>Ga0209536_100012869_pt1 | contig 12122 bp, 12 predicted proteins | sample DeeMarSeWOR28_12_FD_187461 | JGI IMG/M metagenome (GOLD analysis project Ga0209536, IMG submission 187461) | Marine sediment microbial communities from White Oak River estuary, North Carolina - WOR-2-8_12 (SPAdes) (version 2) | ecosystem: Environmental > Aquatic > Marine > Intertidal zone >...
ATTGGCCTTGGCTTGCCTCATGGCTTTAACCGTCATTTCAAACTGAAGACGCTGGATAGGGTTTCGTGTCTGAAATCCTAAAACCCTCTTCCATTTTAGCTTTTGATACACACGCCGGATTTCCTGGGGTGTCATACGAAGTTGTTTGAAGTCAAAGTGAAGGGGTGTGCTGAGGACTTCGAGTTTTCCCCCGATGTAATAATCACCCTCAGCACTCAATAGGTACTTGACACCCTGATGAGTTATGTCTGTGGTACCATATACCAGCGATGCTTCCTTTTTCCGATCCACCGGCCACATATCTTCAATATGCATGATGGCGAGTAGAAAGCCCTCGGGATCCCTGAGGGCGACAGATTGACCCACCTCGAGATTCCGGGCTTGAATGTCAGATACGTTGAGGCAGATCGGGATGGGCCAGAGGTCGCCACTTTGGAGCCGCATGCGGTCCAGGACAGATTCGTAATCAGTGCGGGTCATGAAACCCTGGAGGGGCGAAAAGGCTCCTGTGGTGAGAAGTTCCAGATCGCAAAGATTTCGGTCGTTCAGGATAATATCTGGTAGGTCTAGGGCGATTCTCCTGAGAAGGGTAGCACGATCGTCGTGGACGAGGAGATTCACGAGAGACCGTCCATGGGGTTCAACGTAAGCCGCTTCTTTCATATCTACAGACTCCAGTGAACGCATGATCATTTCAGAGCTCGTAAGCTCGTGCAAAAGGTGTAAGGGAAAGAAGGTCAGAGGTAATGGGTCATGGGTCAGAGATCAGATGTCAGTAAACGATTTCAACGACTTCAACGGTTTGGTACCGTTCAAAAGTGATGGCACACGTATCTTTGCTGATTCTCTTCAGGCTGGTCCATTCCCTACGCTTACGCTCGGTCTGCCGTCCATGGCAGCCCTCGCTGCGGATGTGGGCCACCTCTGCAATCCTACGTCAGTAGCCCACATACGCCGCTACGGGAATATCCCAGCCTTCAAACTGCCAACACTTTTGAACGTTACCCATCAGTTAAACCCATATACAGAGTCCGGGCGTCTGGATGGTCGATCCTTGCAACAATTCTTGGGTTGACATAAACAACAGCAAACCGATCCCGGTCAGCAACAGCGTCAGGAGCAACAGACCGAGGAGTTCTTTACCTACGCTGGCGTGCTGTTCGGCGCCGACATCACCTGCTGCCAGACCGCGCTCGTCCCCGTAAGGCAGATCTCCCCTTAGCGTTTGCATGGGTCAAACTTCTACCCGCCCGAAGCGTTCTGTTGGAGGACCATGATGGTCACCATAGGTGCCAGAGCAGATGCTTGTTTACTCCATCCAGCCCGGGACTGCCGAGTCTCAACGGAGGGAAGACTGATTGTTGCCGACTTTGTCGAACGTTGCCGGAGGGGAATGCGCTCGCGTCACACCTGGGTGAGTCGTCTGATTACCCAGCAGTCGATCTAATCCTTGGGCGACGAGATAACTGAAGAGCCCTACCCGGGGCTCATTGCAGTAGACCAGACCTCAGACGGCACCCGAACCGTAATCCCCTACAACCTCACCACCTCTGGCCGAGCAGGTGGCCAGTTCCAACGGACCGAACCATCCTCCCCAGATTCCCACCCCAATGATCAGCGGGACAAGGAGTGAAATCAGTAGAATATTGCGGGTCCTTACACTTGTCATCTCCGTAGCCTGCTTTCTTCGTGGACCGCTAAAATGGCGTCGAGCATTGTAAAGCCGGGCCTTATTATAACCTGAGTTTGAACTGGCAGGCTATGGGGGCGACCGTTGTTTTCCGCATTGAGATGATTTCGCCTCGAAAACCGGGTCCTTTGGGCCAAGATTCTCTAATCTGTGTGTATCGCCTCAGAGTTTGACGGGTTCTGGAATTAATCGAAGAGGCCTGGAAGGAGTGAGAATGATTGGCGTCGAGCCTCGCCTCGGCGTGGTTCACAGATTAATTTCGCTGCGGGTATGGAAATTATGGAATGCGATGCTTAGCATATTTCGGTGCGGTAATTTTGCTGGCAAGGATATTGCATTTCGGATGACATCAGGAGAGATTGCCACTGACGTTGACCACCCGGGAGCGGACAAAGAGTTAAGGTTGAACTGTCCCTCCTTTTCGAAAGACAGCGAGCCATGAGAAAAATAGTCCTTGGTACATTGATTTGTTTGTGGTTGAGCACCGCGGTGGCCTGGGGTCAGGACGCTTTGGATTATTACCATCGTGGACTGAAGAGTTCTGTCACTTCCACGAGGATCGACTACTTCAACAAAGCACTCCAGTTGAACCCGAACCTGGCGGAAGCGTACGAAAAACGGGCCATTCACTACTATTTTCAGCGTCATTACGATCGGGCCATCGAAGACTACACCCGAGTCATCGATCTAAGGCCGCATCGTTCAGAAGCCCACCGCTTGCGGGGCATGTCCTTCCTGAGAAAGGGAGAGTTGGACAGGGCGATTAACGATTTCAGCCGTGTTCTTGAGCTGGACCCGCGATTGGCGAGCGCTCACGGCTATCGTGCGGAGGCCTATCGTCTCAAAGGCATGGCGGAAGAGGCTATGCGCGACGCCAACATGGCCATTGAGCTCAAGGGGGATCTGCGCACGGTCGCCAATGCCCATGCGACCCGTGCCAAGCTCTACCAGGAGCTCGGAAGACAAGATCTGGCTGATTCTGATTTCAAGAAGTCGTTCGAGTTAGATCCCCGCTACGTCATACTCCGCTATTTCTATGGAACATTCAGGCTGGAGGACGTCAGCCGCATGGGGCTGGTCGGTATCGTTGGCTTGCTGTTTGTGGGGATTTTCAAGCTGGGCCTGACCATCCCACGGAAAAAAGATCAAAACTAGTTTCCATCCATAAATGGCCCTTTTCCACAATCTCTGTGTCAATATGCGGGATTTGTTGTGCGGCGTACTTGAGTACGCCTCCGCGCAATCCCTTGATTTCCTTGATCTTGCGTGAAATTGCTCATTTATGAATTGGAAACAGTAGCTAGTGTCATCCGAAGTTTCCGGATGGACACAAACTAGCCTCATAGGGAAACTAGGTCAAGTGGTCTGGCCAAATTTTAAATCGGCTGGTGCTGCCAATCTTAGACTCTACTCCGAATTTATTCCCGGAGCACGAGTTCACACTCATCGAGATGGTTATGATTTTTTGTCAATACAGACATTACTTGTGAGTGGAAGCACTAGAAACCATACTGGCTGCCGATGTCACACACCATGATAACGACGTCTGTGTTGCGGCCGCGAAGGTCTTTGACCAACCCCTCGATCACCGCCTTGCTGGAAAAACCGGCCTTTCTGAATACGGCGAGTGCTGCCGGAACATCAAGAGGAAACTCAGCCCACAGCTTCTCCAGGCCGAATTCAGCAGCCAATTCCACAATCTCATGTACCAGCAGCGTTCCCAGACCCTTGTCGAGATAGTCCGGGGCGACCGCCACCCGGACGGTACCGATGTGGCGCTTCCAGCCGAAGGGAATACGGTGCAGGGAGGCATTGCCGACGATCCGGCCGCCTTCAAGGGCAAGGACGGGGAAGACCCGGTTGTAGTCGATGTTTTCGGTCCAGGACTCGATTATGCTCACATCGGTTACATCGTGGCGCAGATAGAGGCGCAGGTTCTCTGGAAGCGACTGAAAAAAGGCAATGAGTCCCTCGCGGTCCTCAGCCACGAGGGGACGGAGAAGGACCGTACTGCCGTCCTTGAGCTTGCACTCTTTCTGGTAAGTTTTCACAATGCTTCCCCCCTTCGATCAAGCAGTTCACACTCCCGCCGCCAGCCTCTCTGCCAGATATTCGGGCAGTTGGGCCTCGCGAATCTTGGCTTGGGCTGAGTGCAGATCGTAGGCAGCGGACCTGAACTCGACTCTTTCAGGGGCGTTGTTGAAAATGAGATAGGATGCCTCCCAATGGTTCCCCCGCGGCTGGCCAACGCTACCTGGATTGATCAGGTACATTTGTTCAGGGTCCAGCAGCAGCGGTTCTGCCTGAATGTCCAAACTCGAGACCTTGCCCCGCACATCCCGCTGCCAGAAAGCCCTCTTGTGGGTATGGCCGAAAAAACCGATCCGCACTCCAGCCGTCTTCTTGCGCATATAGTTGAAGGCCTTTTTGACCTGGAAAAGATAAAAAATATAGGCGTCAGGGTTTTTAGGGGCGCCGTGAAAAGCGAGATAACGGTCCCAGAGCACCCGGGTGTCCTCAAGGTTTTCCAAGAACCTCTTGTGCTCGGGGAGCAGGGTATTGGCGGACCAGACTAGTGCTTGATAGGCCAGTATATTGAAGCCCTCGGCAAACTTCAAATGCGTGGCAGCCAGATCGTGATTGCCCAGGATGCTAATGATTTGCCGTTCCTGCACCAAATCAACGCACTCTCTAGGACTGGCGTTGTATCCCACCAAATCACCAAGGTTGATAATTAATGATATATCTTCCTTGTCCAATTCGTCAAGTACGGCCTTTAGAGCCTCAAGATTTGAATGGATATCGGAAATGAATGCAATTCTCATGGAGACATCAGATGGTCATGCCCCGTAGGGCATTAGATAGGACCGAACACTCCCAAGAACTATTCGGGGAATGTCGTCCGCGTCGTTTACACCGAATACCGAGATGTTCTGGTTTTTCACCGAGGCTTTAATGAATCGGAGAGCTCCACTCTTCTTGCCAACGTGGACCGCGGTCACCCGGTTTTTCAATTGCGAAAATCGGGAAATGGTCTGATCCAGATTGGTTATTTGCATATCGGTGATCAAGAAGATGTCCGTTTCGTTCTCCTGAGCAATGCTTGTGATTTCGCCAAGGTTCAAGGCAGTACCCCCGCCGAAGTACCGACAGAGGACCTTATAAATCAGTGCACGACTGCGGGCGAAGGGCATGTATTCTCTGCTGCCGGCAGGAGCGTCGCTGAAGTTATAAACCGCCACACTGGCGTCATGACGCAGATAGGCGTCCGCCGCACAGCCACCACCCAACACTGCGTAAGACAGGTGAGTACGGGGATCTACCATGCTGCCGGAAGAGTCAATGATGACCAGGCAATTGGGGGTCTTTTGTTTTTTGCCGTATATCAGTCCCTCACGTCTTTCCCAGACTTGGGTGATACCGGGAAGGTATTTGCCGAAGCTGGACCATGGGTCCAAATCCCGGACAGGCCGACACACTTCCCAGGGGCGATGGGAGTGAGGATGAAGGTTTCCAGAGTCCCGCATCACCATTTTTCGGAGGGGCAAAGCGTAATTTTCAGCCAGTTTCATATAGTAGAGCCGGTTCGCATCCGTTGGGCTTCCAGCCCCTCGCCCCATGCCTAGAGCGGCTTCTCGACTGGGGATCTCGAGTTCGTTTTGCAGGTCCTCGAGGATGTCAGCAAACTCTCCGGGAGAGTCGGCTTCTCTAGCAAACTCGCGCAAAGCTCGTTCCACTTCCTCGGGCCCGTACTGCTGGAAACCATGACTTCCCATGCGGGTCTGTTCATCAAGGGAATTAAGGTCAGCCTCTTCAAGTATGGGGCGGATGCCGCGAATGAACCGGGCGAGGCTCGACAGCCATCTGCGTCGATCCAGATAGGGTATGGGGGTAAGACGTCTTACCGCATCTTGGTCCCCTTTACCGCCCAAGTCCACTCCCCAGATCCTCTCGTAGAGCGAAAAGATCACTTCTTCCAACGGGGTGCGCGCGCTGGCTTTGTAGAGCTGTGGCAGAGAACTCTGTCTCTCTCTTACCGCGTGGGTGTCGGCCACAACGTCCATGAAGAGGTCTGTGGCTTTGCGAGCAAGATCACTATCATCGAGGATTTTCTTAGCATGGGAATAAAGGCGCAGGTGGGTCGAAAGGTCCCAGGGGCAGCAAGTGTAATGGCTGATCCCGTGATCAAGCAGGGCTTCCAGAACCGTTTCAGTCGGCAGCCGCTGTGACATTTCCCGAATAAAGGCATGATCAAGGATGATCTGTTTGTCACGGATCTCCATAGCCACTCTGCAACAGCTATGGTCAAACCGCGGCATGGGGAGTTCGGGGTAGAGGTGTCTCCGGCGGACCTCAGGCCACAGTTGCTCTAAAAGCACCTGCAGTTGCTGGAGTTCGTCAGGATCTTTCTGCTGATCCTTCATGGGGGATCCATCCACAGTCATCAAGCCATTGGTGATCACGCAACAGACTTCATCGGTGGGCAATGGCCACATTGCATTTCACCCGTCTCGCCCGACCTCCCGTCTCGCCCGTCTCGCATGACAAACGCTATGCGCTCTGCTCTTTGCTCTATGCGTCTCCCGCTACCGGCTCTCCAGCTTGATAAATCCGGCCCGAGGTCAGCCGACCTAACCCACGAATTCGGCTGCCAACCCAAATCTCACCACCTTGCATCCATTCGCCGGTGTTGTGCCCGCAATTCTTTAAGATGGTAATCTTGCCCTCGGTCATGCCGGCGCCGGTCCAATCGCCTGCCGAACCGATGACAGTGATGTCCCCGCCTTGGAGAGCAGAGCCGGTGAAATTTCCGGCATCACCCTCGATACGCAAAGACTTTCCGTATGGTAATCGATAGCCGAGAAAGTGTAAGGTTCGTTGCATATCTCCGAGTCGAAGAACGATTGTGTCTTCAGGCGTCTGATTGCACAAAGCGGCGAGGTAGATTCCTGCCGGCCCGGAAATGAGGTAAGGGATGTCAGAGCCACTCTCCAACAAGTAGCAGAACTCTTCTATACTATGGGCGTCGTAGCTGACTTCCTTGATGACCTCGGTGGCCATTCTATACGCCTCGATTACCCGGTTATGCTCCACGAACCAGACCAGACTTTTCATTTCTTGTTCGACTAATTTACCATACCCCACTGCCAGTTCCGCCATGACCTGATCGTGAGCCATTGCAAGCTCTTCAAGAGGCAGACTTTTGACCTTGGAAAGAAAATTCTTGAAGTCTTCAAACGGGTTGAGCATTGACTACTCCAGACTCAGATCCTTTCGGATCTCGGCATAGATGGGATGGTCGCCGGCTAGAAGTTCCATGGGTTCCCCTTGAAAAATGCGATATGCGTTGGCCAGTGCCGTCTTCACATGTTCAGCTTGCTCGGTAAATCGCTGATAAACTTCATGGATGGCTTTTCGGGCCGCATGGATTTGCAGGGGATCTCTTCGACGGTCTTTTTGCATTAGGGAGAGGTGTGCATCTGTCCACCGAGCTCGGTGGGCCAGACAATAGGGGCCAACAGCGCGCATCTGTTCAAGTCCAACCTCAGCTGCCCCGGTAAACCAGGCCAGCGCCTTGGCGTAGTTGGACAAAGAGACGGGTAATCGGTTGGAGGCGCAATTGAGCAGACGGTGACACAGATAGCCGGTATAGTGGCAGCCCTCCTCGCACACTTCGCTGGACCGTTTCTGCCCGTGGCGCTCGCAAAACGCAAGTTCCGCCAGCAGCATTCTGGTGTAGGCGTTTGCGTCCTGGTCGAGGGTGATGGCTGATATTTGCTGGCGAACCTCCTCTCGACTCGAGCTATTCAAGGTGGGCAGTTGCAGTGTTTCCTGGAGGTAAGCGCCAAATGCCTCTGAGAAGGCTTCAAGACGCGGCCTTGCCTGAGATGTCAACCGTTGTGTTAGGGCCTCCTGGAGTTCGCGCTCCAGTTCAGAATGACGCAGGAGTTGTTCCTTTTCCTGCCGCTGGCTGATAAGAAAGGCATAGCTGGGACCTGGGTATCGCGACTCAACCATGACGTCAAAACGGTCCAGCAGGGGAGCAATGATGGTGTTGGTCCCCTGGTCCTGGTAATTCGCGGTGGCAAACAGGCAGTACTCGTCATTGAGAATCATTTCGTTCAGGTATTCCCAGTTGCCTCGATCCACACCATCCAGGATCATGCTCTGTTTGGTCTCTGGCAGCCGGTTGATCTCGTCTACAATCTTCACGGGGAGTTGGACAAAATGAGACCAGACCACCTCTTCCTGCCCCTGATTCAGCTTGCCGAGATCGGGTCTGCCGATAATCTTTTCCTCGGTTTGCTCGGGGTGCCCAGAGACTTCACCGGCCCAGATGATACCCACTGGCAGTTGATACAGTAGGGAGCCCACATATTCGGTAGCAGTGGTTTTACCGAGGCCGGGCTCACCGATAATCAAGGCTTTGCCACCAATCAGGGCGGTGAGAAGACTAAAGAGAAGAGTGGAATTGAAAGATTCTCTCCCGACCAGTAGATCAGGACGGTTGAAGTAGAGGTTCGATTGGATGAAATCATAAAGCTGTCGGACCGTATGTCGGTGTTTGCCGTTTTCCATGACTGTGGCTCTCCTTTGTCGCTTCTAATATATCCGCTCCGGTCATCTAAGTAAACAAGCCCTGAGAAAGTGCGAGCCCATTGGTGTTGGTGGGCAATGTGGCATGGCGCGCATAGCATATAGCGTAGGAATAGTGCCAAGAAGACGCTTTCAGGTCTCAGTAGAGACTGTCGAAAAACTCTAAAACCCTCAGTTTTGCGACAGTTACGACTTGTAAGTAGCTGATTTTACTGAGGGTGGAAATAGCAAAAACACGCTGTCAGGGCTTTTTCGACAGTCTCGTATATGATTTGGAAGGTATGAGAGGCGAGTTTGCGCATCGGGTTGTTTCTGCTTGCGCAAAGTACGCTCTGCGCTTTGCTCAAGAGCGAAATGTTAATTGACAGGGTAGGCACGATTACAGTACTTATGATGAAAACCAGAACTCTGAGTGGGTAGACGGGGTGTCTTGAGCAGCCGCCACGGTCCATAGTTGGTTCCCGCTAAGCTTTGATCAGCGTTGATGCATTAAACCTGCAAGGGGGGGTAGATGAAGGTTCGAAAAATTATGGTGACTGACTTGGTAACCCTGCACGTAGATGAAGAATTATCCCTGGCCAGCGACATCATGAATCTCGCACGAATCAGGCACCTGCCCATCGTGGAGGGAGAACGCCTGGTGGGGATTATCAGCCAGCGCGACCTTTTTAAAGCTTCGCTGGCATCGGTGATGGGCTATAACTATGCTGAAACGCGCGATCATCTCAAATCCGTCGCCATTAGGGAAGCTATGGTAAAAGAGGTAATCACCGTTGAGCCGGATACAGAGATTCAAGAAGCTGGAAAAATTATGTTAGAGAAAAAGATAGGTTGCCTGCCTGTGATTCAAGATAACCGTTTGGTGGGCATGGTGACTGAAACTGATATACTTCGTTGTTTTCTGACCCATTACGAGGACTGCGTTGCTGCAGAGCAGGAGTAACTTGATCGTACAGGAATTGTCATTTTTTGGCAGGCATAGAGAGGCCTGACCTTCAAGGAAGGATAAAGCGGACGTCTCTGCCCGGTCAACGTGGTTGTTAGGAGTCCCGTCTTTCAGCTAAGCCAAATCTCACATCTCCAAGTCTCATTCCGCGTTCCGAATTCCGAAATCCGAAATCGATCTATGATCTCGGCAGTTTGGATTTAAAATCATTCAAGGCTACCTGCTCAATGTATTGTCGGTCCTCAGCCGATATCTCGGTGAATTTGACACCGATAATGCGGGACCGACCAGCCTCGTCTTTGCTGTCTGACCATATAACCGTGGCTGCCATTTCCAAAGGCTCTCTGTCGGGTGGCGTTATCGTCATGTTGACCGGTTCATTGAGACCTAAGTGTTCGCTGCAGCGGATATGGGCACCACCAGCACTAATATCTCTCGTTTTACCCTCCACCGATCCCCCGGTTGTTCCCAATATGACAGGCCATTCCACCTTAATCCTGAAGGTCAAACGCTTTTGATCACCTATCTCCAACATCCACACCCCCGTTTTGCTTTCACCTGCGCACAATTCGCTTTTCGAGCATACCATACAAGAAACATGCCAGAAGCTACGATTGAGATACCACATGGTATGACCGGGTCTGCCTTGGAGAAAAGGGTGCCTGGGGGGGGAGTCGAACCCCCACGGGGCATGGCCCCAAGGGATTTTAAGTCCCTTATGTCTACCAGTTCCATCACCCAGGCACAGACTTAAGAATGCTGACAAAACAGGGGCTTTGGGCCAGGTGGGATTGACTTTACCGCATGACACAGGAGTTGTAAAGATACAAAGGATCTGCCCCCCTGTCTTGACAGTGTTGTACCTACTATGTCAGAGTACACCTCACTTTTCAGTCAAGTCGCGTGAAAGGGGATGGAAATATGAGAAAGCTCGCATTGGTGACCTTGACATTGGTCTTGGGCCTGATCATTGCTGTTGGAGAGACCTATCCAGAGCCACTAGATCGAAAGGCGATGCCCTGGATACCATTGCTTCTGCTCAGTGATAGTGTAAAGCATCGTGATGAAGGCTGGTTAAGACTGCTCGGCTCGCCGGTCGGCGATACTGGCTATTCCATCGCCACGGATCCCAATGGCAACAGTTATATCACGGGATATACGGCAGGGGACCCGGATGACGAAAACCGCAATAACGGATCCGAGGACATTTTCGTGGCGAAATACGACGCCGACGGCAACAAGCAGTGGACGAGGCTGCTCGGCACCTCAGAGTCAGACAATGGCCAGGGCATCGCCGTGGATTCAAGCGGCAACAGCTACATCACCGGATATACCGGGGGAGACCTGGAAGGCGAGACCAATGCGGGACACGACGACATCTTCGTGGCCAAGTACGATACCGACGGCAACAGAGAGTGGACGAGACAATTCGGCACGTCACACTATGATTATGGCATGGGCATCGCGGTGGATTCCAATGGCAACAGCTACATCGTCGGATACACTCAGGAACAAAACCAGTGGGGTGACATTGTTGAAGAAGACATCGTGCTAGCGAAGTACGACGCCAACGGCACCGAGCAGTGGTCGATAACGTTCGGAACGCCAGAACTGGACGCAGGCCATGGCATCGCGGTGGACTCAAACGGCAACAGCTACATCACCGGATATACCAGGGGAGACCTGGGTAACCCGCCTGGTACCAATCAGGGAGGCAGAAACGTTTTTATAGCTAAGTACGACACCACCGGCAACGAGCAGTGGACGAGATTGCTCGGTACCGGACTCACCGAAGTTGGCAATGACATAACCGTTGATGCGAACGGCAACAGCTACATCACCGGATATACCTGGGGAGACCTGGGTGACCCGCCTGATACTAATCAGGGAACCAGCGACATCTTCGTGGCCAAGTACGACGCCGGTGGCACCAAGCAGTGGACGAGACTGCTCGGCACGGGAAGCCTGGATTCCGGCAGTGGCATTGCCGTGGATGCGAGCGGCAGCAGCTATATCACCGGAAATAGCTGGTGGATTACTTGCCATGCTTCCCCGGGCTGCAAGCCACCTTTCCTTTCCAGTCGAAAGATCGTATACACAAATACCTGTTGGAGGACCGCATTTATAAGCAACCCGATCACCGGAAATCACGGGGTCCGCGCCATTAACTGGGAGAATGGTTTCCATTCCTGAGGAAATGTCATACATATGAATGTTAACAGGACCTCTCCAGACAATACGATCTCCCGATATTTGTGGATTTTCTTCGACTGTTGTTCCCCAGTCCGCTGTTATTCGAGTCGAAATATGAGAGGCTAAATCGTGCATATAGATATCCGGACCTAGTCCTACATATACAACTCGATCACCTGATATAGATGGTCCTGACATACCTACTAGATCTGATCCAATTATTGTTTCTGCATGGGCCGAATAGTCATACATATGGAGTGTATAAAACGAACCACTGTCTTCAACCCAAACGATACGATCGCCGGAGATGGAGAACGGACCTTCACTACCTGAAATAGGACCTGAGGTGATTTCAAGAATCTCTGATCCCGCTGGGGCGGACATGTCATAAACATTTAACCTTCCAGAGTCTTCCCATACTATAAGACCTTCCCATATAACCGGGGTATTAACCCCAACAACATCAGGGTCAACTAGTATCACAACCTTGTCCGAATCAAATTGTTCAGTAGAATCCAAGGGGAAAGCGTCGTTCAGGTCGTCGATAGGCAGCGCGCCCTCGCACTCGATGGTGTGGGCGTCCACGGTGCGGAGCGGCTCGGCGGTCTCCTCGTCGTGCTCGTCCTCGATCTCGCCGACGATCTCCTCGAGGATGTCCTCGAGGGTGATGAGGCCGGCCGTGCCGCCGTACTCGTC
>Ga0209536_100012870_pt1 | contig 12121 bp, 13 predicted proteins | sample DeeMarSeWOR28_12_FD_187461 | JGI IMG/M metagenome (GOLD analysis project Ga0209536, IMG submission 187461) | Marine sediment microbial communities from White Oak River estuary, North Carolina - WOR-2-8_12 (SPAdes) (version 2) | ecosystem: Environmental > Aquatic > Marine > Intertidal zone >...
TCTTGAGCTGTGTCGTTTCTGCGTCTCTGCAAGGATTCTCACCCTTACTGCTTACACAGTTTCCTGATTCAGAGCGAGAGGGGACTTTCCTCAGCGATATCCGCCGTTAGCCGTCCACCTACGCCCAGCAATATAGGGATCATAACTAACAGTTAATAATTTTTCCATAAATATTGTTCATTTAATTCATAATCTAAAAATATAAATCATCTTAAAAACCTACGGAAATGAAGATACGGATTGATGTTCATCAACAATTTCATTATCATAATAAATCCTTGTTTTAAACCAGGTATTTACATTCAATGGAACATCACATATTATCGTCACTTCTTTTTTCATAAATGGCCCAAGAGAAGAAATTGTGACAGATTCTGCATTAAGTTCTTGATCATACCTAGTATAAAATGCTCCTTTGATGATTATATTTTTTGCTAAGCTTATACCAAGATTTTGCAACACAATTGTTAGTTTTACATTACTACTTTTCCCTTCAATTGTATAAATAGATAAATGACCATTTTTCCAGCTATGCATAATTAAAGGTCTTAAAGATATTGGATATATATCAAGTTCAGAAGGGTTCTTTGAGGAGGGTGGTATATACCCACAACTTGGAGTAACTGTTGTTGTCTCAAGGAAATAATAATTTTCAGTATAATATTCATAGTTAGGAATTGCATCTGCACTTAGATTTACTCCAACAGCCATATGATTTGGAATTCTAAATAATACGACATCATAGTTTAGCCTATTTAGTAAGCTTGCCAATAGAATAGATAAATCTTCGCAATCTCCACCACCATTTCCATTAAAAAGAGTTTCAACAGGATATCTAGGATATTCATAAGAACTATTAGTTTCATCATCGTTTTTATAATCTAGATTTTGAACAAAAGATGAAATGTAATTTATTTTATCTAAATCACTGCTCCCTTCAAAATTTTTCAATATTAAGTCAAGTATTATATCCAGATATAAATCATCATATTGATCAAATACATAGAGACTATAATCTTCGATATTAATTCTATCTAGACCTGTATAAAAATCTATTAGAAATTCTATGCGTGGGATATTGATAATTCGCTTACCTTTGTGATACCATTCATACTTTTTTACAGGAACTGTATCCTGAGTATTAACAGAAAATGAGTTAGTTGCAATAATATTTCCATCAATATCTTTTAAATGTATGTCAAACGTATTATTATCAGGTTCTGCCTCCCGGTATATAAAACTATCAATGTATCTATCCTCACCTGGCATAATTACACTTGGTATTACTAGACCAGTAATTTCCTCTGAATCCATAAATATTTTAATATTATCAGGATAAGATGGGGCATCTCCATTGTTTCTAATATTAAGCTTTAAACTTAATAATGAATATCGGCCTTTGAAAGTAAAATGATCCCACCATATCTGGCTGCAAGATAATATTGAGATGTCTGAATCCTTAAAATTAAATTTTTTTGAAAATATCTCATTATTATTTTCATCATAGACCAATAAAGTATATCGCCCAGGTTTAACAGAATGTCTTGACTCAGCTAAATGAAAAGTAGCATATTGATTTTCTTCTGATCTGTAAAATAATTCTGAATCAAGAAGTAAAGAGTTTGGATTTAAAAGTTTGATATTTGTATTTCCTGAACTAGAAAATGTAATATTTAAAGAAGCAAAATCCTCATCGTTAATAACATTCCATGATACCAACGAAAAACTTGTCCCTCCAAACCAATTATCTATTATACATCCAGATAAAAAACTCATTAAAATTATGATAACTACAAAAAATAGTTTTATCTTCTTTGTTAGAGGCATACAGATTACAAAACAACTTTCTTCTTTTCTAGTTTTTCCTTTATGACAGTTCCAAGCCTTTTAATACCCTCTTCAATCTGATCATTTGCAGAATATGAAAAATTAAGTCTCATTGATCTTTCCCCACCGCCGTCAACGTGAAAAGCTTTACCATGAACATAAGCAACTTTTTGTTTTATTGCATCTAGAAATAAAGTTTCAGTATCTATTCCTTCAGGCAAGGTAGGCCAAGCAAACATTCCACCCTGAGGTTTATAACAGATGTAGCCCTCTGGGAAATATTTTTCCATAGATCGTATCATGATGTCTCGTTTAGGCTTATATATTTCACATATTTTCATTATATGTAAATCTAGAGAACCACGTCTCATAAATTCACTAGCAATATACTGTGTAAAAGGATTTGTGCATAGATCAAGAGCTTGTTTGCATATTATCATTTTTCTTGTAAGTTCATCTGAAGCAATAGTCCAAGCAAGCCTAAATCCTGGTGCAAGGATCTTTGAAAAAGTTGAAATAAAAATTACTCGTCCCTCATCATCAAAGGCCTTGATAGGTTTTATATGAGGGGCATCATAATTTAGTTTACTATAGGGATCATCCTCAACAATTATTAAATCATATTCATTTGCAATGTCAATCAACTTTTTTCTTCTGTTCTCTGGCATTATTACTCCTGCAGGATTTTGAAAAGTTGGGACAACATAAATGAACTTTGGAATATAATCATTTTTTAGTAAATCTATTATCGAATCTTCTAGAATATCCATTTTCATTCCATCTTTATCAAGAGGAATACCGGTTAAGTTACTTTCATAGCTTCTGAATGCATTAATTCCTCCCAAATAAGTCGGAAGGCCGACAATTGCTGTATCTCCAGGATTTAGAAACATTTTTCCAACTGTATCTAAAGCTTGTTGTGATCCACTTGTTACAATTATATTATCAACTGTTGTATCAATACCATCTTTGGCAGCTCTTTCTGAAATTATCTCTCTTAATTCAGTTAAACCTTGGGTTGTACCATATTGAAGGGCAGTTTTTCCATGCTCTTTCATTACAATTTCGATTACACCCTTTAAATCCTCAACTGGAAAAGAACTTGGATTAGGAAGACCTCCTGCAAAAGAAATGATTTCAGGGTCCTGTGTAACTTTAAGTAGTTCACGAATAACTGATTTCCGCATTTTTCCGGCTCTATCTGAATATAATCGTGCGATATCTACCATAAAAATTCTTCTCCAGCCCCACAATAAAATAATGTTATATATTTATTTCGTAAAAAGTTTGAAATATAGGCAAATTATTAGGGGAATGTTATTTTTCTTTTTCCTTAAAAAATAAGGACTCTAAGTGTTCATCAAAGGCAGGCATTGATTCTAAAGTATCTTTGCATATGTTGAATTTATGAATAATATGTAAAGCTAGCTCTTCATCTGAAAGTAGTTTACCGTCAATTTTTGAAAACATTCTACTTACCATCCCTTCAGGTTCTGAGAGTTCATCCATATTATTTACCATATTGTTTCTCCTCCTTATTAATAGCCATACCATATAAGGTGTTTATAAGTTTTTCTGTCAAACCTAAGATAAAAAATGAAATTTAATGATATTGCATATTTATCTATCCAAGTCATTTTAAAATATCTATTAATTTTCTAGAAAAATTTATTAGTAAAATCAATACTTTCCCCTTTGTCAATTATTAGGGGATAAAAAATATGGAAGCAATTCTATTAGCAGGTGGTTTTGGTACAAGGCTAAGACCATTAACTTATACTAGAGCAAAATCATTATTACCAATTTTAAACAAGCCAATGATAGTCCATCTTATTGAAGAACTCCCAAAAGAAGTAGATACTGTCATTCTTGCAGTTAATTATAAAAAAGATCAAATTGAAAAATATTTTAAAGAAAATGATTGTGGTAAAAAAATTATTGTAAATGATGAACCAAAACCCTTAGGAACTGGAGGTGCTACAAAATTTGCAGAGAAACTTATAACCGGACGTTTTCTTGTTTTAAATGCTGATATTATATGCTCACTAAACATTGATAAAATGATAAAATTTCATAAAAAAAACAAGGCAATGGCTTCAATATCCCTTTGGCCTGTTGAAAATGTGTCTGAGTTTGGAGTTGCAGACGTTAAAGATAATGGAAACATTACTCGTTTTGTTGAAAAACCAAAAATCGAAGATGCACCTTCTGATCTGATAAATGCAGGTGCATATTGTTTAGAACCAGAAGTATTAGACTATATCGATACTGATCGATTAGTTTCAATGGAAAAAGAGATTTTCCCAAGAATTATTAAAGATACAGGGCGGTTTTTCGGATATAAATTTGAAGGGTATTGGATGGATATAGGTAGGATTTCCAGTTATATTGATGTTCATAAATTATTAATGGATTTGAAAAAGATTCAAAATTTTGAAGGAAATAATTGTATAATTAATGGACTGCTAAAATTTTCTTGTTTAGGGAACGATGTCAAAATAGGAAAGAATTCAAAATTAATATCAACAATTGTTTATGATAATGTTGTAATAGGAGATAATGTAAAATTAACAAATTGTATTATCGGTGAAAACTGTAAGATTGGGGATTTTTCAGAGCTAAAAAACTCTGTAAGTGGTGATAATGAAATAATCCAAGATCAAACAATATTTGATAAACAAATTATATGGACCCAAAAAATTCCTGAGGGGTATCCTGAAAAACAAATTGGTAATGTACTTGCAGAATAATATCTTAAAAAGATAAAAATCTATTTAATTAAAATTTTATTAACCATTAAAGTTGATTAAAAGGTGTATTAGATAATGACAAAATTATTTGGCACAAATGGAATTCGCGGAGTTGTAAATAAAGATATGAACTGTAACCTTGCACTTGGCATTGGTATGGCTTGGGGAACATATCTAAAAAAAAGTATTAAAAGGCCAAGAGTTGCAATTGGAACAGATGCCAGGTTATCAAACCATATGCTTAAAAATGCTATATCTGCAGGTCTTATCGCAACAGGTTGCGATGTTGTTGACACAGGTCTTGTCCCTACACCTACCCTTCAATATACTGTAAAAGAAAAAAATTTTGATTCAGGGGTAATAATTACTGCCTCACATAATCCACCACAATTTAATGGTATAAAAGGAGTAGCTAGTGATGGAACAGAATTTTCAAAGGACATTGAAGAAAAAATTGAAGATATATATTTTAAAGAAGAGTTCTCACTGGCTAGTTGGAATGAGGTTGGAAATTATTCTACATGGGATGGCTCAGTTGATCTTTATATAGATGGTATACTTGATTCAGTTGATGTAAATATAATAAAGAAAAAGAATTTTCATATTGTTCTTGATTGTGGAAATGGTGCTGGAAGTCTGGTTACACCCATACTTTTAAAAAAATTAAATTGTAAAATTACTGAACTTTATTGTAAACCAGATGGAACTTTTCCAGGTCATAATTCAGAACCTCTTCCTGAAAATCTCCAAGAATTGATTGGTAAGGTTCCTCAAATGAAAGCAGATCTTGGGGCAGCTCAGGACGGTGATGCAGATCGTGCGATATTTATTGATGAAAAAGGTAATTATATCTGGGGTGATAAGTCACTAGCCTTAGGTGCAAAATATGCAACAATCAAAAATGGAGGAATAGCTGTAACCCCAGTTACAACCTCTAGTTGTTTTGATGATGTTGTAAAGCAAAATAATGGAGAAGTTATTCATACAGCTGTGGGCTCTCCAATTGTTGCTCGGGTAATGATAGAAAAAAAGTCAGTTTTTGGAGGAGAAGAAAATGGTGGGCTTATTTTTCCTGAAATGCAGTACTGCCGAGATTCAGCTATGTCAATAGCAAAAATTCTTGAAATCATGGCAAAAGAAAACAAGAAATTATCTGAATTAATAGAGGAAATTCCAAAATATGAGGTATTTAAAACAAAAATGCCATGTCCCAATGATAAAAAAGAAATAGTTATGAAAAAACTAGCTGATCAAACAAAAGGTGATAGCAGCGTTATAAATGTAGATGAAACAGATGGTGTCAAACTATATGTCAAAGACGGATGGGTGCTAATGAGACCGTCTGGTACAGAACCAATTTTTAGGGTATATTCAGAGTCAAAGGATAAAAAAAGAGCACAAGAGCTAGCAAATAGATATAAACAATTAACTGAGAAGATTATTAAAAACCAATAATTAAATATTTGACCTTAACATTGGAGCAAGTTCAATACCATTTTTTGATGACATGCTTAGTGCATATTTTGATCTGCTATGGTTTGTACCACGCATTTTTACAATTTGGAAAGTTCTAATCAGATCGCCCTTCCGTTCAAGGTCTCCTAAAAAGAATATTCCATCTGCAATGAATTCCTCTATTTCATATTGAGAATATTGAAAAGTCATTGGGGGTACTTCTGAGGTTAGTAAAGTTGTACAATTGAGTGCAGTTAGAGATGATCCGAGTTTGAAAATAAAATCTCTAATGTTATCTCTTGTCTGCAATCGATAACATAAGGATGTTATTGAATCAATTATTAAACGCTTTGCACCAAGTTCCTTGGTTATATCTCTAATTACTTCAAATAAAATATTAGCTTCTTCCAGACTATATCTTTCAGAATGAAGACCCAAACGATCACTGATACTCCATAAATCAACAATGCTTATTTCACCAGATTTTAAGTTTTTTTCATTAAAAAAGTAATAACCACCTTGAAATTTTTTTAATTTATCTACTGATTCAGAAGCAGTAAAAAAAACTCCTCTATCACCCAGTTCAATACCATTTGCTAAAAATTGCATACTTAGCGTAGTTTTACCTACACCACTGCTGCCTGATACTAAAACAGTACTTCCAAGAGGTATTCCTCCATCTAACTCTGAATCTAGTACATCAATTCCTGTTTTACATCTACCCCTCTCGACCATTATCTCTCCAGCACCACTCAAAAATGAAATGGATTATCTAGCTTAAATCATTTTGTATTAGAAAAAAATATTCAGATAAAAAATACATTAATAATATTAAAAATTTTTTTATCTCATTTTCATTGCAAATCCTAGAATCATATTGCAATATGGGCATATGTACATTTTTTCCTGCTCTATAAATCCTTTACCTTTTTCTTCTTTTATAACATCATTGATACCTAATTGTTGTTTGCAATATGGACAGATACCCATTAATTTATTCCTCCTTTTTTTTCCATTTATCTCGGTTTGCTAAACCAATTGTTATATAAGAGACTCCTAAAACCATAAATACAAAACCTAATGCCTGATTGATTGTTAACATAAATACAACTCCACTAGGTAACCAAACAAGTCCAATACTAAAAAAAACCTGATAATTCGTCTCTCCAATTTTACCTCCTTTTTTCTTTTTATAAACTAATACAATTAGTAGTAATCCTATTATTACCAGAGCTGCAACAATAAATAAGGTTATTAAAATCCATTCATTCATCTTATCTTCCTTGGAAAATCATTAATAAGACAATATTTAAAACTTATTAAAAGGAAATTGAACAAAATAATGAAGTTTAATAAATATATGAGGGAATCTTAATTTATAATAATAAAAATCATAATTAATTCTCATACTATTTTTACTCCAATGTCGATAATAAATAGACTTTCTTTAACTTTTTATATCTATCCTACTTTAAAATTTCATAGATTAAAAATAATTTCATTTATTTATGGCAAAATACATTAATAATACTTGTTTGATTAGAGGGTAAAATTATCAGACTGAGGTATATAATGACAAATGATGAAGAATTAACGAAATATATGACTCTTATCGAACAATATAAGGATCAGATGAGCCAATTAGAATTACAATCTCAATACATAAATGCAGCAATTGGTGATTATGCTAAGGCAAAAATGACAGTAGAAAAACTAAATAATTTGGAATCAGGAAATGAATTACTTCTACCAATAGGTGGAAGTACTTTTATCAATGCAAAGGCAAATGATACATCCAAAGTATTAATTGATATCGGTGGTGGAATAGTTATTGAAAAAAAATCTGAAGATGCAATTAAAAAAATCGATAAAAGAATTGAGGATTTGCAAAAAACCCATGAAAAATTGATACAAATGATTCAAAATATTCAGGCTGAAACATCGGAAATATACTCAAAAGCTCAAAAATTAATGAATAATAAAGAAGATTAGTTTGGGAAAAAGATATGTTTAAATTTTTAAAGAAAAAGCTTAAAAAATTTGAAGATAAACTTGAAGCAGAGTTAGAAGCTGAACTAAAAAAAGAAAGAAAAGCAGAACCAATTGAACCAAAACCAGAACCTATACCCCAAAAACCACCAGTAAAAGAACAAATTATCGAAAAAAAAGTAGTTGTTGAAGAACCAATTGAAAAAAAAGAAAAACCAGCTGAAAAACCTCCTGTAAAAAAATTACCAAAAGTTGAAAAACCAGTTGTAAAGGAAACAATTGTAAAAAAAGTTGAAAAGCCAGATTATAATGAAAGAAAGGAAAGAATCGAGAGAGATAGACGTAGAAGAGAAGAAGAAGTAGATAGACAGATTGAAAAATCAATTGAAACTGAATTAGAACATACTCTCAGAGCAAAAAAAAGTATAGAAGAAGTAGTAAAGGCTGAAAAGAAGCCTACTCCTAGAATAAGTGAGGAAAAATTGGATGATCTTCTCTGGGATCTTGAAATTGGTCTTCTCGAATCTGATGTAGCATACTCAGTTATTGAGTCAATAAAAAAGGATATCAAAGAAGAATTAAGATATGCATCTTTTGAAAGGGGAAAAATAGGTGAAGTAGTAGAAAAAGTGTTAAAAAACGCTATTAGTCATGTGCTTAAATCAAATAAACTTGATTTTATGGAGTTTATTGAGCAAAATAAAAAACCAATTGTAATTATGTTTGTAGGTGTTAACGGCAGTGGAAAAACACTTGCTATAGCAAAAATTGCTACCCTTCTTAAAAAATATGGCAAATCTAGTGTAATGGCCGCTGGTGATACATTTAGAGCAGGTGCAATAGAACAATTATCCATTCATGCAGAAAACATTGGTGTAAAAATTATAAAACATGGGTCAGGTGCTGATCCAGCTGCTGTTGCATATGATGCAATAGATCATGCCAAGGCAAAACACAAAGATGTCGTTTTACTTGATACAGCCGGTAGAGTTCAGACAAATATTAATCTAATGGATGAAATGGCAAAGATAAAACGTGTTGCAAAACCTAATATGATCATCTTTGTTGGTGATGCCTTGTCTGGTAATGATGCAGTAGAACAAGCAAAAAGGTTCAATGAAATCGTTGGAATTGACGGAGTAATTCTTACAAAGGTTGATACCGATGCAAAAGGTGGAAGTGCATTATCTGTAGCTTATACTATTGGTAAACCTCTTCTTTTTGTAGGGATAGGGCAGGGTTACGAAGATCATATTCCATTTGATCCACAGTGGATGATTGATAATATATTTGGAAAATCAGAAGAATAATTTTTCCTTATTTTTTTATTTAAAATCAATTTAGGACATTATCGTAAAGATAGATGATAATATTTGTACAACAACGCCTTTTAAACATAACTTATAAAATAACAATTGAGGAGTGATAAAATATGAAAATTGTTGGTCAAATATCAAGCACTGAAGAGGCAAAAGAAATGGAATCAATTGTTAAGGCAATGGTTGTTGGAAACCGAGCCAGAGTACTTGCAGAAAGGATAAGAAAGGTGGAGTTATAGATGGATAAAAAACAAAAAGATAAAGCAAAATATAAAAAGAACATTCCAAAGGATATACCCATTATATGGGTCAATATCTAGAATTTTAAAATAAAATTTATATTAACTTTTACAAAATAACTTAATAATTTTTAAAAATCGTATATTGTTATGAATTTTTCAATATTTTAACATTATTTAAATTCGTTATATTTTTATCTTAGTATATTATTTAAGCTATTTGTGAAAATCAAAAATCGACATGAAATTTTACGTGATGTAATAAAAGATGGAAAAAAATATCCTAATGACTGGAAAGCTATTTTTGGAAAAGACAATAAATCCCTATCAAATGATTTTTATATCTTAAATCCAAACATTGGAATATATTTATTAAAGGAATATGAAAAAAATCCATATGATATAAAAGGAATAGGTGGAAAGATTGCCAGGCAAGTTGATGAAAATATCGAAGCAAAGGTCTCAAAATATGCCGGTGATTTTGGAATAATTCAAGGAGATTATAACAAGGTTTTAAGAAATCTAGAAAAAGGTATCAAACCTCAAAAAATATTTGATGCTGCAATAAAAGGAAAGAAAGATTTAGGATTAAAAATGCCTGTTAAGGGACAAGCCTGCTCATCAAAGGACATATTCGACGAAATACATAATAATCTGGTTTCAAAACAAAAAAAGTTAGATAAAAAATTTGAAGAAATTGCTACAGATGATGGACTCTATAAATCTTATGATTAATAACTATTCCAAGTATTGTTTAATCTTATCAGCTGCTGTCTTTCTTTTCTCTTGAATGTCTTTTAATAATTTTCCCATTAGATCTGCAGCATATTTTTTACATTGCCCACACATTTTTTCGCCATTTTTACAGGATTCGTAGATCTCCTGTAAATCCTGATCATTTTCGATTAAATGGTATAAAAATAACTCATAAACTACACATTCGTCAGGTTTTCCACCGAATTTCTTTTGTTCTGCAAGTGTTACTGCTCCCCCTGTTTTTGAGTTAATTATCTTTTTTCTTGCTTCTTCTGTTGAATCAGTCAAAAAAATCGCACTTTCTGGTTTTGATGATGACATTTTGTCACCAGTAAGTCCTGTAATAAACCTATGAAATGTCGCAGAGGGTTGAAAAAATCCATATCCACCAAATCCTGTTTCAGTTTTTGCAAGTGTTTCATCAATTATTTGGATATCATCTTTATTTGCATCTTCAATGTATATTGCTTTGTAATCTGTTATTCTTTTTAATTTGTTAAATTTAAGAGTTTTTAGTGTTTTTTCTGCATTATCAAGCAGTTTACTTACATCTTCGTCAACTTTTATAAAAACCCCGATTTTTTTATCTTTTGTTTCAATCACGTTATACAGACGATGTGCCTGTGCAATATCTCTGCTAAGTCTAATATGTGGATCTTGATCAACACCTACTGGAACCAGTGTTGGTCTATTACCACCATATTTTTCGAGTTGAACATGCAATATATCTCCTGTTTGAACCAATGGCGAAAAGACATGAGCCATATTGCAAGATGCATTAAATCCATAAGTTGCTTGCATCTGTGACCAATTAATTTTTTTACCAAGAATATAAGCTAAATCTTTTACATCCTGATTTTTAGATTGAAAATAAATTCTACATTTCTCTGGTTTTAATCCAAGTGCAATATAACTTGGGATATATTCATTTAATGCATATTCCATTGTTTCTTTCAAATTATAATTTCTAGTTGCAAATGATTCAATATCAGCAACTGCAATATTTATGTCTGCTCCGACACTTTGATAATAAATGACTTGGTCAATTACCATTTTGTGGCCTAAATGCATTTTCCCAGAAGGCATTAACCCTGTTAAAATTGCCCAGGGCTTTTTTTCAGTGATATATTTTTTAATTGTTTGGAAACCTCTATGACCAAATACCACACCTCTCCTGAGAAGCTTATGTGGATTTGGTAGATCTTTCCATAAATCATCTGAGAATTCTTCTATTCCAAATTCATCACGTAATCGTGCATAATCCTGATAAGTCGATGAACCCCAAGGATCTATCTTCATTAATATCTCCTACCCTAATGCAGACATTGTTTCAAAAACTTAACGTTATTTAAAATTTTACGCTGAGGGGGAGATTTGAACTCCCGCTCCCCAGATGGAGAACCGGCTCTCAAGGCCGGCGCGTTAGGCCGAACTTTGCTACCTCAGCATGATTTAAAATCAGATAGTAGAAGTAAAATGAGATAAAAAGAGTTTTTGATATTATTATGATCTTAAGACAATTTCAATATTTACTCCGTCTGGAACCTGAATCCTCATAAGCTGGCGGAGTGCTCTGTCGCTAGCATCAAGATCAATAAGTCTTTTATGTATTCTCATCTCCCAGCGATCCCAGGTTTCTGTACCTTCGCCATCAGGAGATTTCCTGCATGGAACTTTTAGATGTTTTGTAGGAAGAGGAACTGGACCGCTCATATCAACACCAGTTCTTTCAGCAATCATTTTAATCTGATTGCAAACTTCTTCGAGTTTTTCTGCATTTGTGCTT
>Ga0209536_100012871_pt1 | contig 12121 bp, 12 predicted proteins | sample DeeMarSeWOR28_12_FD_187461 | JGI IMG/M metagenome (GOLD analysis project Ga0209536, IMG submission 187461) | Marine sediment microbial communities from White Oak River estuary, North Carolina - WOR-2-8_12 (SPAdes) (version 2) | ecosystem: Environmental > Aquatic > Marine > Intertidal zone >...
CTTACATTTTCCAGTCTGGCAGTCGCCAAAGAAAGCAGGACAAATCCCTGTATAACAATGCGTCGGCGGGTCAGATGGGTACCACCCCGCAGGCATGCACACACAGATTTCTCCATCTATGGATCCAGCTTCTATTAATTGTGCAAACATTGATTCACCTCTTTTTGCCAGTTTTTAATCTTTCTGATTGGAGAGCACTGGTTCGAAAAACCAGAGCCTGGCATGTACTCTCTTCTATCATATATATAAGGATTTGGTTGAGAGGGGAGGAATGCTGCACGTAACAACGTCCCCCACTGTCTTGATGTAACACCACAACCTTTATAATCAGTGTAATATACCTCCTAAAAAAAGGAGGTGACATAATGAAGAGGAATCTGGCGGTTGTTATTGGTATACTTATGTGTGCAGCAGCTGTGACTGCTACTGCATCGCCACACACACCCTTGTACACAGTACGCATGGAACAAGAAAGTAACAAAATGAACTTTTTACCAACAGAAGTTAACCAGTTCACCTATACAACAGAACATGGGTGTACAGTAATTTGTGAAGTCTCTGCCTTGCGTGGTGTTCACCCTCTGGAAACGAATACAGTGCCTGAAACATGTCCTAATACGTGTGATGATGAGACCTGTTATGGTCCTACGTGTCCTGAGACATCTTGCAGCACCTGCAGCACGTGTTCATCAACCTGTGATACTTGTACACAACCTACCTGTGAAACATGTGAGGGAACATGCCCGTATACCTGTTCTACCTGCCCCAGCACATGCTGGAATTCACCTACAACCTGATTCAGGAAGGCAAACTGCGCCTCAACAAGGAAGAGAACGATCACATGAAGGTAACCTTCCACGACTCCTGCAACGTCGCCCGCGGCGCCGGCATGGGGCAGATGGAAGGTGGTCAGTTCATTATTCCGCGCGAAGTGATCAAGGCCGCCTGTAACCACTTCTACGACATGCCTCAGGACACCATTCACGACGCCACTTTCTGTTGTGGCGGCGGTGGCGGTCTGTTGACCGACGACCTGATGGAACTGCGTGTCAAAGGCGCCCAACCGCGTATGGAAGCGCTGAAGACGGTCAGCGAGGAGCACGGGGTGACCAACCTCGCCGCGATCTGCGCTATCTGCAAGAGCCAGTTCGCCAAAGTGCTGCCCTATTACGGTTTCACCATGGATCAGATCGTCAGCGTGCACCAGCTGGTCAGTAACGCCATCGTTTTGAAGGGTTCTGAACAGGAAGCTGAGCTCGCTGCGGAAGCTGAATCCGCGTAAATTTTTAAAGTAAACGCAGAATCACCCGGCGGTGATTCATCTGACAGGAGAACAGGCATGGCTACTTCTCGCGACGACACGAAACTGACGTTCCGCAAGTTCGAAGACGGCGATTACAAATGGAAAAACTGGTCAGAGCAGATTTTTGTTGACGGTGACCACTCGCACAAGTGCCCGACCTACGTTCACCGCACCCCGCCCTGTCAGGGCAGTTGTCCCTCCGGCGAAGACATTCGCGGCTGGCTGGACATCGTACGCGGCATCGAGACCCCGCCGGAGGGGATCAGCATGCAGGAATACGCCTTCCGCCGCTCTACCGACGCCAACCCTTTCCCCGCCATGATGGGCCGCGTCTGTCCGGCCCCCTGTCAGGACGGCTGTAACCGCAATGACGTGGAGGACTTCGTCGGCATCAATGCCGTTGAACAGTACATCGGCGACGCCGCCTTCAAGGAAGGCTTCAAGTTCGAAGCCGGCGCCGCACTGACGGGCAAGAAAGTCGCCGTCATCGGCGGTGGCCCCGCGGGCATGGCCGCTGCCTACCAGCTGCGCCGCCGCGGAATCGCGTCGACGATTTTCGAAGACCACGCGCAACTCGGCGGCATGATGCGCTACGGCATTCCCGGCTACCGTATCCCGCGCGAGGAGCTCGACCGTGAGATCAACCGCATCCTGGAAATGGGTGACATCGAGGTGCGTACCAACACCCGCGTAGGCAAGGACGTGAGCGTCGAAGATCTGGAAAAGGAATACGATGCGATTCTGTGGGCCCTGGGCTGCTGGATCGGCCGCGGCCTGCCGCTCGAAGGCTGGGACGACACCCCCAACTGCGTGTCGGCGGTGAAGTTCCTCGAGCAGTTCAACATGGGTGAAATGAAATACACGGCGAACAAGATTGTCTGTGTGGGTGGTGGCGACACCTCCATCGACGTGGTCTCCGTTTCCCGCCGTATCGGTACCCTGAAAGACTACAAGGAAAACCCCGAAGACGTCGTCAACGGCGCCATCAGTCATGGCGATGTCGATCCCTCCCAGAAGGTGGCCTGTGAGAACGTCACCCTAACCGCGCTGTTCGCGCGAGATCAGATGACCGCCGCCGAGCACGAGGTTAACGACGCCCTGCAGGAAGGTGTCGTCATCATGAACGAAGTCATGCCGGTGGAGATCGTCCGCAATGAGGCCGGCCGCGCCACGGCGCTGAAGCTGGCTGACTGCAAGTGGGAAAACAACGCGCCGGTCCGCGTCGAGGGCGGTAAAGAATACACCGTCGAATGCGATATGATCGTCTCGGCCATTGGTCAGGGCGGTGACATGAGCGGTCTGGAAGACTATGCCAACGAACGCAACCTGATCGACGGCGACAAGTTCTACCAGGTTCCCAACCGCCCGGGCCACTTCGCCGCCGGCGATATCATACGCCCACACCTGCTGACCACCGCCATCGGCCAGGCCTCCATCGCCGCGGAATCCATCGAACACTATCTGAAAAATGAAGATCAGAAAAAGCGGCCCAAAGTGGACAAGCACCACTTCTCGCTCCTGGACAAGATGAAGGAAGCCGGTCTGGAACCGGAGGCTTATACGGTTGGCGAGACGCGCGGCAGCGACAGCCTGGGATTCGCCGTTCACAACTACGAAGACCGTTCCAAGAACGAGGTCATCTCTTCAGACAAATTGTTCCTCGGACACTTCGGATACACACCCCGTAACCTGCGTGAAGAAGACGTGCCGACGGCTGACGAGGTGCTGAATCATTTCGAGGAGCGCACCACCGGATTCAGCGATGAACAGGCGGTCGCCGAGGCGGGTCGCTGCATGAGCTGCGGGATGTGCTTCGAGTGCGATAACTGTGTCATCTTCTGCCCGCAGGATGCCGTGTTCCGTGTCAATAAGGACCAGCGCACCACCGGTCGCTATGTGGACACCGACTACGCCAAATGCGTGGGTTGTCATATCTGTTCCGACGTCTGTCCGACCGGTTACATCGATATGGCGTTGGGTGAATAAACGGAGTCAGGCCTGCCTCATGAGCCAACCTTCCCTGCTTAACCGTGTACTCGGCATCTTGTCCGTCCTTCTGCTGTTGATGCCTGCGGCATCAACAGCCGATGAGGAAGGACATCCGCTGCCCTTCTCGGATCTGGTGCTAACGGAGCCCGCGCGCCACTTCAGTGCTACCCAGGAATGTGTGGAGCCGGAAGACGAGATGCGCCGCAACCACATGAACTACATCCTCCACCAGCGCGACGAAACCGTGCACGATGGCATCCGTACCCGTCAGTATGCCCTGGAGGAATGTATCAACTGCCACGCCAGCAAGGGTGAAGACGGGGAATATATCCGCGTCGAGGACCCGCGGCATTTCTGTGCCAGCTGCCACTCCTATGCCTCGGTGAGTATCGACTGCTTCCAGTGCCACGCGGACGTTCCCGTTCGCCCCTCAAGCCTGCAGCAGTCGCGATCCGGGCATCCCCACCATCTGGCCCGCGAAAACTTTGCCGGCGACCTGGCCGGTAAGACTGCGCTCGGGCTCCTGGCCACGGAGGGCAAGCCTCAATGAAAGACACCAGCAAGCCTGCCGACCCCTCGCGCCGCGACTTCATGAGCAAAGCCGGTGCCACCGCCGGTATGGCGGCCGTAGCGCCGGGCGTTCTCCTCACTTCACCGGCTGTGGCGAGACCGGCCGACGAGAAGGTGACCAGTGACAAGCGCTGGGGCATTCTCATCGATACCGCCAAATGCGCCAGCGGCTGTACGGCCTGTGTCAGCGCCTGCGAAACCGAAAACGGCTGGGGCGGCGAAAGCAACACCGAAAAGCAGTCCAGTGATGAGCAGAGGGCGCAGTGGATTCGCAAGGTCCAGCTGAAGGAAAAGGCCACCGGTCACGTCACCACATTGCCACTGATGTGCCAGCACTGTGAGACGCCACCTTGTGCAGATGTCTGCCCGACGGGCGCATCATTCAGACGCGCGGACGGTATTGTCCTGGTCGACAAGCACATCTGTATCGGCTGCCGTTACTGTATGATGGCCTGCCCCTACAAGGCCCGCAGTTTCATTCACGAAGACCTTAAGGACCAGAAGCCATGGGCGCCGCGCGGCAAAGGAACCGTCGAATCCTGCACCCTGTGCGTACACCGCGTCGATGAGGGCGGCACCCCCGCCTGCGTGGAGGCCTGTAGCAGCGAGGGTCATTACGCCATGGTATTTGGCGATCTTTACGACGACAACAGCGAAATTTCCCGGCAACTGGAACAGCACGGTGGCAAGCAGATCCGTGCCGACCTCGGCCTCAACACCGGTGTCCGCTACCGCGGCATCTAGACAACCATCAAGACAGAAACTGGCGACCAAGACATGAAACTAGCGCTCAACTACCGTGAAATCGAAGGCAAGAGTACTGGATTCTGGGTACTGCTCGGTGGGCTCGGACTGCTGGCCCTGCTGGCCCTGGGTGCGACCCTGCACATGGAACACTCCGGGCACTATGTAACCGGCATGTCCAACCAGATTGTGTGGGGTATGCCGCACGTATTCGCCATTTTCCTTATCGTCGCGGCTTCCGGTGCCTTGAATGTCGCTTCCGTCGGCACGGTGTTCGGCAAACCCCTCTACAAGCCTCTGGGGCGCTTGTCGGGGCTGCTGGCGATCGCACTTTTGCTCGGCGGCTTGATCGTACTGGTCCTCGACCTCGGGCGCCCGGATCGTCTCATCGTCGCCATGACCTACTACAACTTCAAGTCGATCTTTGCCTGGAACATCATTCTCTACAACGGCTTTCTCGCCATCACCATCGTCTACCTGTGGATGATGATGGAACGGAAGATGAACACGTACTACAAACCGGCCGGTTATGTCGCCTTTGTCTGGCGCCTGATACTGACCACCGGTACCGGCTCCATCTTCGGCTGGCTGGTGGCGCGCGAGGCCTACGACATGGCCCTGCTGGCACCTATGTTCATCATCATGTCCTTCTCCTACGGGCTTGCGGTGTTCATTCTTGTCCTGTTGGCTGCCTACCACTGGACGGATCGCCCCCTGGGCAATGCGATCCTCTACCGGCTGAAGAACCTGCTTGGCGTGTTCGTTGCGTCGGTGCTGTACTTCGTAGCCGTCTATCACCTCAGCAACCTTTACGCGACAGAGCACCACAGCGTCGAACGTTTCATCCTGATGGACGGCGGCGTCTACACGAAACTGTTCTGGATCGTTCAGATCCTGCTGGGGAGTCTCGTACCGCTGGCCATGATTTACCATCCCACGATCGGAAAATCCCGGCCGGCCATCGCCACGGCCTGTGCTCTGATCATCATTGGCGGCATAGCTCAGCTCTACGTGCTGCTGATCGGCGGACAGGCGTTCCCGTTGGATATGTTCCCGGGCTATGAAGTCAGCAGCTCCTTCTTCGACGGGGTCGTCAACAGCTACAGCCCGTCGATCTGGGAAATCACCCTCGGGCTCGGAGGCGTTGCCATTGCCTTGTTGCTGGTGACGATTGCGGTTCGCGTATTGCGCTTCCTGCCGGAAAGCCTGGACGACTCTGTGGTCGATCCGCACGCTGCCAAGGCGGACTGATCGTCGCTCTTTCACAGCGCCTGTTTAGCCCTCTGGGGCGCATTCCGGTGAGCTAGAGTCAGCGCCCTTCCGGTGCCCCTGTCTGACACCCGAGGGCGCCAGGGAAGCGAGCCTTGCGCAAAGCTCGGACACACCGGCCAGCTCAGCCGCCGTGCGCGATAGAGCCTCCCCAACACACTCCCAACTGCCGAGACCTTAGTGGAACCTTTGCCTCTTTTGTGGTTCCCAATGCGCAACTTCCCGCGTAGCTTCATCTGACGGACGAGTAGTCAGGGCGGGTATTTCACGGTCAGATTTTGGTGTTTACGGTGTTTTTCTGCGACTAATGTAGTCTAATCAGAGTTATGTCCCAGATCTTCATTTCGGCCGCGCACAAATCCTCGGGTAAAACCACCGTCACACTCGGACTGTGTGCCGCTTTGCGGGCACGGCAACTGAAGGTGCAACCGTTCAAGAAAGGCCCGGATTACATTGATCCCATGTGGCTGGGTCGAGCCGCTGGACGCAGCTGTCACAACCTCGATTTCTACACCATGGCGGAGGATGAAATCAGAGACACCGTTGGCTTCTATGCCCAGGGCACCGATATCAGCATCATTGAAGGCAACAAAGGCCTTTACGACGGGCTCGATCTGGACGGCAGCAACAGCAACGCCGCACTGGCGAAGTTACTCGAGTCTCCCGTGGTACTGGTTCTGGACGCGCGCGGCATGACACGTGGTGTAGCGCCACTTATACTCGGTTACCAGGCTTTTGACCCCGACATCCGAATTGCCGGCGTGATTCTCAATCAGCTCGGCGGCAGCCGCCACGAAAGCAAGCTGCGAGCGGTCATCGAACACTACACCAACGTGACGGTATTGGGCGCCGTCGGCAGAGACTCCGAGCTGGAAATTCTCGAGCGCCACCTCGGTCTGATTCCCAGCAATGAAGAGGGAGATGCCGATCGGCAGATCGAGCGCATTGGTAACGCGATCGCCGAGCAGGTCGATCTGGACGCAATCGTCGAACTCGGCGGCTCCTCGGCCACCCCGGCACCGCCGCCGGTCTCGCCGTTCGCCATCAGGCCGACGGAACAGCCCTTGTCTATCGGCATAGCCAGGGATGCCGCCTTCGGTTTTTACTACCCGGGCGACCTGGAAGCGATGCAACAGGCGGGCGCAAGGCTGGTTGCTATCGACATGCTCCACGACCATGAGCTGCCGGACATAGACGGGCTGTTCATCGGCGGTGGTTTTCCGGAAAGCTGTATGGAGGAGCTGGAGCGTAATCACCAGCTTCGCAGCGCCATCAAAGGAGCTATCGAGTCTGGCTTGCCGACCTATGCCGAGTGCGGTGGTTTGATGTACCTGGCACGCAGTCTGCGCTGGAGGGATAAGAGCTGTGAAATGGTCGGCGTGATCCCGGGTGACATCGTGATGTATCCACGCCCGCAGGGCCGCGGCTATGTTCGCCTGAAGGCGACGGCCGCCCTGCCCTGGGCCCGCAGCACCCAAACAGAAGCCGAGATTGCGGGCCATGAATTCCACTACTCTGCCTTGGAGAATCTCCAAGCGCCACCCGCCTACGCATTCGAGATGCTGCGTGGCGCGGGTATCGACAAGCGGCACGATGGATACATCTATAAGAACCTGCTGGCCTGTTACAGCCATCAGCGCACCACCAGAACCAACCGCTGGACCGAACACTTTTTGGACTTCGTAAGCGACTGCCGTTCCCGGCGCAACCGTCGCGAGCCGGTACCCGATCTAGATTGCAGAGGTGAAAACACATGATTACCGTGACCCCGCAAGCCGCTGAACAGATCCGTGAATCCGCCAGACAGGGCAAAATGGAAGATATGCCACTGCGCATAGCCGTAACCCGCCTTGAGGATGGCAGTTTTCACTATGGACTGGGATTCGATGACCAGAGTCACGAAGGCGACAAGACTTTCCAGTCCGAGGGCATTCAGATCGTCGTTGCCCCGCAAAGCGCCGATATGCTCGACGGGACAGTCCTAGACTATGTCGAGCTGGACGGCAAAATGGAGATAATTTTCGTCAATCCTAACGATCCGGCGCAGCAACAGAACAGCTGAAGTCGCGCAGGGAAAAAGCGTCGCACAAAAAAAGCGGGGTAACTTTATGGCTGATACCCCCATTATTCGGCGTTATAATGGCGCAAATCGCTTGAGCAGAAACCCTGATGAGTTCCGAGCCCCACGTGAAAAGCGCTTACGAGTATGTCGAACAGCGGCGGACAGCCCGCAGTCCCTGGCTGCGACTGCTGGACTGGCCGACAACCCGGCAGTTTCTGGGCGTCCTTTCCACACTGGGCATACTGCTGCTTCTCCTCGGTGTGCTGAATCTCTGGTATTCGCTGCATTCTGAGGGTGCCACCTGGCTATATCTCGCCAACAGCATCCTGCTGATCGGTGGTGTTCTGCTGCTGTCTTTTGCATTTCATACTGCACGTCGGAACCTGCTTACACCACTGACCGAACTGCGCGATTGGGTCAATCAGATGCGCAACGGTCACCTCAGCGCCCGTTTACCCGACTCCCTGCAACCTGATTTCAGCACGCTGTACAGGGACATCAATCTACTCGGCGAACGTCTCGAGTCCCTGTCGCTGGATATGCAGTCGGAGGTTGCCAAACAGACCCGGCGTATCCAGCAGAAAAATCACTCGCTGGAAATCCTCTACGATGTCGCGGCCAACATTAATGCCGCACGCGACCTGGAGGACCTGCTCACGCGTTTTCTGCACACCTTGAAGCACGTGGTCGATGCCCGGGCAGGCATGGTGCGCATGCTGACCTCGGACGGAAACATGCAGCTCATCGCCAGCAGTGGGCTGGAACAGGAAGTCATAAAACGCGAACAGCTCGTCAGCGTACAACGCTGTCTGTGCGGCAAGGCCGCGCAGAGCGGTGAAGTCTATGCACTGGATGATCTGCAGGGCTGTGGCCAGTTCGTCGGCCGACCGTTTTTCGATGACAGGAAAATCGAGATGATCGCGGTCCCGCTGCGCTACCGTGGTCAGATACTGGGTGTCTACAATCTGTTCACCGAGCAACACGGTCTGGTCGAGCGTGAGGATATGAAGAATCTGCTCACCAGTATCGGCCACCACCTGGGCATGGCGATCGAGAAATCGCGGCTCGACGAGGAAGCCAATCTGTTGTCCATCATGGAGGAACGCACCCGCCTCGCCAATGAGTTGCACGATTCACTGGCGCAAAGCCTGGCCAGCCTGAAATTCCAGGTTCGTGTCCTTGATGAAATCCTGCACAGCGGCGAGGAATCCGCGCTCTGGCATGAATTGGAACTCATCGAAAACAGCCTGGATGAAGCCTATACAGAACTCCGTGAGCTCATCGCGCACTTCCGGGCACCGGTTGACAAACGAGGCCTGGTGCCGGCGGTGGAGCAGGCGGTGGAGCGATTCCGGCGCGACTCCGGAATCAGCGCCTTTCTGCAGCTGGAATGGGACGATGCCGATTTGCCGGCCGAGGTAGACGTCCAGGTTCTGCGCATCGTGCAGGAAGCGCTGGCCAATATCCGCAAACACAGCGAAGCCAATGCGGTTCGCGTACTGATGCGCGCTACCAGGAATAAAAATTACATGGTACTCATTGAGGATGACGGTATAGGAATTCCGGAAAAAGTCGACGACGGTGGACCAGGTGAACACCTTGGCCTGCAGATCCTGCAGGAACGCGCGGCGCGCATTGGAGGCGATCTGAAAATCGAGAGCGAAGCGGGCGAAGGCACCCGTATCATTCTGAATTTCGAACAACCCCAGGAAGACTCCGAGATCGGCGATACGCTTGAAGTGGAATTCCCTGCCCAGACGGCGAACCCTCCATCATGAGCCTGCGAGTTTTATTGATCGACGACCATACCTTGTTCCGGGTTGGCCTGGAAGGACTTCTGGCGCACCGGAATATCGATGTCATTGCTTCCATCGGGGACGGGCGCGAAGGCTTGCAACGCGCAGAGGAGCTGGAACCCGACGTCGTTCTGCTCGACATGCGCATGCCGGATATCGACGGCATCGGTGTACTGAGGAGACTGCGTGATAGCGGCTTCCAGAATCCGATTGTCATGCTCACCACCAGCACGGACGAACGTGACCTGGTGGAGTCCCTGCGCAGCGGCGCACAGGGTTACCTGCTGAAAGACATGGAGCCCGATGAACTGGTACTGGCGCTGCGCGATATCGTCGGCGGCAAGACCGTCGTGGCGCCGGATCTCGCCCCGGTGCTGGCCAAGGTCGTACAGGGCGATGGCTCCCTGCCGGATGAAGCCTCTCCATTTGACGAACTGACGCCGCGTGAAAACGAGATTCTCAGCCTGCTGGCCGAAGGTCAGAGCAACAAGGTGATTGCTCGCAACCTCGGCATTTCCGACGGTACGGTCAAACTCCACGTCAAAGCGATCCTTCGCAAACTCGGCGTGCACTCGCGCGTCGAGGCCGCCGTGATCGCCGTGGAACAGGGTCTGCGTAGCGGCCGAGACGGTGCCGCCTGAGCGCCTGCGGAGAGAAGAAATTCTGGAAGGAATGCCAATGAAGTCTATCGATGATTTCGTCAACCAGGCTCTGCAGAACGTCCCCGAGATCTACCCCTGGGATCTGGAAGAGGAAATGCGGGACGAGACGGATCTGCTGATATTGGACATTCGGGAACCGTATGAATTCGATGCCATGCACATCGAGGGCGCGCTCAACGTACCGAGGGGCATACTGGAAACCGCTTGCGATTACGACTATGAGGAAACGGTACCGGAGCTGGTGGAAGCGCGTCAGCGCGACATCGTCGTTGTTTGCAGATCCGGGAAACGCAGCGTATTGGCTGCGGACGTGATGCAACAGATGGGTTACAGCAGGGTCAGATCACTGAAAACCGGCATGCGTGGCTGGAGCGACTACGACCAGGCGATGGTGGATGCCGAAGGCGAAGCGATCGACGAGGACACCGCTATAGAATACTTCACCCCCAGGTTGAGGCCCGAACAACTGAGTAAGAAATAGCCCGACGCTCAGGTATAGCGTTTATGATCCTTGCGTCGTCTACCCGCTTTCTGGGACACGACTCCATGAATGTCATCCAGGCCCGAGAGTTCCACGACCTCGCCGTAGGCGTGGTTGAGGCATTTGAGCAAAAGACGATCGCCGTCCATGATCAATTGACGGAAATAAAATTCGTTGTTGTGGTTGGCGACCACGAAACAGCCGTCCTTCACCAGGCCCTCCGGGTCGACTACGATTACACAACCGTGTTCGAACTCGGGCTCCATCATGTCACCCAGCACTCGGAGTGCGAAAGGCTCAGCGGCTGAGCAACCAGTGGCTTCCACCCAATACCTCTTTTCAAACTGACCACAATAGCATTAAGTGTACCACGCCTGGCTTGGCGGATGCGGCCCTTCCGCGAAGCCATGGCGAGGGAACACGCCCCCCCATTCGGCCCCCGGCGCAAACCGCGGCACAGCGCGATATAAACATAAATTTCAATTAGATAGCTGATTATCATGCAGCCGCGCCGACAGCGGCAGCCGGCTATTAAAGGAAGCATGTGCGTAGCCGTCACACTGGGCATAAGTTGAATTCACGAAATTCGAGGATATTCCGTGACACCCGAGGATCTGGTTGTATCGAATGTACGTCTGGTTTCACTGCCTGAGGTCTGCGTTCAGGTTCAGGCGCTCGCCGACTCGCCCTACACAAGCGCAGAAGAGATCGGCGAAGTTGTGGGCAAGGATACTGCCCTGACCACCCGCCTCCTCAAGCTGGTCAACAGCGCCTATTTCTCGCTGCCGAGAAAGATTGATACCGTCACCCGTGCGATCAATATGATCGGTATGCGTGAACTGCGTAGCCTGACCCTGGCTGCGGCCGCCGCTGAGGTATTTTCGCGCATCCCCAGTAAGCTCATCGATATGGCTGCATTCTGGCAGCACAGCGTGTACTGTGGTCTTGTCGCCCGCAACCTCGCGCAGCGCTGCAACGTTCTGCACAGCGAACGCCTTTTTACGGCTGGACTGTTGCACGACGTCGGTCGCCTACTGATGGTGATGAAATTACCCAATGATTTTGCCATTTTTTGTCCCTTTGCCGTCAAGAAACCAGAATGAAGCCAATATTTTACAAATGGCTTCTTTCCGGTCACTGCCTCACTCTGAGCTATCTCGTTTTCGTGATGGGGAAAAATTAGGTCGCGAGCTCCACCATGGATGTCAAACTGGTTTCCAAGATATTTCAAACCCATGATTGCGA
>Ga0209536_100012872_pt1 | contig 12121 bp, 8 predicted proteins | sample DeeMarSeWOR28_12_FD_187461 | JGI IMG/M metagenome (GOLD analysis project Ga0209536, IMG submission 187461) | Marine sediment microbial communities from White Oak River estuary, North Carolina - WOR-2-8_12 (SPAdes) (version 2) | ecosystem: Environmental > Aquatic > Marine > Intertidal zone >...
TCGCGCTGTTGACCAGTGGAGCCGCAGGTTGCCGCAGCCTAGTGTGTCTTGCAGTCGCGGTCGTCGGCTGGACCCTGGTGGATGGCCTGTTCGAACTGGCGCAATACGACGCTGTGGCCGAGTCGCTGGTCCGGCACATACCCACCTGGTTCCAGCACGTGCCCGTACTCGACAACACACGAGCCTATCTACTGCGCGGTGAGTTCGACCCGCGAGACCTTGCCTCGATTGCGGTGGGAGGGCTGAGTGCATTCGCGCTGGGATGGTGGACCCTACGCGTGCCGCGCCACGCGCCTTGACCAGAGCCGCGGACCCGGGCCCATCAAGCCAGGCATTCGTGCGTAAGCTCGACCTGACCGTCTTCGGAGGTGGTTTCGAGCCGAACGCTGAACCCCCACAACCGGGCCACATGGCGAAGTACCTCGTCGGAAGATTCGCCCAACGGCTGGCGCTTGTGCTGAGTGTGGTGCAGAGTCAAGGACCGATCACCACGCAGGTCTACTTTATGGACTTGTATGTTGGGCTCACGATTGCCCAGGTTATATTGTTCTGCCAGGGCCTGACGTACCCGTCGATAGCCGTCATCGTCATGGATTGCGGCAATCTCCAACATGTCATTGGCGTCGTCATCCAATACGCTGAATAGCCGCAGTTCACGCATCAGCTTCGGCGACAAGTACTGGGCAATGAAGCTTTCGTCTTTGAAGTTGCGCATGGCAAAGTGGAGTGTCTTGATCCAGTCACTCCCAGCAACGTCAGGAAACCACCGTATATCCTCTTGGGTTGGCTCTTCACACATGCGGCGGATGTCGCTCATCATCGCAAAGCCCAATGCATAAGGGTTGATGCCGCCGTAGTAGCGGCTATTGTATGGGGGTTGCGCGACAACGTTGGTGTGGGACTGGAGAAACTCAATCATGAAACCGTCCGTGACCAGCCCCTCGTCATAGAGCTGGTTCATAAGCGTGTAGTGCCAAAATGTCGCCCAGCCTTCGTTCATCACCTGGGTCTGGCGTTGCGGATAGAAATACTGCGCCAACTTGCGCACGATGCGTACAATCTCGCGCTTCCACGGTTCCATCAGCGGAGCGTTCTTCTCGATGAAGTAGAGCAGGTTTTCCTGCGGCTCGGCGGGGAATCGTTGCTCAACGCGTTCGCGCTCGGCGGCGTCTTTGATAGGGATTGTGCGCCACAGCTCGTTGACTTGCAGTTGCAGATACGCTTCACGTTCCCGTTGGCGCACCCGCTCGCGTTCGGCGGACAATCGAGAAGGACGTCGGTAGCGATCCACGCCGTAATTCATAAGGGCATGACAGGAGTCCAATACCAGCTCGACTTCTTCTTCCCCATACCGCTGCTCGCATTCGGCGATGTAGTTGCGGGCGAACAGTAGATAATCGATGATCGCATCGGCATTGGTCCAGGTTTGAAACAGATAGTTGCCCTTGAAGAACGAGTTATGCCCGTAGCACGCATGGGCGATTACCAGCGCCTGCATCATCATGGTGTTCTCTTCCATGAGGTAGGCGATACACGGGTTAGAGTTGATTACGATTTCATAGGCCAGCCCCATCTGCCCGCGTTTGTAGCGTTGTTCGACCCCGAGGAATTGCTTGCCGTAGGACCAATGATGGTAACCGACCGGCATACCTACCGAAGAATAGGCATCCATCATTTGCTCGGCACTGATGACCTCAATCTGATTCGGATATGTATCGAGGCCAAAATCCGCAGCGACTCGTGCGATCTCCCGGTCGTAGCGCTCGATCAGCTCGAAGCTCCATTCAGATCCTTCAGAGATGGGCTGTCTGCTCATGCTGCCTGCTTCTTAAACAGTTCGCGGAACACTGGGTATATGTCCTGAGCGCTTGCGATGGTCTCCATGGAAAAATTCTCATACAGACTTTGCACCCGCTCGTATTCGCGCCAAAGGCTTTGATGCGTGTTGGCCGCAATCTCAACGTAGGCAAAGTATTGCAGGCACGGCATGATGGCGTTGGCTAGCAGCTCGCGGCAGCGCGGGGAATCGTCATCCCAGTTGTCACCGTCCGAGGCTTGGGCTGCGTAAATATTCCATTGATTGGTGGGATAGCGCTCGCGGATGATTTCGTACATCAGCTCCAAGGCGCTGGAAACAACTGTGCCGCCTGTTTCCCGCGAATGAAAGAAGTCGTTTTCATCGACCTCCTTGGCAATCGTATGGTGGCGAATGAATACGACGTCGATACGTTCGTAGTTACGCTTGAGAAACAAGTACAGCAGGATGAAGAACCGCTTCGCTATGTCTTTGCGCGACTCGTCCATGGAGCCCGACACGTCCATCAGGCAGAACATCACGGCTTGGGTCGTTGGTTTGGGTTGTTTGATGCGGTTGTTATAGCGGAGATCGAAAGTATCGATCCACGGCACCGCCGCGATCCGCTGGCGCAGCTTGCGGGCCTCTTCCCGTAGCGCGCAGACGTCGTCGGCGCGCTTCGCGTCGTGCGCGTCCCCTGACTCCGGCGCGTCGATCGCCTGCTCGATTTCCGCCAGTCGCCGCTCCAGGGGCGAGCGCAGGGCGATGCGCCGGGCCAGGGCACCGCGCAGCGAACGCACTACGTTGATATTCGTCGGCACGCCGTCGCTGCTGTAGCCAGCGCGTACCATCTTGTGTTCGGTGATTCTTGCCAACTGTGTCTTGACCAGGTCGGGCAGCGCCAAGTCGTCGAAAAAGAACTCCAAGAACTCTTCGCGCGAGATTTGAAAGACGAAGTCGTCTTCGCCCTCACCGTCCTTGCTGGCCTCACCACCTTTGCCGGCGCCTCCACCCGGCGGTCGTTGGACTCTATCGCCCGCCACGAACTCATCGTTGCCCGGGTGTACGGATTCGCGTCGACCGCCTTTACCGTGGTGGAAGATGGGTTCGCCGACGTCCTTGGTCGGAATGTTGATGCGCTCACCTTTGTCGACCTCGGTGATGCTACGGCCGTTGACCGCGTCGGTGACGGCGTCCTTGATCTGCTGACGGTAGCGGCGCAAGAAGCGCTGTCGATTGACAGCGCTCTTGTTCTTGCCGTTTAGGCGGCGGTCGATGATGGCGCTCATGGCGGAAGTCCCGATGGTCGAGTGTTAGCGAGCTCAGGAGGCCTTGCGCACCCGTAGGTACCACTCCGAGAGCAGTCGGACTTGCTTCTCCGTGTAGCCCTTGGCGACCATGCGCTGGACGAAGTCCTGATGTTTCCTCTGGTCATCCACCGAAGCCTTGGCGTTGAAAGAGATGACGGGCAGCAGATCTTCGGTACTGGAGAACATCTTCTTCTCGATGACCTCGCGCAACTTCTCATAGCTGGTCCATGCTGGGTTTTTGCCGTTGTTGTTGGCGCGCGCGCGGAGCACAAAATTCACAATTTCGTTGCGGAAGTCCTTGGGGTTGCTGATACCGGCGGGCTTTTCGATTTTCTCCAGTTCATCGTTGAGCGCCGCGCGGTCAAAGATCTCGCCGGTATCGGGATCGCGATATTCCTGGTCTTGAATCCAGTAGTCCGCATAGACGACGTAGCGGTCGAAGATGTTCTGACCATACTCTGCGTAGGATTCCAGGTACGCGGTCTGGACCTCTTTGCCAATGAATTCTGCATAGCGGGGTGCCAGATAGCCTTTGAGGTAGTTTAGATAGCGTTCCTGCAGCTCGGGTGGAAACTGCTCCTGCTCAATCTGTTGTTCCAGAATGTACAAAAGGTGAACCGGGTTAGCGGCGACCTCGCCGTGATCGAAATTGAAGACCTTGGAGAGAATCTTGAAAGCGAAGCGGGTCGACAGACCGGTCATGCCTTCGTCCACGCCGGCGTAGTCGCGATACTCCTGGTATGACTTTGCCTTCGGATCGACATCTTTGAGGTTCTCACCGTCGTAGATGCGCATCTTGGAGTAGACGCTGGAGTTCTCGGGCTCTTTGAGACGCGAGAGCACCGCAAACTGTGCCATCATGTCCAAGGTGCCCGGGGCGCAAGGCGAGCCAGTCAATGAACTGTTGCGCAACAGCTTCTCGTAGATCTTCACTTCGTCAGACACTCTCAGACAGTAGGGCACCTTGACGATATAGATGCGATCGAGGAAGGCCTCGTTGTTTCGGTTGTTCTTGAATGCCAGCCATTCTGATTCATTCGAGTGCGCGAGGATGATGCCGTCATAGGGAATTGCCGAGAGGCCTTCGGTTCCCATGAAGTTACCTTCTTGGGTCGCCGTCAGCAGTGGATGTAGCACCTTGATTGGGGCCTTGAACATCTCGACGAACTCGAGCAGGCCTTGATTGGCTAGACACAGCCCCCCGGAATACGAGTAAGCGTCAGGGTCGTCCTGCGCGTACTGTTCCAGCTTGCGGATATCGACTTTGCCGACGAGCGATGAGATGTCCTGGTTGTTCTCATCACCCGGTTCGGTCTTGGCTACAGCGACCTGTTTGAGCACCGAAGGACGCAGTTTCACGACTTTGAACTGCGTGATGTCACCGTTGAATTCGTGCAGGCGTTTGACCGCCCAAGGTGACATGATGCCACGCAGGTAGCGGCGCGGTATCCCGTAGTCCTCTTCGAGAATTGGACCGTCTTCCTCGGGCGAGAACAGGCCGAGCGGGGATTCATTGATTGGCGAGCCTTTCAATGCGTAGAAAGGGCATTTCTCCATCAACGCCTTGAGCTTCTCGGCCAGGGACGACTTGCCGCCACCAACTGGACCCAACAGATAGAGAATCTGTTTCTTCTCTTCCAGGCCCTGCGCGGCATGACGGAAGTAGGCGACGATACTCTCGATCGTCTCTTCCATGCCGAAGAATTCGCGAAATGCGGGGTAGATCTTGATAACTTTGTTGGAAAAGATGCGGCTCAGGCGAGGGTCTTGACGAGTGTCGAGCAGCTCGGGCTCGCCGATCGCCATGAGCATGCGCTCGGCGGCGCTGGCATAAGCACTCGGATCGCTACGGCAGATCTCCAAGTATTCCTGTAGTGTTAATTCTTCTTCCTTTGCCTCTTCATAGCGGGCCAAGTACTGATTGAAAATAGTCATGGTAACCACCCTCGTTGTGTAACAGTCTCGGTCTGTTAACGTTCGGGCGATCCACGACGAATATTCCTGCGTCCCTTGTTATTGTTCGTACCTTGCAGGAACAACCATGCGGACGCCTTCGTTAGTGACGATGCAATCCCTATGCCATAGCTTCAGCATTCGCATCACTGAGCCAAACAAGGTCTCGTTTCAGCGTCGAGTCATTACAAGTTTTAACTGAGTTTTCCGTCAGTTAGCTCGTCGCTCGGAATTGTCGAGTGGCCCGCGGCTCACGCAGGTGCAACACACCCGGCGGCCACCCAGTTGTGCGTCGGTTCATTGACGCCCGTCGTGTCTCAAGCGCGCCGTTGCACCACTGTGCGCCAGCTGCGTCATGGCGGTGCGTTGTAAGCACAGTTTCGGTCGCCACGGCGGCACAGCCTCTGCGAACTGCATCCTTAGAGACATTCTGACTGACACGAGCGCGGCTAAGTTCCAAGCGCGCGCCGGTGCGCGCGCGGCTGGCGTTGACGTGGGGAGAGGGACGCGAATCAGGAAGAAGGCGGTGTCGTGCCGCAGTGCCAACACAGTTCGAACGAATCGGGGTTGGCCTCACCACAATGGCTGCATCGCCATTGTTCTTGCGTTGCCGAGCGATGTTCGAAGGCGTAGACCAGCGTTCGAGCCTGGGAGATATCGGCTTCGTTGACGAGCCAGATCTCTGGATAGGCGTGCGTGAACGGCAATTCGCCCAAGGCACCGTGGGCGTAGGTGTTCAACAACCGTGCAGCGATGTCGTGGCGCGTGAGCAAATCGAGCACCAGTTGGGCTTCATGCAGATCAGCTGCCTCATAGAGCTTGTACATGGGAATCGAAACGCAGGGCCAGCTTAGATGTGTCCGGGAGAGTGCAACCGCGCGCGCGCCGGACCCGCTCTCCGGTGGCGCCGCGGTCGGGCAGTCGCTGCGCTCGCGCTGATGGGTTCACGTCTCACCGCCGATGCCCCAGCGCAGACTCGTGCAGGCGTGTGGTTATAGCGCCGCAGGCGGCTAAGCCGGACCGTTGTCGGCTTCCTCGCGCGGCAGCATGGATTGCAGCCGCCGCTCGCAGCGCTCCCAGTCGCCATGCAGGCACTCGTAGCGGCGGCAGTCGAATTCACAGGCCGACAGGTCCTCTGGGGTCTCCTGGACCCTGCTGCTGAGCCAATCGAATAGTCTTCGAAACATTAGTGTGGCTCTTGTTGGCATGTTCTCGACGGGGTGGTGAGTACGGATCGCTGCCCCGTCGTGGTGCGTTCGTGCTGGGTCCACGCATTCCCGAGTGTAGTGCTCGTAGTTGGGCTCCGCAAGCTGGCCGGCCGGTGCATGTGGCGGGAGCCATGGGGCCAGAGGACTAGCGGGGATATTGACGGGGCGGGTCGGCGCCTGCTTTACTTACTGACCAGTCAGTAAGTTAAAGAACGACTAGGCGTATGCAGCCCAAATCCGCACAGCCGAGCACGACGACGCCCAAGGGTGGTCGCTGGCGCCGTCGCAAGCACGCCCGGCCCGCCGAGATTGTCGCTGCCGCGCTGAAGGTGTTTTCTGAGCGCGGCTTCAACGCCACCCGGCTCGATGATGTGGCCCGCAGTGCAGGCGTGTCCAAGGGCACGGTTTACCTCTATTTCGAAAACAAGGAAGCCTTGTTTCGCGCGGTTGTCGCCGAAGAAGTCCTGCCGCAGATTGCGCGCGTTGAGAAGATGGTCGACGCCTATTCCGGCGACATGGCCGAGTTGTTGCGCCAATTGGTCGAACAATGGTGGGAGACGGTCGGTGAGAGTCCCCTGTCGGGCATTCCCAAGTTGATGATGGCCGAAGCTAGCAACTTTCCCGAACTGGCCCGCTTCTATGTCGATAACGTGGTACGTCGGGTGCGCCGTATCCTGGTGCGAGTGGTCGAACGCGGTATCGACGACGGGCAGTTCCGATCCTGTGACCCTGCCTACGTCGCGCGGGCATTGCTGGCGCCACTGGTTTTCTCGGTCGTCTGGCGCCGTTCGCTCGAGCAGTTCGACAGCGATCCCTACGATGCCCGGACCTTTCTGCACGTGCAGCTCGAGCTTACTCTCCACGGTTTGACCCGCACCGCCGCCACGACGGGCGCCTCGTCCGACGATGGACCCCGGCACTGACATGTACCGGCGTCTGGTCAGCCCACGCACTATCTGTCTCGCTGCGCTATTGGCAGTCAGCTATGGCGCTGCTGCAGCAGAGCGGCTGAGCATGCAACAGATGTTGTTGCGCATTCTCGAGACCTACCCATCACTTAGAGTCGCCAGCCTCGAGGTGGCGCGTGCCAGCCAAGACAGCGCACGTGTGGAAGGGCAATTGAGCTGGGTGCTCGGGGCGCAGGCCGGCGCTGGCCATCAGCTCTCGTTCTTCGGCACGCCCAGCGACCGTTTTGATGCCGGCGCAACGCTCAGTCGACGCCTCGCCTCGGGCAACAGCGTTGAATTCGGCGCCGGGTACGCCTACGAGGACAGTACCGTCGCATTTAGTCCGTTCATTCCTAACCCATCTCACAGGACCACTATCGATGCGAACTTGCGCGTGCCGCTCCAGCGCGGTTCAGGCAATCCCGAATATGAGCAGGCGAGCTTGATCGCGGAGGCCCAAACCGAGATCGCGCGAGCGAGCTGGTACGCGACCCGCGACCAGTTGGCCAGTCAGGCGTTGAATATTTACTTTGCGGCCGCCTTGACCCGCGCACGCCTGGCAGACGCCGAACATTCGATTGAACGGGCTCGCCGTCTGCGACGTTTCATCGCCGAAAACGCCGAGCTAGGTCTGTCTGAGGAAAAGGATCAGCTGCAGGCCGATGCGCGCCTGCGCGCGCGCTTGGCCGAGCAACAATCCCTGCGCGTGGGTTGGGAGCAGCAACGCACCTCGTTGAACCGACTCACGGGGCGCGCCTGGGACGCTGAATTCGAGCCGGACGCCGATCCCAAAGCCACCGCCGAGCTGGCTGCGACCGAATTGATGTTCGAGGAGGTGCAGACCAATAGCGCCGAGCTGCGCCGCTATCAGCAGCAAATCAACATCAGCGACGCTGTTCTCCAACTCAAACGCGACCAGCGCAAGGATGTATTCGACCTGGTCATGGGTGTCGGTGCCCGTTCGACGCAGGGCGATACCGGTGCCGGTGGTCAGAGTGATGAAGAGCTGGTGGGTGGCGTGCGGGTCGAATTCAGTCGCGCCACCGATGCGCAGGGCTTGGATGCCGAAGTGCGCCAGGCCGAGCTTGATCGCGTCATCGCGCTGCAGGAGCAGCAACGTGTGCATGACGACCTGCGCTACCAGGTATACGGCCTGGTCGCCGAGATTCAGGCCGCCGAACTGGCACTGACGGAGCAACAGGCACGTCTGCGGAGCGAACAACTCAAGTTGGACGAAGCGGTTGAGCGCTACCGTATGGGGCGGATCGATACAGCACGCTTGATTGATTTCGAGGGCGATGTCTTTGTCAGTGAGCTGATCATCACGCAACAGAGGATTGAACTGGCGGCCAAGCGGGCCCAACTCGACCTGTTGCGCGGCGCCTTGTGGGAAGGTGTTGGTCCCGCTGCCGAGTACGTGGAGAGTCCCTCCCCATGAAGGCCATCATCGGCTTTCTCGTCGAACGGGGTCTGGTGGTAAACCTGATCTCGATCTTTCTCGTCGCCCTTGGACTCGCCACGGCCGTACTCATCAACCGCGAAGCGTTTCCCAACGTCAATCTCGACCGAATACAAGTCGATATCGTGTACCCGGGCGCCAATCCGGAAGAAGTCGAGCGCCTCACCATTACTCCCATCGAGCAAGAGCTCAAGGCGCTCAACGGCATCGACAAAATGACGTCGGTGGCTTTCCCTGGTTCGGGTCGTATTGTGCTCGAACTGGATCCGGAAGCCAGTAACCGTGCCCGGTTGGCTAGCGATACCCAACTCGCTATCGACCGCGCCACACTGCCCGCCGATTTGCCCGAACAGCCCCGCGTGCTGGAAATCGACGGGTCAGTTATTCCAATCATTCAGGTTGCCGTGTCCGCCCCGCTTACGCCATTGGAGTTGAAGCGTCTGGGCGACCGCCTGCGCGATGACCTGCTCGAAATCGAAGGCGTTGCGCGGGTGGCTGTGCAGGGCGAGCGCAAAGCTGAGATCCGCGTCGTTGTCGATCCGGACGCGCTGCGTCGCCACAGAGTCGGGATCGGAGAGGTCGCAGCCACGCTGCGCAACTGGAACATCAATGCGCCAGGGGGGGACATCGACACCGACGAAGGTCAACAAGCGGTGCGCATCGTGGGGGAGTTTGACAGCGCCGAGGATGCTGCCAACGTCATGTTGCGGGCCAACGAGCGTGGCGGCGGTATCCGCCTTGGTGACATCGCCCGCGTTGTCGAGACGCTCGAGGAACCGCGCCGGGTGTATGACGTCGAAGGCAAACCGGCACTGGCACTCATCGTTTTGAAGAAATCGGATGCCGACATCATTGCCACAGTCGACCGGGTTCGTGCCTACCTGGACACGGTCCCGGAGCGCTACGGTGCTGGAATTGAAGTTGCGCCCTTTCAGGACTTTTCGAGCTTTGCCCGACTGCGGCTTGGCGTGTTGACCAACAACGGTATGGTCGGGCTTGCCCTCGTATTCATTTCCCTGATCCTGTTTCTGCGTCCCTCGGTCGCGTTGACCACCACATGGGGTTTGCCCATCGTTTTTCTCACGGGTCTGTTTGGACTGTATGCCTCGGGCATAACCTTGAATCTGCTGTCGATGATGGGCTTCATCATCGTGCTGGGCATGCTGGTTGATGACGCCATCATTGTCGGCGAGAACATCACTTATCATATGGAACAGGGGATGGCACCACGCCCGGCGGCGGTGCGCGGGGCAGTTGAGTTGATGGGTCCGGTCACCGCGACCGTGATGACGACCGTCGTGGCGTTTGCACCGATGTTCTTCCTGTCGGGCATCATCGGCAAGTTCATTGTCGCAATCCCTGCGGTGGTCATTACACTATTGCTGCTCTCCTGGTTGGAGTCATTCCTGATTCTTCCAAGTCACGTTGCTCATGTAACCAACCCGAACAAGCACCCGCGCGAGCGTGCTTGGTTGCGCGCTTTGGAGAATATATACGCTTGGGTTCTGCGCTGGGCGCTGCGCCTGCGTTGGTTGACGGTACTGCTGTCGTTTGGATTGCTTGGTGGCAGTATCTATCTAGCCTTGACCCATATGTCATTCGAGTTGTTTCCGGCTCGCGGCGTTGATCAGTTCATCGTGCGGGTGACAGCCCCGCCGGGCACCAGCATCGAGCGGATGAGAGGTTACCTCACCGATGTCGATCGAGAGATCCGGACTCGCATTCGCCCTGAGCACTTGGAGACCACATTGGTCGTCAGCGGTGAAATCGCGGTCGACGATGGCGATCCGCTCACCCAACGTGGCGGACGTTTCGGCCAGATCCGCGCCGTCTACATCCCTGAGGTGTTGCGTCCCGGCCACAGTGCGCTCGACGACATGCAGCGTCTTGCCCGTGAGTTGCCACAACTATTTCCCGAATTCGACATTGCGCTGAGCGAAATCAAACCCGGGCCACCCGTTGGGCGCCCGCTCGAAGTCGAGATCACGGGCCCCGATCCGGTTGCCAATGAGGCGGCGGCGCGACGGTTGATCGCGTTTCTCGATGATGTGCCGGGTGTGACCAACGTGGATAGCGGTCTGTTGCCGGGGGACGAAGAACTCCACATTGTGGTCAATCGGCCCGTTGCCGCCTACGCTGGGATTGATTTGAGCACTATCGCGCAGCATGTCAGAGCTGCGGTCGGCGGTTTAGTGGTTTCCACGACTCGGCGCGGTACCGAGGAAATCGACGTGACCATTCGGTACCCCGAAGGAGAGGGCATCGATCAAGTCAAGCAACTCAAGCAACTGTTGGTTCCCAACCAGCGTGGGGGACTGGTACCCCTGCACAAGATTGCCACACTCGAGCAGCAACCGGGTTTCACCGCCATTCGCCACAAGTCAGGCGTGCGCGTTGTCAACGTCGCGGCCGATATCAATGCCGAGCAAATTACCAGTGTCGAGGTCAATCGCCTGGTGGCAGCCAATGAACAGACTTGGCTCGGAGGGGAACGTACTCGGGTTGCCGTGAACTATGGCGGTGAGGCGGAAAAGAACCGGGAATCCGCCGTCGACCTGGCCATCGCTTTCGCCTTTGCGTTGGTTGCGATCTTCTTTATTCTCGCGATCCAGTTCAACAACTTGTCATATCCACTGATCGTCATGCTGGCGATTCCATTCGGTGCCATCGGCATCATCCTCGCCTTCTACCTCCATGACCTGTATTGGCAACCGATGCCGTTGTCATTCTTGTCCATGTTGGGCATGGTTGCATTGACAGGCGTGGTAGTAAACAGTGCTTTGGTGTTGCTGGTATTCGTACAGCGTGCGCGCCGCGACGGCATGGAAATGCTCGAGGCCATTGTTCTAGCCGGAAGGCGTCGCTTGCGGGCCGTTATCCTCACAGCAGCGACCACCGTCGCCGGATTGCTGCCCACTGCATACGGTTGGGGAGGCATGGATCCCTTTGTCTCCCCGATGGCGCTGGCGCTGGCCTGGGGCCTGGCGTTTGGCACTGGCATCACCTTGATCACCATACCGGCCACCCTGGCAGTCGCGGCTGACGTTAAGCGCGGATTCCGTGCCCTGGGGCGTGGGCTGCGCCGCCTCCGCCATCGCCCTTCTTGATATTCGCCCCGTCGCCTTCTGGCGCACCCGCCTGAGTTGTGCTATTGACGCTAGTGGCCGGTGCGCGGATTCTCGTCTGCGGCGGCATCACCATGCGGACTATCTCTTGCCGATGACTAGCAGCGATCATGTCTCTGACAGGGATCTTTTTTCGCCACCAGGCGAGGCTGACAATCTTGCCAGCGCTTACGGTCCCGAAGTGGAGGCCTGGCGGCGGCTTGGTGACAACCTCACCGACACGGTTCTGATCGTTGACCGGCAGGCACGGATCCGGTACCTGAATCACCTACGTATTGATATCGCTTACGCCGACGTCATGGGCAGCGACGGTTGCGCCTACGT
>Ga0209536_100012873_pt1 | contig 12120 bp, 8 predicted proteins | sample DeeMarSeWOR28_12_FD_187461 | JGI IMG/M metagenome (GOLD analysis project Ga0209536, IMG submission 187461) | Marine sediment microbial communities from White Oak River estuary, North Carolina - WOR-2-8_12 (SPAdes) (version 2) | ecosystem: Environmental > Aquatic > Marine > Intertidal zone >...
TAAGTTTCCGTATCCTTTCCTACGAGCTAATATACGCTGTCCCATAAAGTTCACTTATTATTTCGAATTATTAATATCTAATTAATAAAAGTATAAATTTTTTATTATTTTAAAAAGAATTTATTGATTTTTGAGATTAAAATATAGAATTAGATTAGAGTTTATTATTTCTTAATAACTCATCGATATTATAGTTAAATGCTATTGGAATCTCTCTTTCTACAAATTCACCTGCAATATTAGTCAATAATAAATTTTTAATTTCTTTTTTAACACTAGTTTGTCCTAATACCCATCCTAATTTGACATATCCGACTTCTGGTAATAGATTTCTCCCTGGAATAACTCCTAAATCTTGAAGTTCTCTTCCTGTTGAATAGACATTCATCCCAACATAACCGTGAATTGTCTGTGTAGTCATGAGAATAGTCATATTTTCTTGTATTGCTCTTTCTATGGAGTTATAGATTAAGGTACTCACATGACCAAGACCTGTTCCAGCAAATACTATACCTCTATAACCCTTATCAATGTAATATTCAATTTGTTCATTTTCCATTCCAGGATATGAATAAATGAGAGCTATCTTCTTCTCAAAATTCGTTTGGATAGTAGTTTCAGATTGATTTCGTTTTCTGTAATCATTTTTAAACATTTTAATCTTCCTGTCCTTTACCATTCCTAAGGGTATATCATCGATAGTACGAAAAGTATCTCTTACTGAGGAATGCATTTTTCTTACTAATGTTCCCCTATGGATTAATCCATAATCGTGTGAAGGAGAACCTAGCATAGTTACTACAACCTCAGCAATTTCAGAGGTAGCTACAGTAGCAGCGTTTATCAGGTTCAAAGCAGCATCAGATGAAGGACGATCGGAGCTTCTTTGACTACCTGTTAGTACTACTGGAATAGATAAATCTTTTAACATAAAAGATAAGGCGGCACTAGTAAATGACATAGTATCCGTACCATGTCCGATTATAACTCCATCAAGACCAGAATCTACGGCTTGTTTAACTCTTTCAGCTAATTTTTGCCAATATTCAAATTTCATATTTTCTGATAAAATCTCGAAAACAATTTTACAATCAAGGTTACAAATTTCAGCTAATTCAGGAACAGAACTATACAACTCGCTGGGTGTAAAAGAAGGGATAACGGCACCTGTCGTATAATCTAATCTTGAAGCGACCGTTCCTCCAGTTCCTAGTAATTGAACCTTAGGTAAAGCTTCATTATATGGAAATTCTTTCTCTGGAAATTTGTAGATTGCTTCTCGTTTTCCGATTTTTTTTATATTTTTTATGTCAGAGACATTTATCCCAACATTATAGTTGTTTTCAAGTTTGACTTCAATAAAATCAGGAGCAGAATATTCACTTCTAGGCATTATTATTCCCTCTAATTGTGTTCTATTTGTAGTGATTTGAATGATATCCCAGATTTCTATTTCATATTTCTTTAAAATATCAATAGATTTACCCTTATACCCTTTCAATTTTTTTTCCACTTATTTCATCTCCTTTAATTTACTCGATATTTGTATCTTCAATTCTTCAGAAACGATTTCGCCATCTATTTTTCCTCGTACTGTTTTCATCACTTCTCCCATTAGTGGTCCCATGGATCTCATACCCTTTTCTTCAATGATTTTTAAATTTTTATCTACAATTTCTTTAATTAGTATTTTTAAATCTTCAACTGAGAGCGTGTCAAGATGGAGTTTCTCAATTGATTGTTCGATGGAAAGATTTGGAGAATCTGCTTTTAACCTCATTATATCTTCGATAGCTTCCTTTCCAATGTTTTCATTTTTCAATTCTTGGAAAATTTTTATATAATCGTCATTACTTATATTTTCTATATTTTTACCTTCACGCTTGATAGCTTTTGCTTTGTTCAGCAATGTATTTAAAACAATCGAAGGTTTTTCGGGATAGATTTCGATTAAATTATCAAATAGAGAGAGTTTGCCTTTAAAAATTAAGTCTTTAATAGAATTCTGCTCTACTTTATACTTTATAGCATAGTCTTCAATTATATCCCAAGGATAATTAGGTAAGGTGGTTTGAATTTTTTTAATTTCTTCAGTTGTATTCATAATCGCTTGTGAATCAGTATCTGGATATAATCGAGCTCCACCATGTAGTTCTCTCAAAAACTCCGTAGTTCCATCTTCAAGTGCCTTTCTCGTCTCAGGCGGAACACCTTTAAAAATATATTTAACGCGATCAACGATTATATCTGCTGCTTTTTTGAGTTCTTTAAGAGATCCCAGAATTAAAATAAAACAATCATTATCTTTCGAATTCAATTTGTTCTGAATTTTTTGTATCTCATCTTTAGACAGGGCATAGTTTTTTAAATTTTCGTCAGAGTGTATTATCCCTTTTAAACCTGAAATAACTTTAACCTTACTGCTTACTTCGGTACCAAATCTATAATCTTCCATTAACTCTTTTCCAAAAATACCCTTAAAATCTTTAAAATTGAAACCATGGAGTCTTTTTCCCGATTTTAAGCCGCTTGCAATGAACTTAGATTTAGTTTTTACCATCAAACTAGTTAAATCTACCGGATTTTCAGGGATGTCTTTTTCAGTTACTTTTCTATTTTTTAGTTCTTCTCTAATCTCTATTAAACCAAGCTGACGTGAAATTTCATGATTAATCAGTAGGGGTATCCACCTTAATTTTTGAACTCCTTTAATTTCAATTCTGGTTCCAGATTTAATGCTAACATTGATATCTTGTCTAATTGAACCAAGCACTTTTTTCACATTAGTTATCCACAGTAATAAGCCAATTCTTTCAGCACATTCTCTACATTCTTCTGGGGTGTTTATGTCCGGCTTAGTTGTTACTTCTACTAACGGAATTCCAAGGCGATCTAATCTATAGAAATTTGTATTATTTTCAGTTTTTATTTTTCTAGCAGCTTCTTCTTCTAAGCTTAATATGTCGATTCTTATCTTTTTATTGTTCTCCAACGCAATATATCCATCTGTACCTAGAATCATCGTGCGTTGAAACCCCGAAGGGACGCTTCCATCAAGATAATTTTTCCTACTTACGTGCATTTCCTCAATAATATTTGCGTTAAGAAGTAAACCTAATTCTAAAGCTATTTTTCTAGCTTCTTCGTTACAAGAAAATGGGGGCGTATCGTCTAACTCATAAGTACAAATAACATCATTATAACCTTCATATATGATAGTCTTACCCTTTTTATATTCCGTTAGCATAGCTTTATCAAATGTGCCCATTTCTCCCAAAACAGGTCTCATAAACCTCATGATAAGAAAATCGGGCTCTCTAGTTCCTTGAAGTTTACTTGGGCATCTACAAAAGAGTTTAGTTTCTGTATCAAGCTGCTGATGAATTTCTAACCCGCACTTTAATCCTAATTTTTCATAATCGAAATTGAACATATTACATCATTTAAGAATAATATACTACTGCTATGAACTGTTTAATTCATTTTATAATTTTAATATATTGAATGTAAAATCTAAAATTTCTTTCTTTAAAACAGGGAAATTGAATTAGTTTTTAATGCTCGTCTATAATTGAAAGCCTATTTCATCATTACACTCATGCTTTAATAACAATATGTTTAGAATTTAGAATAACAATATCGTGCTTTAATGTCATCTTGAACAGCTCTTGGTAATTCTGTATACCTAGCACTGTAACCTGAAACTCTAACCATTAAATCTTTATAAATTTCAGGATACTTTTGAGCTTCATCAAGTGTATCAAGAGATATTGAGTTAAATTGTAAATGAGAACCATTTAATTGTATATATGTTCTTATTATTGATTCGAATATCTTACCATGATCTAATGATACGATGTTAGGATCAATATTAAGTGTACATGCTACACCATTAGTAAGAAGGGCGTGGTTAATTTTGGTTATGCTATTGATAGTAGATGTGATGCCTTTTTCTCCCGTAAATCCGGGTGCTATGTCCCTATTAAGAGGTTTTCCTTTCTTTCTGCCAGATGGAAGGGCTCCTGTAAAGATACCGAATCCAATATGAGTTGTCATTGCGTGAATTCCTACCCTATAATCACCTCCTCGTGTGCTTTTTAAACCCTTTACGGATTGAGCAAGTATCTCTATAATCTTTTTCGCGTAAACATCTGCATTATCATCATCACTTCCGTATTTTGGACACTTATAAGTGAGATAATTATTAATATCTTTGCTCCCTCTAAAATTATTCTTTAATAGATTGATTAAATCTTGCATATCTAACTTCTTTTCCTTAAAGACAGCCCAATTTATGGCAGCTATAGAATCTACTACATCTGAAAAGCCTGTCACATGAATACCTGAAAAATTATATTTAGCTGAGCCTTCACTCACATCACTTCCTTTCTCAAAACTCCCTCTAATACAAAGTGACATCAAAGGAGTTGGCTTTATTGATCTATGTGCTTGTTGGTAAGCATTAGCTGCTGTAACCGCCATTTTCATCAATGCTTTAAGTTTAATTTCAAATATATCTAAAACATCCTCTATTGATTTAAAGGTACAAGAATCAAAATTATTGGCAATATATCCGCTAACTATCGATTTATCTGTCCCTAATGCAAGCTCCAAAGCTTTTGGTAAGTTTAAGAACACCGCTCCAGTATTATCGTAAGAAGTTCCAGATGTAGATAATCCAACACATCCAACTATTCCATAATCGCGTGCTTCCTCTAATGGAATACCACAATTTATTAGGCTTTGCACGATTAATTCATCATTGTACAATCCGATAATATTTTTACCCTTTGATAAGATATCTGCTACTTTTTTAATAACGTTAATAGGAGTGTCTTTATTTAATCTGACTACTAAATTTGGATTTGGAACATTTGCTTGATCTAACGCATCTAAAAAAAGGTAGGTCAGATTGTTTGTTGCATCATTACCATTTTTATCAAATCCTCCAATTAGAATATTTTGAGTAGTAGCCATTCCGCCAAAGTATTGTGTAGCGACACTATCGTATAAAGCAATAACTTCGTTGGTTTTAAGCAATAAGTTTTTAATTATTTTTAAAGCAAACTCTTCATTCCCATCATAGAATTTCATTAGATATTGATCTATGCGCCCAAATGAAATTCCATGTTCGAAATTTTCTAAATGAAGCGCCATATGGACGAACCATATAAATTGAATCGCTTCTTGGAGATTTTTCGGTGGATTTTCTGGGACCCGTTTACATATTTTAGCAATTTTTGTTAATTCATTCTTTCTTTCTTCACTATCGACATTTTCAGATAGTAATTTCGCATGCTCTGAATATTTACGAGCATAACTAATCAGTGAATTACATATTATTATCATTGCTTCATAAAAAGCTGTTTTCTCGTCAACTTTCTTATCTCTTTTTTCTAACTGCTCGTAATTAGCTAGTTTTTCTTGAGATAAGTTAATATATTTCTTTAAACCCATAGAAATTAGCCTAGGATAATCTACAACAACATGGGCAATTCCTCCTATTTCAGTTGCAACATACGCACATCCACTAAAAGAAATTTCAAATACACTTTTATCAGCAAATTCCCTTGCATAAGTATCAACATTAAAGTTTTCATAAAATGGAGCTATGTTTTCCTTTATTTTTTTTTTATCTTCATCTTTTACTTTAATAGGATTTACATCTCTTTTTGGAAGTTCATTTAATTCTTTCAAAATCCTAAAACCGCTTCCTTCCATTCTTGGAATTGCAACAGGAATATCCTTATCAAAAGTTCCAACGATCAACTCATCAGGTCTTATAATTATAGGTAGATTTTCTAAGGTGTGTTTTAGACCTAATGCTTGCCTAATAATCATTGGTTTTCCAGAAGTCTCCTTAAGTACCTTGGTATAAGATAATGGTACTGTTAGAGAAAGGTGTGGAATTTCTCGAATAAGCTCTTCTAACGATGAACTTTGCATTATAGATCACAGACATTTAAGATGCTAACTTGATAAATTTAATAAGATCTAATTTTTTTTGTATAAATCTTTAATGCTTATTAAAATAATCAGTAGAAAAGTAATTGAAAAAAGAGTCTTAAAACTTTTTAATAACAATTCTCTTTTTAATTATTAGTAACTAACAAAAATTAATCAGTTAAAGGTTTTGAAACGTAACTTCCATCAAGAGTATAACCAATCTCATAAAACCAGTCCCTCACCCCTAAACCACTTATTACAGCTAATTTTTTTGAATCAAAATCTTCAAAAGCAATTTTTTCAGCATTTTCTATAAGTAATTTTCCAAACCCTCGATGTTGAAGTTGAGTATTCCTAATTGGTTTTTTGTCTTTAGGAACAAGTTCACCAACTACTTTCACTTCCCTTACTATCATCGTTTTTCCATCATTCAACTCATGTCTATGAGCATCTACTGAAGGTTTTCTTAATCTCAGGTAAGCTACAAGATAATCTTCTCTTTTATTTTCATAAGACAAAAATATTTCTTGTCCGTTAGAAGCTTCATAATCGTAACGGTATAGTTTAATATCTTGTAATTTATCTTCATCGATATTTGTAGATTTTTTAGCAATTCCATATTCCCGACATCTAATACATTTACATTTAGAATTAAGTTCTTCTAATCTTTTGTGCACTAATTGTCTTAAGTTACTTTTTTTACACCCAGCTTCAATAAGAAATGCAGGTATATCTCTCATAATTCTCTGTATTCTCACATAAGATGGAAGTTTTTGCTTTACATTAGATATTAAATCAATCAATTCATCTACGGGATAGGGTTTAAATTCGCCTGCTTTCCACCAATCATATAATTTAGTTCCTTTAAGTACTAAACAAGGATAAATTTTTAACATATCCGGGCGATAATCAGGAGAAGAAAACAAGTGGTCAAACATTTCTAAATCTTTTGAGTAGTTAGAACCGGGTAAATTAGGCATAATATGAGTATTTATTTTTAAACCAGCGTCTCTTGCAATCCTTATCGCATTAATACTGTCTTGAGAGGTGTGACCTCTATTTACTTTTTTATAAATTTCATCAAATACGGTTTGAATTCCAATCTCTACCCTTGTAGCTCCATAGTTAAGCATCATGTCTACATATGGCTCAGTACAGTAATCAGGTCTAGTTTCAATTGTCAATCCTATTACTCTTCTTTTTGATTTTTCTGCGATTCTTTTTATTTCATTTAAATTACTTACTCTCTTCTCTACAACTCCTTCATATGCCCCTTTGATGAATTTTTCTTGATATTCAATAGGGGCAGACAGGAAGGTTCCTCCCATACAAATAAGTTCGATTTTATCAACAATATGGCCAATAGCTTCTAAATCTCTAATCCTACTCTGAACTTGATTATATGGATCATAATTATTATAGATAGATCTCATCGCAGCCGGTTCATGACCAGTGTATGATTGAGCTACCTTTTGATTTGGTTGAGATTCTTGTCCAGGGCAGTAAACACAATTTCCAGGACAAGGTAAAGGCTTTGTCATTATTGCAATAACAGAAACGCCTGAAATAGATCTCGTTACTCTCCTTTTTAAGAGTTGATTAATAACTCTTAGTTCTTCTTCTGTAGCATGATGTAAGATTTGAGCGTTCTTAATAACTTTATGATAATTGTATTTCTTTCCAAATTTCCCTTTTAAGGTGGTGATTTTATGCGGGGGAAAATTAGGGTGAATCATTAAATAGTCAATTATTTCTCTTGAAATCTTTTTAACAATTTCCTTATTTATTATCTCATTCATTCTATATATTATATTATGCAAAAAGTGAAAAAAATGCTTCTCTTTTTAGTATCATAAGTAGATTTTTTTATATCGGGTATTTTTTACCTGCAAAATCTCTCTTATATTTCCCAAAATCTTTGATTTCCAATAATGATTTTGAACTAAAAATAGGTCCGTCAATACAAACTAATAATCCAAGAGGATCTAAGACGCATAAACCACACAATCCACAGCCACATCTCATTATTCTTTCAAGACTTGCATACATTTCAACTTTTTTCTCTTCGCAAATTTGGAGAATTTTATACATCATTTTTTCTGGACCACATGTAAAAACTACGCTGTTCCTTAAATCTTCTAAATTGGATTTTTTAATTAAATTTTCAAAGAAATCTGTTGCAACTGCCTTTTCACCGAAACTACCGTCATCAGTGCAGAAATATAATTCTAAATCTTCTTTTTGGATTTCAAGGAACTCATTTACAAATAATAATTCAGTTTCTTCTTTCACACCTAAAATTAACGTAAATTTATAGCCTAGTTTAACGAGTTCAGATGCAAAAAATCTAAGAGGAACCATTCCTATGCCTCCTCCAATTAAAAATATATTCTTATTCTTTTCCTGAGGAATTTGAAAAGAGTTACCTAATGGTCCTCGGACACCTATGTAATCTCCAACTTTTAGTGCGTGAATTGAATTGGTGCATTCTCCCACATTTTTAACGGTTATTGCCCATTCTCCAATTTCTTTATAAGAGGATATTGACATCGGAATTTCGTCTACGCCTGGAATCCATATCATTACAAATTGTCCAGGTTTAGGGATACAATTTTTTATTCTGTTAAATTTAAGTGTTTTAACCCCTTCACATTCTTCTTTGATTGCCTTTATCTTTACCGTTTCAATCATATTGTTAGTCAAAATCAGGAACCTCCTGAGTTCTAAATTCGTGGGCTAAGCCTCTTAACTCAGAAATTGAGCTATAACCGTTGTCCATAAGATATTTTTTTAATCCGACAATAATATCCGTAATAATATCTATACCTTGATGCAAAATCGTTCCAATTTGAACAGCTGAAGCCCCCACTAAGATAAATTCTATAACATCTTGCCAATTTGAGACACCTCCACATCCGATTATGGGAATTTCTAATAATTTGTATAAATCATAAATCTTTTTTACAGCAATGGGGTGTATAGCTTTACCTGAAAGTCCTCCGCTTCCATGAGACAAAATCGGTCTTTTTGTAGCAACATCTACTTTCATAGCAGCAAGAGTATTAATAGCTACTACGGCATCAGCACCCCCGATCTGAGCTGCAAAGGCAATTTCCCCTAAGTCAGTCACATTAGGATTTAATTTAACAAATAGAGGTACCTTCAGCTCCTTTTTCATTGATTTAACGAGAGATAACGTGAGATTTTTATCAATGCCTATACTGGAAACCTCGGCATGAGGACATGAAATATTTATTTCTATGGCATCAGCGCCTGCTTGTTCTGCTTTTAATGCCACATCTATATATGATTCGACAGTATTGCCAAATACGCTTACAATTAACGGAAACTTAAATTTCTTTATATCTATAATTTCTGTTGTAAAGTTATCTATTCCAGGATTTCCCAGTCCTACACTATTTAAAAATGTTCCAAGATAGATTTCAACTATTGAGGGATTTTTATATCCTTTTCTTGGAATTGGCCCTATTGATTTGGTTGTTATAGCTCCTAATCCTGCGTCAACTAACCTTTTCATTGTGGAATAAGAAACTCCTAAAATACCAGAAGCTAAAATTAAAGGAGAGTTTAATTTTAACCCAGAAATATTTAGTTCAAGTTCAAACATTTATTATTATGTAAGAAATTATTATTATTATTATTATTTGAGAAATTTTAGTACGAAAAGTGTTTAGAATAATGAGATGTTATATTATAGACACCCTTATTGGAGTATATGCTATTGATGATGGAGGAAATTTCCTTAATTATGTTGATTTCTTGGATGATATTGAAAAATCAGTTGGTTTTTATAATTCATTAAATAGTGATTCATTTTCCGAAGAATACTCGGAGTTTATGACTGAATTAAAGAATTCTGGTTTTGATGCTTTTGTATTTGATAATAAAAAGTTAAGTGAAATAACAACTAAATATTTAGGATATAACACTTCCTTTGAGAAATTTTCTTTGGAATTCAAAAATTTTCGCCTTAATCTAAGCGCTCAGTTAAAAAAAATAGGTATCACAAAGACACGAGAAGAGATTCTTTTTTTCTTTAAGAAAGTTGAAGAGCAACTAATAAAAAAGCAAGTTAGTCAATTTGGGAGTAAAGGAGATGTAGAAGTCGTTCAAATCATAGAAACTTTGGATATTCTTAAAAAATCTATAAGTTTATTCTCGAGTCGTATGAGAGAATGGTACGGCTTGCATTTTCCGGAATTAACAGATAAATTAATTGAAGATAATATTCTTATTGCAAAACTAATTACAGTTTTAGGAAAGCGAGATAACTTTACTTATGAAAAGATCAACCAAGAATTTGGTTTTAATGATTCAAGAATTAATATGTTGCAGAAATTAGCTTCCCATTCAATGGGAGCGGATATTGATCTTACTATCATTAAAAAATATGCTGATCAAATTTTATCTTTAGACGATTTTAGGCAAGAGCTTGAGGAATATTTAGACTTATTAATGGAACAAGTTGCTCCAAATCTCTTTGCTTTAGTAGGAGGTTTAATTGGTGCAAAATTAATAGCAAAGGCGGGAAGTTTAAAGAAGTTAGCATTCATGCCAGCATCAAGGATTCAACTTTTAGGAGCGGAGAAAGCATTATATAGGTTTCTTAAAACCGGCGAGAAACGTCCAAAACACGGATTAATTTTTCAATGGAATTTAATTCGAGGGAGTAAGCCATGGAATAGAGGAAAAATATCACGAGTGATTTCAGGAAAGATTGGTATTTCTGCTAAAGTAGATTTTTTTGGAGGAGAATTTATAGCCGATGTGTTATCAAAAGAGATAAACGAAAAAATTCAAGAAATTGAGAAGAAATATCCTAAACCTCTACAAAAAAAAAGGGATCAGATACCTAAGGTTAGATCCACTAAGAAGCAGATAAATAAGAAAAAAAAGAGGTAAAAATGAATTGAGCGAAATCAATATAAGAGCACATCCAAAACATTCTAATGTTTATATCTCGGGGGTACCACAAAATCTAAAACTTTATTCTAAAAACTTAGTTCCTGGTAAAAATGTGTATGGAGAGAAATTAATTTCATTTAAGGGAGAGGAATACCGAGAATGGGATCCCTTTAGAAGTAAATTAGCTGCGATGATATTAGAAAAACCTTCTTTAGATTTCTTAAGGAAAGATTTAAACTGCCTGTATTTAGGAGCTTCATCAGGAACTACTATTTCTCATCTTTCAGACATCGTAAGCAATGGAATTATTTACGGTGTTGAATTTGCTGAGCGTAGTATGAGACAATTGATTCAAAACACCGATAAAAGAAAAAATGTCGTACCTATATTAGGTAATGCTAACTTTCCAGAAAGTTATGCCAATTCCATTTTTACTCCGATTGATCTCGTTTATCAAGATGTCGCACAACCTAATCAAGCACAAATAGCCATTGAAAATTGTAATTATTATCTAAAAGATAATGGAATTTTAATACTCGCTATAAAATCTCAATCAATTGACAGTGTTCAGAAATCAGAAAAAATCTACCTTCAAGAAATAAGAATTTTAGAAAAAGAGGGCTATTCAATAATAGATAATATAAACATACACAAATATGCAGCAAATCATATTATATTAACGGTTCAAAAATGAATCAAGTAAAGGACATCATTGGTACTACAGTGTTAATTCTTACTTTACAAAATCGGTTATTTTAGTGTTATATAATTCTTCTCTGATAATCTTTTTCGTTGTTTCCCAAGTTTTTCTTGCGAAGTATGGAGTATTTTTCCTTTCTTTTATCCAATCTCGTAGGAATTCTATGGATCGTATATCAGAGGGATACCCGGAGCCAATATTTCCGTATTTTTTTTTTAAATCATCAATGATGTTATCTCTTGAATCTTTCGCTATAATTGAACTCGCTGAAACTATTGGATATAGATCATCGGCTTTATGTTTAGAAACGATTTTCTTTGGTGTATACCTTAATTGTTTTAGAATGGATTTTTTAAATCTTTCTTCATTGACATCAGCAGCGTCTATATAAATAACATCAGGCTGCAGTTCATTAATGATCTCTGCCATTTTAATTTCTTCAAGTTTATTCAATGTGATTCTTATTTCTTCCCTCGCGTCGATTTCTTGAGCATTAATAATTATTGTTTTATAGCTTTTACAATTTATTTTTATTATTCTGGCTAGTT
>Ga0209536_100012874_pt1 | contig 12119 bp, 11 predicted proteins | sample DeeMarSeWOR28_12_FD_187461 | JGI IMG/M metagenome (GOLD analysis project Ga0209536, IMG submission 187461) | Marine sediment microbial communities from White Oak River estuary, North Carolina - WOR-2-8_12 (SPAdes) (version 2) | ecosystem: Environmental > Aquatic > Marine > Intertidal zone >...
TTTTTTATTTTGAACGATTGTAACTCTATTTTTTTCAGTATTTTATGAAGCTTTTTTTACAAGACGAACTTTTTGGTTGCGGCCAAGGGCGAAGCCCAAGGCAGCGCCGGGTCCTTTGCAGGATCCGCGAAGGATTTTAAGCTCGGCGGAAATCTGAAAAGCTATTTGACAACCTGTGTGATGAATCGTGCCCGGGACCAAATCCGGACGAACCGGCGAGGGCCGATGCAACTGGATACAGCAGAATCCGTAAGCTCGAACCTGAATGGGCCGGACTATGCGATTATATCCAGCGAAGAAGCACGAAAACTGAATCGTGCTATAGCACAACTCCCGAACGATCAGCGAGAAGTGATTGCTCTTCGCTTAAAAGGTGAGATGACATTCAGAGAAATAGCGAAGCTGCACAATGTTTCGGTCAACACAATTCAGGGCCGGTACAGGTATGGCTTGGATAAACTGCGTTCGGTTTTAAACGGCGAGGTGGAAAAATGAGACCTAAAAAGAGAATAGAAAAAGCAATTAAGAAGAAATTGAATTTTACGGCTGGCGCCGAGTTATATGACCGAATGCTGGACGACATTCTAAATACGCAGGAAAAAACACAAAAAACAATATCGGCAACAATCAAGCCGAGAATATGGAGAATAATCATGAAAAGTTCAATCACAAAATTAGCCGCCGTGGCGGTAATCGTAGCGGCAGTTACACTGTCTGTAGCAATCGTCGATAAGGTAACGTCACCGGCCTATGCCCTCGAACAAACCGTCGAGGCCCTCAAGAACGTCCGGTTTCTGCATATCACAGGATTTGATGATGCAGGCCAAATCAATGACGAAAGATGGATCGAGATAGGTATGGATGGCTGGCAGGTGCGTTATAGACAACAGAATCCCACCTCGATTATCCAACAGCACCCTGACGTCCCTTCCATGGTCATCGAGGACGGCGAATCCACAGCCGTATATCGAGACGACAAGCAAGCGGTAATAATTTACGATCGCAAAGACATGCAGTACCAGTGGATCGGTGAGCTGGGTGAGGCTTTGGAGAATCTTCGCCAGAAAGGCAAGCTCCTCAAAGAAAATGACGTTTACCAAGACCAGCCTGCCCACAAGGTTTGGTGGCCTTATCTGAGCGCGGAGTGTTATGTTGATCCTCAGACCAAGTTACCCATTGCGATAGGCAAGACCGAACTGAGCTACGAGGAGCCCCCGGCCGCGACGTTCGAAATCACCATTCCAAACGGCTACGTCGTGCTCGACAAGCGACCCGGAGCCCCAGAGACCCCGATGCCGCAATGGTTTCTGGATGAAGAAAACGCACAAGCCAATAAGGGCAAGTGTTTCCGCGAGGGATCTTTGGCTTTCGCGCGCGGAGACTACGAAGACGCGGCTCTACAATTCGAACGGTCTCTCGGATGGGATAGCTGGGCTCCATTCTGGCTGGGTAGTGCCTACTACCACCTCGGTCGATACGATTTGGCTATCGAGAACTATAACAAGGAATTCGATATCTGGGCGAAGCATGATTCAAATTCGAAACTGCCTTATTGTAATTATGCCCGCGGTTTGGCCTATGCTATGAGCGGGGATCTCGATTCAGCCAAGGCAGATTTCCAGGCTTGCTTGCCTGCGATGATCAGGACGCTGCAGATTCCATCCAGTGGCAATATGTTTGAGTATGCCGAGAATCCACTTATGCGGTACGGCCAGTACAAGCCGACCGAACGCCAGATGGTGGTCAACATGATCAACCGCCTGCGTATTGTCTCAGGCCAGAATTTTGGCTACAATCCCTCGGCAACAGACCAGGAAAATGAACCGTCGATCGCGGCGTGGGAACAATGGGCCGAAAGCTCAGGACAGATTAAATTCACCCCCGATGCTGAGCTTATTTATATCCCCGAAACAACCAACGAATAAACTTCCGGTATCGGCCATTATAAGAAATCTGAGAGAAGCCGGGCTGAATTGGCTCGGCTTTTTTTGTAAGCACAAGCAAGCCAAGCCAGTTCATACACACTGAGCGTCTTCAATCCTAACAACAGCATTAATTATCTCATTATTTTATGTTACCTGTAATATCCCGGAAAAAATTTCAAAAAACAATATGTAAAAAAGACACTCTCGGTGTGTAATATAGTAATGGAAGATAAGCTGCTTATCTGGAAATTCAAGCGGGGAAGTCGCGAAGCCCTGCGTCGGATCTATGACAAGTATCATGGCCGTCTGCTGAAGCTGGCTGTCGTGCTGACCGGCAACTTAGATACTGCCGAAGACATTATCCAAGACGTATTTATGAATTTCGCCAGAACCAACCGATTCGGCTTGTGCGGCAGTTTGAAAAGCTATTTAATAACCAGCACACTGAACAGTGTTCGAAACCAGCGACGTAACAATAGACGTCACAGAATGCAGAATCTCGATGATGAGGTCGAACATTTGCCGTCTTTTACAAAGCGCCCCGACCAATGGGCAGTTCTAAGCGAACAATTGGAGCGCCTAAATTACGCGATGGCATGTTTACCTTATGAGCAAAGAGAAGTCATCACGCTAAGAATGGAAGAAAACATGACGTTTCACAAAATTGCTGGATTACAGAAAACATCAATTAGCACCGTTCACGGTCGATACAGATACGGCATTGAGAAGCTGCGCTCCTTGCTAAATAGTGAGGTAAAAGTATGAAATCTGCAGAAGATATAAAAAGATATTTTCAGCAAGCAACGTTGAGCACTAACACTGACAGGCATGAGGCGATCTTTGATAAGATACATCGTGCTCAGAACCAATCAAACACAACTACGCCAGCGTCAAACCAGCTACGTCTCAGGAGGCTTATCATGAAAAATTCAATTACAAAATTAGCAGCGGCGGCGGTGATTATCATCGCAATCGTGCTTGCTACAAACCTTATGGATACATCAATGCCCACAGCTTCCGCCCAGGAAGTTCTCGCTCAAGCAACAAAAGCCGTAGCGAATCTGCGCTCGGTTTATATCAAAGCACAAATACGCACAATTCCCCACGACAACTTTGAGTTAATCAGGCTTAATTACGATTTTGTACCTAATGAAATGTGGAAGGAATTCGACGGCACGCCTCAGGGAAAATGGCGAGTCGAAAAACCTGGACGGATCGTGGTTATGGATGGGCAGTCATCGCTATTGCTGATCCGCCCGAATCACGCCGCCAAAGGCACAATAACTACCGGATTCGTCGGATGGCTGAAACCGCTGTTAGACGTGGACAAAGTACTCGACAGTGAAATCAAACTCGCCCAGGAGCAAGGTTCTGAACTTTTGCTTACTCATCAACAAGGTCCCGATGGAAAAGACAAGCTGCTCGTCAGCATAGAAGCTCTTGCCCAAGGAGACTTTACAAACGACTGGCTCAAGAACAAATCCATATCCGCCTCTGATAACCTGAGAATTTATACTTTTGATGCCGAGACCAAATTGCTGGAAACGCTGGAGGTCTATGTACACACGGCCGGAGAGGATGTAATGGTGCTCCAGATAACCGACATTGAATACAACCTCGATATTGATCCGGAATTGTTCAGTCTGGAACTTCCCGAAGATGTCATCTGGTACGGGCAGCCGAAGGAACTGGCGGACAATGAGAAATACGAACAGATGGGCCCCAAGGAGATGGCGCAGGCTTTCTTCCAGGCCTGTGCTGATGAAAATTGGGATGAATTCCTCAAGTTCTGGTCTGCATCAGCAGTCGACCAGCGACTTAAGGACTACCTCGGCGGAATAGAGATTATCAGCATCGGAGAACCTTTCAAATCCGGACGCTATGCAGGCTGGTTCGTACCGTACGAAATCAGGTTCAAGAACGGACAAACCAAGAAAATGAATTTGGCGGTGCGAAACGATAATCCCGCAAATCGATATGTTGTCGACGGCGGAATTTAGAAAAGCAACACATTTATCCAATAAAGAGTATGCTGACAAAGGCCGGGCCGTTTAGCCCGGCCTTTAATACGCGCTTTTTGCATAAAATAAGAATATAAAAATGGCTTTTGTTTATATAAAAGTATGCCACTTATTCGTTAATATATATAGACGATCGTCAGTTATAAAGCTATTAAGGTAGGCCTTAAATGCTGGAAGACAAGCTGCTTGTAGTAAAATGTAGACGCGGCAACAAAGAAGCGATGTGTCGGATCTATGACAAGCATAAAGATTACCTGCTGACTTTGTCAAAAGGGCTTCTGGGTGAGCAGGCAACGGCTGAGGACGTTGTGCACGATGTTTTTGTCTCCTTTGCCCGGTCGGCCGGGCAGTTCCAGCTTAAAGGAAGTTTGAGAGCTTATTTAGCAACCTGCGTGATTAATCTTGCACGAGATAAAATACGGGCAAGAACAAGACAAGCTCAAGTGCTGGATTCAATGAATCCGGACACTCTGCGCTCGGATAATCCGGCTCAAAATCTAATAGAATCAGAGGAAATAACACAACTTAGACAAGCCCTAACTAAAATTCCATACGAGCAGCGGGAAGTAGTAATGCTACATCTCAAAGCCGGCATGAAATTCAGAGAAATAGCCAGGCTGCAAGGCGTTTCGCTCAGCACGACTCATGGCCGCTATCGTTATGGTTTAGATAAACTGCGGTCACTACTAAATAGCGAGGTTAAAGAATGAGACCAGCAGAGAATATAGAAAAGCTAATCAAGAATTTATCAGACAAGACCCGTGCAAAGATGGATGAGCGAGTGCGGAAAAACATGCTGCAAGCACTGGCCGAATCGGAAAAACCATCGGCTCTAACGTGGCCGAAAATAAGGAAAATAATTATGAAAAATCCAATTACAAAACTAGCCGCAGCAGCGGTGATAATTATAGGTGTAACATTATCAGTCACTATCTGGGACAAGACAACATCTAAAGCTTATGCCCTTGAACAAACAATCCAGGCAAGTCATAGCGTTCGTTATCTGCATATTAAAAGTTTCATGAAAGGTATGGAAGAACCGAAAGAATTCTGGATAGAATTTGACAAACAAGGAGGCATTAAGAATATCCGGGCCCATATGCCGGAATGGGAATCTCCTTCTGACGGAGCAAAAGTAGTAATCTGGCAGCAAGGCAAGGCAAAAATCTGGTTTAAGAAAAAGAATTCATTGGTAACCGTTAAAGACAAACGCTTCTCTGAAAAATTGTCGGCATCAGTACAGTTATTTGATCCCAAGTTAGCTGTCCCACGTTTTATTGAATTGGAAAAACATGGGCTGGCAAAAATCGAGATAGAAGAACCTTCAAACAAAGCTGAGCCAATCATCACCACAGCAACATACTCGCCCGAGTCCAAACAATTCGGTGTTCCGGTAGATCGAACAATCCTGTTCGTCGACCAGACTACAAAGCTTATAACAAGCATGGAAAGTTACAGTCTTGCCGAGGGCAGTGAATATGAATTGATAGATTGGATTGAATTTTACGATTACAATCAGCAAATCGATCCAGCAATGTTCGTATTCGATAACCTTCCTTCGGATATAATGCAAATCGACCAGACAACTCAGGATATCGGCTTAGAGCAGGAAAATCTTTCTGAAGAGGAAATTGCACTCAAGGTCGTCCGCGAATTCTACGAAGCTGTGATAGCAAAAGACTATACGAAAGCCGGGCGTATTTATGGAAACATCCCCGCTTCAAGAATTGAAGAGATGTTTAAAGAACTCAAAATCGTCCGGATAATATCCATTGACGAACCGAAACCTCATCCAATACCAGGTGTTGGAGGATTCATGGTTCCCTGCAAACTTGAAATAGAAAAAGACGGGATCAAATCCGTTTTTGAACCTTATGGACCCGCAGTTCGAGCAGTATATGGCCAGCCCAATAGGTGGAATATTCATGGCGGAGTTAAATAAAAAATAAAATACTTATCATCTCAGTGCTTTGAAAGGCCGGGTCAATTTAGCTCGGCCTTTTTCTATTGGTTTCAGTCGATGTTACATCATAATGGAAAAATATTGGTATTGTGCTCAACCTTCCATAACGATATGCTTTAGAAATATTTGTACGAGAGGTTTCTCTTTTTTGCATTTGGTATGCGTGCTATTCGTCTATATTATGGTAACCGGTTATAGGAGCTCCAATTGAATGCTCATTTAGACGAAAGTTTGGTGCGTGTCTGTCAACGAGATGACAAGACCGCATACGCAGAACTTGTGAAAAGGCACTACAGGCATGTTTTTGCGATGTGCCTGGGCATGTTGGGAAATGTGGACGATGCCGAAGATATCGCTCAAGAAGCCATGCTCAAGGGCTTACTGAATATAAAGAAACTCGACAAGACCAAGCAATTCGAGTCATGGATTCTGCAAATAGCCAGAAACCTCTGCATTGATTTTCTTCGCCGACGAAAACGCACGAAAGTAGTTAGGATTAAACAGCAAACGCAACCGGCACAGCGAACCGGCGAGAATCACGACCTGCAACAGGCAATCAAACGGCTGCCGCAGGAGCTTCGAGTGCCGCTAACAATGTTCTACTTCGACGGAAAAAATGCAAAGACCATCGCTCGTAAACTGAATATCTCACACTCCGGAGCATGTCAGAAAATCAGAGCAGCAAGAAGACAACTGCACGAACTGCTGACCGAAAGGAACAATAATGAATAGCGATTGTGAAAATATGAAAGATCAAATAGCAGACTATGTCACAGGAATCCTCTCGGAGGGCCAGCTGCAGAAGCTTCAACAACACCTGGACGAATGTGCAAAATGCAGGGATTTCGTACATGCACTAAAAGATGAAGATATGTCGCTTACTAAACTTTTTGAAAAGATTGATATGGATACGATAAGCCGACAAGAGCGGGTTTTACAAGCAGTTAACCACTCGCGCCAATCCAAACAAACTGATGCTTTGTCAATAAAGGGAAAATTTATGAAAAGTCCAATTATAAAATTAGCCGTTGCGGCGGCGATAATTGTCGTGGTGATTATCGGGGTAGATCAATTGAGTACCAATGGAGCAGCCGTTGTTTGGGGGAATGTTGCAGCACACGCTGCAAAGGTTTATTTTGTCCATTTCTATGAACTAAGATGCGACCAGAACGGTCTGGTAGCCGTTTGTGAAGGATGGCATGCGCATGGCAAGACAATGAGGCTCAACACTTTCGGAACCGCGTCTTACGATGATGGACAGATAGAACAGGAATACGACAGGCACAACGTCCGAATAGGAAAAGGACGCTCTGAGTTGGCCGATGGCCAAAGCTTCTTTGAAGTCATGAGCAAAGATTTGCTATCCACTGATAACGATCAGTTTAACCAACAAAAGCCTACCAACGCTGGAGGCGATTTTTTAGTTTACAGGTTTGAACCGATTGGGGAGCAACGCCATTGGCTCAAAGGTACTTCCGTAACGGTTGGAAGAAATTCACTTCTACCCATCCAGATCAAAACCTATTATGATGCGTTTTATGGTAGAGGCTATGAGCTGGTGATTTTCGATTACGAAGAAGCGGAGAAACCTGTGGAATTCTTTGAGCCACCAACTATCAGTAAGGCTCCACATGGCAAGAGCCAAATCGTTCTCGACGGCGAAGAGGTAAGAATGGAAATTAAGGATTCACCGGGCATAAAAGAGGCAATAGTAAGTCTCCATGATAAGTATGATGGACCTTCTGATCAATTTCCGTTAGACTACATTCGTAGTGACCGTCACGGGCCTGAGTTTTGTAGAGGAGTGTCGGAGAAAGCTCGCCAAAAGTATGAAGAGAAAGGCGGGCCGATATTCAGGCTGCAAGTGTCCTTTGTAACAGATGAAGGGTACAAAAGCACAATCAATGATATAATTACACTTTGGTTGAACGAGGGCACAAAATGCGGTTTAGGCGCTGATAATTGGCCTGACGGAAAATACCGCAATATTGTATTTACCCCTGTACTCAGGCCAACCGACAAAGAGAACGAATTCACAGTCGAAATAAGCTGCTGGCTAAGAACAAAAGAATGATTGAAAAGTTCATACATCCGAATTTGTAGATTTCCGGCCGAATCATAACAGACTCGGCCTTTTTTATGTGCTATTCACAGGTAAATATGTAATGTCGAGGCTTTTTTGGGCAATATCAGAAAAATCAATTTTCATTTGAGCAAAAGGCCTGCTTGGGTTGTTATATAGGTAATGATCGATCGATCCAATACTCAAAAGAGGTGTGATCAGTGCTCGAAGACAAGTTGTTAGTGTGGAAATTCAGGCATGGGAGTAAAGACGCTTTCTGCCGGATCTATGAAAAGTACAGAGATGATTTGCTGAGATTGGCGATTTCATTGCTGAATGAAGCGGATACTGCCGAAGATGTTGTGCACGACATCTTTACCTCATTCATACAGAACGGCCAACAGTTCCAGCTCACGGGAAGCCTTAAGAGCTATCTGGCAACATGTGTTGCCAACAGGGCACGAAATGCGAATCGAGCGTACCAGCGGCAGCATAATCCCAACCCAGATGCAGCTAAGCAAATAACATCAAGCTCCAGCAGGCCCGAGAAGTGGATCATAATCAGCGACGAATTCAAGCAATTGAGCAATGCTCTGGCAAAGTTACCATACGATCAGCGGGAAACAGTGCTTCTGCGTGCGCAAAGCGGCATGAAGTTCAGGCAAATCGCCAAATTGCAGAGCATTCCGATCAAGACAGCACAGAGTCGATACCGAATCGGGCTGAATAAGCTGCTGTCTTTACTAAACAGCGAGGTTACAAAATGAATTCACCGGAAAATACAGAAAAGCTAATAAAAAACGCTGCGATACATTCGAATCCCGACATGAACGAGGCCGTTCTCAAGGAGCTCCTGCAGCAATTTGACAACACCCAAGAGCAGGAACTTGTCATTAAACAGCCTAACATAAGGAAAAAAATTATGAAAAGGCACATAACAAAATTAGCAGCCGCCGCGGTGGTCATAGCCGTGGTCGTTCTGGGATTATTTGAATTCATCGACACCAATGCCAGTTCTGGTGTCATCTGGGCCGAAGTAGCACAGAAAGTGGAGGCCAGTCGGGGTGTCATCTACCGCAATAGAGCGACCCATTCTGTTGGACCAGCAGATGCTGATTATTCAATCGTATATTTGTCTGATACTAAATCGCGTCATGACTCGTATAAAGCAGAGGAGATAATCAGGACTATATATTGTGACTTTAATGCAAAGACTATTGCGTTTATTGCACACGATGCTAAAAAGTATATGCAGGAGGCAATGAGCGAAGAGACCTTACGAGAACATCACGGAGCATGGGCAAGCCCCAAAAGGTGGATTACAGAATTCCTATCCAAGGATCACAGGAAACTGGGACAGAAAACAATTGATGACGTGCTTTGTGAAGGGCTCGAAACAACAGACACAAGCTTTGGTGTGTCTACTTTTGAAGTTGATAGTCTGTTGGCCCGAGTATGGGTCAGTGTGGAGACAGGCTATCCAGTTATGCTGGAAGGCGAAGTTATTGGTGGAGGTGATGAGAAGATACACATCAAGGGAGTACTGGACCAGTTCCAGTGGGATGTCGAACTGGATCCGAGCCTCTTCGAGCCTGATATTCCGCCAGACTACACAGATATGCGCACACTCTAAGTAAAGGTGATTTGTCACAGGCCGGGGCTTTGTCTCGGCCTTTATTATTTGCATATTACTGATCCTCTTGTTATAAATCTGTTGCAAATTTCCGTTCCGGCTTTATAACATATCACAAAATTGTTCACTCATTTATCAGGAGCAGAAGGATGAAACAGTATCGACTGATTCTAACCATTGTGATTTGTTTTGTACTTGCAGCTGATCTCTGTGTTTTCGGCGCGGCCACCAAATGCCAAGTTTCAGGCGAACTGAAACAGTGGCATAAGGTGACGCTAACCTTTGCCGGCCCTGAAACCGGTGAAGATGCCCAGCCTAATCCGTTCCGCGATTACCGGCTCATTGTCACCTTTAGTAAAGGCCAGAAACAATTCGTGGCCCACGGTTATTACGCCGCCGATGGTAACGCTGCCGAAACCAGCGCAAAAGCCGGCAACAAATGGCGAGTACATTTCGTGCCGGATGAGACAGGCTCATGGAAATACACGGCATCTTTTCGCACCGGGCGGGACATTGCTCTAACAAACGATCCCAAAGTCGGCTCGGCAACGGCGTTCGATGGTGTCACGGGGACATTTGAAATATCAATAAGTGACAAGACTGGCCTGGACCACCGCGGCAAAGGCCCGCTTAAGTACGTCAGTGAGCATTATCTGAAATACACCGGTACTGGTGAGTATTACCTTAAGGGCGGCGCCGACAGCCCTGAGAATTTCCTGGCTTACGAAGACTTCGACGGTACTTATGATGCCAGCGCCGATTCGGGTAGCTACAAAGACGTCGGGACATTCATTCATAAATACGCCCCGCATGTCCGCGACTTCAAGCCCGGCGACCCAACCTGGAAGAACGGCAAAGGCAAGGGCATTATCGGAGCCCTGAACTATCTGGCCTCGGAGGGAATGAACAGCGTCTATTTCCTGACCTACAACCTCGACGGCGGCGACGGGCGCGACACGTGGATGTGGACGACTTCGAAAATCCGCGACCGCTTCGACTGTAGCAAGCTCGACCAGTGGGAAATCGTATTCGAGCACATGGACCGCCTGGATATCATGCTGCACTTCGTGACGCAGGAGACCGAGAACGATCGCAATCTCGGCGGCTCCGCGGGCCTGAACCCGATACGCAAGCTTTACTATCGCGAGCTGGTCGCCCGGTTCAGTCACCACCTGGCCGTGATGTGGAATCTCGGCGAGGAAAATAACACGCCCGACAAAGACCGCAAACAGATCGCCGCATACATTCGAGCTTTGGATCCCTACGATCACCCGATCACGGTGCATACGCACAATAATCAGTCGCCCGGATTCTACAAGGGAATCCTCGGCGATTCATGCTTCGAAGCTTCTTCGATACAAAGTGAGCTTGACCGCTATCACGGCGACGCCGTCAAACTTCGGAAGCTTTCTGCCGAAGCGGGACGCAAGTGGGCCATCTTCGGCGATGAGCAGGCGCCCGCGAGTCACGGCGTCGTTCCCGATGTTAACGATCCAGCCCATGATGATCCACGAAAACTGGCGCTCTGGGGCAACCTGATGGCAGGCGGCTCGGGAGTCGAATGGTACTTCGGTCACCAATTCCCGCACATGGACATCAACTGCGAGGACTGGCGGTCGCGCGACATCATGTGGGACCAGACTCGATACGCGATCGAGTTTTTCCACAAACATCTGCCCTTCTGGAATATGGCCCCGGCCGACACTTTAGTCTCGGCTGATAAGGCTTATTGCTTTGCCAAACCCGACCAAATTTACGCTGTATATATGCCGACCGGCGGCACTACAAACCTCAACATGGGCAATAATTCGGCAACCTTCGCTGTTCAATGGTACAATCCGCGATCCGGCGGGGAGCTTCAAACCGGCACGAAAACCGAGATAACCGGCCCCGGCTCAGTCGATATCGGCCAACCACCCAGCGAGCCCGGCAAAGACTGGGTCGCCTTGGTAAAGCTCAAATAATCCCATCGAAATCAGGCCAATAGGCGTCAGCAGCATAAATTGGCTTTGTTTTTTAGTGCCCCTAAGGGCAGAATTTTGCCATAAGCTCCTTTCAAATAAGAGTATAAGCCGATTTACTCTCCGGCAAATTGGCTTTGTTTTTTCAACTAAGCAACAAATTAAAACCACGAATGAACACTAATAAACACCTCTGTATTAAATTCTGATTGCCTGATATCCTGTTATCCTTCATCCTGATACCCTGTTTTCCTGATATACGCCTTTTCTGTTATATACCCTGTTTTTATACATTCTACGAACGGCAATCCAAAAAAGCGGGCATAATTTTAAAAAATCTCCGTGAGACGGCGAGCTCTACGGCTATGCTTCTTCATGCAAAATTAGGTGGTTTTTGCACTTGCGGCCATTTTGAACGGATTCTATAATTACTCGACGCCGTTTTTGTTCTTACGATTTGCGGTTTACGTCGTATTTTGCACAAAATGTACAAAATGGACATGCAGTAAGGAAAGACGATGAGCGAGGCTACGGAACAAAACAATAAGCAGCCC
>Ga0209536_100012875_pt1 | contig 12118 bp, 8 predicted proteins | sample DeeMarSeWOR28_12_FD_187461 | JGI IMG/M metagenome (GOLD analysis project Ga0209536, IMG submission 187461) | Marine sediment microbial communities from White Oak River estuary, North Carolina - WOR-2-8_12 (SPAdes) (version 2) | ecosystem: Environmental > Aquatic > Marine > Intertidal zone >...
AGAGCGTCGAACGTAGAAAGCAGGTTCATTATCTTATCCCTACGTTCTACGTTCTACTTTCTGCTTTCTATTTATCTTATTCAGAGCGTAGACCGTAGAACGCCGTGCCTGCCGGCAGGCAGGTAGACAGTAGATAGTAGGATTATATCGACAAAACCCCCCCCTTTAGGATAATGTCAGGACTTCCTTGATCCCCCCTCTCCATCCCCGATGGAGAGGGGGCTAGGGGGTGAGGATCCCGCTAATCCAAAATGGTGAACTTGAACTTAGCCAGCAGCTTGTTCTCGTCGCGGGCCACGAGGGTGCCCACGTACACGGCGTTGCCGGCCAGCAGGCCGGATTCGGTCCTGCCGTCCCACGGCACCTTATTGATGCCGGCGCTGCCGCCGTCGGTGCCTGAGAAGCGGGAGACCTTCTTGACCAGTTGTCCGCCCACCGCGTAGATATAGATATCGATGTTGGCGTCGGCGGAGAGCGTGTACTGGATGTTGCAGGTGCCGTGGCGCCGCTGGCTGAAGGGGCTGGGATAGACGACCACGGGCCCCACGATGCGAAGCGGGCCGCCCAGCACGGTGACGGTGCAGGCCTCGGAGGTGGAGGCGGTGTTGCTGGCGTCCCAGGCGCGCACGGTCACGACGCTGTCCTCGTTCTCAGGCAGGGGGTCGGTCTCGGGTATGCTGTATTCCACCGCCAGGCTCTGGATCACGTCCTTGGCCGCGGTGGCGTAGACGGTCTGGGTGATATCGGCCGCGGCCATGGTATAGGTCTTGGCCTTGGTGGTGCCCTCGTTGACCAGGATGGTGATATTGCTGGCGTTGATGCCGGAGGTCCCGGAGGCCTCGATATTGGCCTTGATCTTGGGGGTGGGCCCGACGATGAATTGCTCGCCCTGGGCAACCAGAGTCTTCTGGTAGAGGCGCTCGCCGAACCACACCTGCTTGATGACCGGCGGCTCGGCTGCGACCGCTCCGGGCGAGCCAACGCCCCCGCCCAGGGCCATGGTCATGTTGGGCGCGGTGTCATAGCCCGTGCCGGAGATGGTGACGTTGACCGGGCCCGCGCCGTAGCCGTCGCTGTCCTGGATGGTGGCCACCTGGTAGGTATTGCCCACCACCAGGGGCAGGAGCTGGTTATTGGTGGCGTTGATCAGGTATTTATTGGCGGCGGCCATGCTGCCGGTGGGGCCCACGATGTCGCTGGAATAGATGCCCGAATTATATTCGCTCAGGTTCCTGAAGAAGACAACGGTACTGCCGTCCGCCCTGCCCACACTGCTGGAAGCCGGGTTATCTACGACCGTGCCGATGATGGAATATACCGGCACGTAGGTATAGATGACCTGCGCCAGGGACTTGCCGCCCAGGAGGCAGGCGGTCCCGGCCAGGACCACAGCTAACGCGATAATAGCAAGGCGTTTTCTCATCGAATTATTGTCCTTCGAACACTATCCCCTTCAGGTCCTCGGTGGTATAGACCTGGTACCCGACCCCGGGCTTGATGGTGAGCGTATCCGGCGGTGACACCAGGTTCCCGGTTGCGTCAAAGAGCTCGGACTGGGCCGTGCCGGTGGCCGGATCCCAGTAGCAGACCGCCCTCACGATGTACTTGCCCGACCCCGCCGCACTGTTGATGACCTGCGCCAGCTTGGTCGCGGTGGAAACGCCGCTCGCCGCCGCGGGCTTGCTCAGGTTGGTTGACGGGATGGCAATGGTATTGACAATGAGAAGGTCATCCCTGGCGCCAAAGAGGTCGTGGGTAAAGGAAAGGGTGCCCACCCCCAGGCCCAGGGTGGTGTAATTCTGGGACGTCCCGCTGGTCGATCCATACCAGTTGGTCGCCACGGGCTGAAAAGTGTAGGTCCCCTGAGGCGCGTCGGTAATCTTGACCGAGGAGCCGTTCTTGGTCTCCGTGGTCCCATCCGGATAAGTGATCTTGAGGGAGCGCCCGGTTATCTCTCTTATCCCGTCCCCACCGGTTCCCCCGGTCTGATCATATCCAATATTAATGGTCAGGGTCGCTTCCAGGCTGTTCCCGACCCTGATCAGGGCCTCCTGGATGGAGCTGATGGTGGGCGCGTACGGGACATCCGCCTTATAACTTGTCTGCAGGGTCAGGAACCAGTCATAAGGCAGGGTGGTGCCGGAAGCGACCGCGTGGGAGGATTTGCCGTAATAATTCCCCTTGCGGTTGCCGGACAACGCGTCCTTCCATACTCTTACATAGAGGGTCCCTCCATCCAGGGAAGACTTCTGATACTTATGCTGGCCGCCAACATGGGTATACTCGCTCTGGGTGTCAACGGAAAGCTTACCCGTGCTGACAGTGGGCGCGGGCAGGCTCCTGAAAAATTCAAGCCGGGCCTGATAGGGATGATAGTTGGCGTCAGGAAGAGTGCTCCCGGCGCGGTCCTTGATGGCGTTGTCAAGAAAGTAGATATTGATCCCAGTGGCAAAGACCTCAGTACTGGCAACGAGGAAGATCAGTATCACCATCCATAGTTTAAATTTTAATCTCATCTTAATTACCTCCTTAAAATTGGAGCTTCCAGTTATAATCGTTCTTGGGCCGATAGTACCTGGGCCGTGCCAGCTCCAGGGTATCTATAGCTAAGCTCCAGCTGGTAGTGTAGGTCGCGCCTTCATAAGCCTGGGTGTCGACCTTCCATCGCAAGAGATCCGAACCCGCATCGGCTGCGATCCCCATGTCCGCGAACTTCTTGCTGGTCGGATAGGGATAGGCGACCAGGTCATACTGGTCAGCGGTAAGCTGCCGGTACATGTCAATGGCCAGGGTCCCGAACCTTCCCACCAGGGCCAGGTCCATATCGGTCTTGGCCCTGACGATGAAACCTTCGCCGATCCTGAGGGCCCTTTCAGTCCCGGTCCAGCTGGTCGTGGTATAGGTAGCGCCATGATAGCCGGTGCCGTCCCACCACAGGAACTCGCCCTGCGGTCCGATCTGCTCTCCCAGGATGCCCATCAGGGACACATTGTCCGATTGGAAGGGCAGCGCGCAGAACACGTACTTGTTGGCAGGCAGGTCGATCTCCACCTTGCCCACGGTGATCGAGTTGTTGGCGTCGCTCAGGATGGTGGTGCCGGCCGGCAACGGGTCGGGAACCACCCGGTAATAGTAGTTGTTGCCGTCAAAGGCCACACTGGTATGCAGGTACTGCTTGGTCCCGGAAGCAATCACACTGGGGATCGTAGTATTATCAAAGGAGGAAACAACCGCCGCGTACTCTGCGTCCGCTCCATCCAGCACGTAGATGCGGACCGCGGTCGGGCCCAGCGCCGGGTCATAATCCCAGGTCAGCCTCAGGTTCTGGCCCTCGCGGCTGATCTGGGTGTTCCTGATCCAACCCGTATCTTTGAGGTCAATGATCTCGGGATCGGGTATCCCCTCCCCCTCTTTAATGGTCAGGTTGACCACCTTATAGCCATTGGCCAGGTCAGTGTCGGAAACCGCGACCTGGGTCTCGTTAACACCATAATCCGTGCCTCCGATATTCCTCTTGACCACCCCGATATAATAGGTCTTGGCAGAGAGAGGCAATAGGTTAAGGTCGTCATGGGCATTGGCGTTGTACTTGGCGCTGGCGTCGCTGGAAGCGGTGGCGTAGCCGTCGGAATAGCTGGTGGTCTGGTAGGGCGACTGATAGAACACGATTTTGAATCCGCTCAGGTCGGTCAGGCCGGTAGTCCCTCCGTCAAGCATGCCAATGATCCATAAAGCCGACGGATACGGCGCCGGCTGCTGCGCGGCCAGGGCCGCTGCCGGCAGGAACGCCGCTATTATCAAAACTATCAATATCTTTCTAACATTCATTCCCATTATCTAATAATCCAATACTCTAACAATCTTCTTCTACTTCATTCCTCTCAGAGAAAAGGTGACGCCATCCGTGTCCACGCTCACCTGATAGCTGGTGCCGGTCGAAACTGTCGCATTGACCACATTGGTCAAGCTTGTATTCCCGGTAAAGGTCCCGGAGGTCGGGATCCCGCTGGCATCATAGCCGGTGATGGAGGTCAGCCCCATGTGCTTCTGGGTGGCCGCGTCATACCAGCCAAAGACCCTGACCCTGGCCGGAGAGATCTGTCGGTTGATCTCCGCAATGAGCTTGCCAACACTTGAGACATCCACCGTTTGCCAGCCACCAGCGATGGTCGCTCCTTCAATAGCGCTGAGCCCGCTAAAGGGGATGGCCATGGTATTAATTCCACTGGAGCCGGAGGGCCGGTAGAAGGTCCAGGTCTCCGTGGCTACTCCGCCCCCTCCTATCCCCGGCGGGATCTGGAACACCACTGGGGTGCCGTATGGACCGCCGCTGGTCGCGACATCATTGATCGCATATGCTCGAACTGCGTAATAATTACCCATGACATAGAACGGATTGGTGGCATCGGTCTCCTTGATGCTGCCCGAGGAATAGGTCCTGAGCGTTGACCAGTCCGCGACCTGGTTGGGAGCCTGGCAGATCTCATACACGATAGAGCTGTAATGGATACGATTATTATTAGTATCGAGGACATAATTGATATTCGATTGGGCCCCCACATTGGTGGGAGTGACAAGAAAGGACGGCAGGTACTGGGTGCTGGGGGAATCATAAGAGAGCGCGTAGTTGCCGACCGTGACATTGACCCCGGGCGGCGCGGAAAGCTTCCAGTTGCAGGTTATGGAAGAGAGCGGGGTCTCATTGGGATTATCTCCCAGGGCTGAGGTGGTAAGCTGGCCGCTCTGGCCGTAGTTCTGGCCGGCACCTTTGCCGTTGGGCCAGATCCGCAGGAAAATGCCCTGGGAATCCCCCGAGCCGTAGAGGCGCTCGAACTCACCCGCATTCACGTTGTCGTCGCCAATGGCGCCGGTGCTCACGATGCTCTGGCCGGCCTTGACGCCCCCTGCCGGGTCGGGGGCAGAGACGGTGCCGGTAATGATCTCGACCACGGAGGGAGAACCGCTCGGGATCTTGGTGGTGCCGTCCTTCTGATAAGCAAAGTTCGGGCTCTTGAGGTGGAAATAGTAGCCGGTGGCCAGGACCGGCGACTCAAAAGCAAAAAGCAGGACGACGAGGCCGACCATCCACCTCCATTTTTTGAACGTTCTAATTTTCATCTCACTCACTCCTTTTTGTTAAATATCATGGACTCAGCGTCCAGTTATATCCATCAGTATCCGTATTGCCGTCACCCTTGCGATAGGTGTAGCCGATAGCGGGCACAAGCTGGAAGCTGCTGGCGCCCAGCGGCTTCCAGTATGGCTTGGCGGAAGCGTTGCTCAGGTACATAGAGACCCAGCCCGTGCCGTCCCATTTCAGGATCTGGTCGGCGGAGGCGGGGGTATCGCTCTTGTAGGCGCCGGACTCCCTAAAGCCGGCGTTATCCAAAGCAAGGGTGACCGGGAAGGGGTGCGCGAAAATGGCGTATTTGGTGAGCGCCAGGTTCTTGAACGTGTCCGCGATCCGGAAGGTGTCCTTCTTGACCCTGCCCACGACCGAAACAACGTCATTGGCCTGGCCGGAGCGGTCCGGGACCCTGAGGGCATAGCCCTCGCCAAAGACAAAATCAAAGGCCGCGCCTGAATTCACCGCGTAACCGGCCGCCGCCGACTGGTAATAGAGCGACCCCCAGCCTGTGCCGGTCCAGCGCAGGATCTGGTCGGCTTCGGCGGGAGTGGTGTCGGGGGTAAGCTGGTCGCCGATCACGTCCTCCCACTTGCTGCTCCTCTGGAGCAGGGGGGCGGAAAAACGCGTGTATTTGAGGCCGGTCGCGCTCTTGAACAGCGGCACCTCGACCTTCCCCACCGCGTAATTGTTGAGGGTTTCGTTATGTATGTCCGCGGCGGATGTTTCCGCGGAAACGACCCGGAAGAACACATTGTTACCATCCCGGACCGTGATCGAGGTAACCTTGAAAGAGCCGGGTGACCCGGAAATGGGCGCCGGATTTACTTTTGACCAAGCGACAGCCTTATCATAATCCTTGCCCGAGCCGGGCGGGCTGCCCCAGATATTGACCGCAGCCACTCCCGCGGCATCACCGTTGGGACCGATCTCCCAGGTTATGACAAGACCGGAGCCTTTTACGTCAGTCTCTCTGGAAATATGGGTATTAATGATCTGTCCATCTTCTTCCGTCAACGGATCAATGCCTTCACCCTTCTTGAGTGTCAGGGTGACCGAGGTCCAGCCCACATCCGGAATGGAAATTTGCTGTTCATTTACGCCGTAATCGTCCTTCTTGACCACGCCGATATAGAAATTATTCGTGCCCGGGGCCAGGTTCAATCTCAGGTCGTCAAAGCAGTTAATGTAGAACTTGCCATTGGCGTCGGCATACGCGGTCGCGTAACCCTGCAGGGGATCACCACTGGTCGAATAGAACACGATCTGGTAGCCCGTCGGCTCCGGGCAAGCCATGTCAGCGGGGTCCTTTTGCAGTGATCCCAGGATCCAGTACTGGGAAGGATACGGCGGATCGTCCTGGATGATACTGCCCGTGGTCTGGGCAAGTGCTACCCCACCCAAGACTATGAACGATCCTATTAATACTATAAGTAAACGCTTTTTCACTTTATGGCTGTTTCTGCTTTACGTACCCTTTCAAGGTAAACGTTATCGGCGTGTTCACGGAGACCTGGTATCCTTCAATGTAGGGGTCCAGAATGGTCGAAGTTGAGGTCATCCCGTCAATTGATGTCGAGGATATGACCGCACCGGAAGAATTAGCAGTAATGGCAGCGAGCCCCATATGCTTCTGGCTGGTAGCGTCATAATAGCCAAAGACCTCCACGATCGAATTGCCCTTGCCCTGCTCGATAGCCTGTTCATTGATGAGCCTCACAAAGTTACCAATGTTGATCGTCTCATTCACGTCAAGGCCGACCCTTGTGATGGGGCCCGCCACCACCTCGACCGAACCCATGGAAGTGTCAAAAGGGACGTTGAAGGTATTGATCCCGAATGCGCCGGTGCCTTTCACGAAACTATAGGTGACCTCTACCTCGGGGGTCCCCAGGGCGAGGTCGGTGATCACCACCTCATCCGGCACGCTGTAGGGGCCGTCGCCAAAATAGTTCCTGGCATAGGCGCCCACGTAATAGGTCTTGCCCAGCTCAAGGTTGGCAGCGGGCGCGAGCTGGAAAGAAGTGGTATCAGTATCTCCGGTTATCACGGCGGTCCCGGAGGTCCAGTTCCCTTCCCTGACCTCGTAATGGAACTTGCCTCCGCTCACCGACGCCAGCTGGGTATTGGTCGGCGGAGTTATCTTGACCGTGACCAGCGGGTCCAGGGTAAGATTGTACCCGATCAATTCCGCCTCGACCAGGGGAGCCTTGGGAGCCGCCGCCTCATACAGGGGGGTAAAGTTTGTGAAGGTCATGTCCGCCGGCACCGGATCACCCGCGGCCCACGGGATCTCGACCTCCGAATTCCCATAATAATTGTCCGTGGTCCAGTATCTTATATAGTATTTTGTCCCTTTGACATGGTTCAACTGGTTATCGATATAAAAGCCGCCGTTGCCGGCAGGGGTGTTCGGATAATAGCCGACCGGGCCCTTGATCGCCAGGCCCACGTAAGGGCTCTGTTGCGCGACCCCGTAGGCGTCCGTGCCGGAAAGATGCTCATTGCTCGAGTCCGCTTTCCCGGTGGGAGGGTTGTCCGGACTGCCTTTGATGAACTGGACAAAACCTGACCCGTCAGGAATAACGCTCCCGCTGTTGTTCATCATAGTATTGTCCGGCACCTTGATGGTCACACTCTGCACATCCGCCAGCGCGCGCCCGCCCCAGAGCACCACCGTTGCCAGCGCCAGGCCTGCCACCACCATTCGCATCCAAAGATAATTGACTTTCATCCTTATTCTCCCCCTTTATTTCAAAGTGCTCTGAGTGCTGATCGTCCCCGTCCCCTTCATGCGGTAAAAATACCCCTGAGGAGAATGGAACGTGAAATCGGCCGCTGTGCCGGGCTTATTGGACAGGTACCATTTGCCGTCGGTGGAAAGATAGGCGTTGTCCATGCCCCAGGAGCCCGCCAATTTCTTGATGTAGATCCTATCGCCGGTATCGACATTGCCGGCGGTCACGCCCGTGACCCCGTAAAAACCCAGGTCATTCAAAGCTGTATCCGTTGGGTAGATAGTGCCGATCATATTGTAGCCCGGGGTCAGGCTGACCGTCTGCGGGCTGGCGGCGACCGCGCCCACCAGGGTGATGATGATCTGGCTCCCCTTGTTCCTGACCAGATATCCCGAAGCCGGATCAAGGGCAAAGGTGCTGGCGAGCTCCGCCGGCTTGTTCGACCAGTACCATTTTCCGTCGGTGGAAAGATAGGCGTTATCCATGCCCCAGGAAGCGGACTGCTGCTTGGTGTAAACCCGGTCGGCGGTGTCAACGTTGCCGGCATGAAGCTGGGAACCGAATACCTGATCAAGGGTATCGCTGCCGGAGGCGTAACTGAACGGGACCGTGATCAGGTTATAGCCGGGATCACAGGTTATGTTGACCTTACCCACCGCAGGCGCCTGGGGGATCCAGGTGCTGTCCTTGGGGGTGTTGGGGTTGAGGGCCTTGTAATAAACCTCTGCGTCGCCCTTCTTGACCTGGTTATAGTGCAGGACGGACTTGTTGCTGACGGCGCTGAAGCCGCCGGTCTGAACAGAACCGCTTCCCAAGGCCGCCGGGGTCCACGTCGTATAAGTGTTAGTGTAAGCGCCGGGCCCGATACCCGCCAGGTAATAGATGTCCGGATCAACATCGCTGGTCCAGCTCAGCTTGATATGGTCGCCCTCCCGCGCGATGCTCAGCGTCACCACCCCTGGCTTAACCGGCGGCACTTCGAACGCGTACAGACCGGGCCAGTATTCATGCCCTCCCTTGCCCTTTAAAGGTGCATAAAAAACAGGACCCTTAAGATCCATAAGCTCATAGGTGCTGCCCTTTAATTTGGCAGAAAAAGCCGTCCCCGGCCAAAGAACGGTCAGGGCGACAGTCAATATTATTAATACTATAAAAGCTCTTCTAAGCATTTACTGCGCTCCGCCCGAATCCGGCATAAACTGGACATCATACTGAGTCCCTTTAAGGGTCGGCTCCTGCTTGCCCGGCGGGATTATTTGCTCTGATGTTTGGAATACAACGGCAGCGGACCAGAAGGGACCCTGGGCTGTGTTCTTCCCCACGCGGCACAAATAAGCCGTTGCAGGCTTAAGACCGGTCAAACCCTTCGGTGTGCTGGCGTCAGTTACCGAAATATCTGTGAAGTTCTCGACTATTGCTTCTTTGTAACCAAATAAGTTAATTCCTAAACCTGTTTGCCACTCGACATTTGCCCAATCGTTCCCCAACGCCGTAATCTCGGGTGGAGGAAGGGTTGTAGTGGTAGTGGCAGTGACAGTCGTTGTAGTAGGAACAGTAGTTGAAGTTATGGTCGTGGGCGTAGTAATTGTTGTGGTTGTAGTACTTGTTGTTGTAACCCTTGGCAAAGTAACGGCAAAGTGGACGCCAAAACCCAAGGGATCATCAGTTGCATCGCGTCTTCCTGATATGGGCTCCTTGCCGCTTTGCTCTGCCGTTGCGTCTGGATCCAGCCAATTATAACTTAAGACATACCACCCAGGATCGATCTGTGTAAAACCAGGGACCTGGGCTTGCCCCGGGATCCCCTCTGCTTCTGCCGCTGGCACTGCGATCGTCCCGCTTTTGACTATTTGACCAAGGGTGGCTGTTTGGTCCGCGAATTTTGTCAAGGTATAATCCACACTCAAGTTATCGTCATCCTCGTTCTTAAAGGTGATCGAAGAAGAAATAGTCAGTGGATATTTACTGATGGTATGGCCAAACGGATGAGGAAGATCATAAGTTCCCATGGGAGGTAATTCCACCCAACCATCATTCAAATTATCCGCATCATCCGACTCAAATACCGTGCCGGCATCAGCGTCAGGATCGTTCCACCAGATGCGCGATCGGTAGTACTTGTTCGCCTCCACGTCGATCACCGCGGATTTAACTTCCGTCGCTCCGCTGGCAACAGTAAACGAGCCCGATTTGTAAAGGATAGGGCCATATTGGTTGAGCGCAGGGAAAGCCAGCCCCCACTGGTATATCTGCCAGTTCACGGTTATGGGATCATCATCCTGGTTGGCCAGGATCCGGATCTGGCATTTTGACATGGGGATATCCAGGGTCTGAAAACCGGCCTGCTGTGAATCATAAGTAACATTGCCGTCAGTGGCCTTATATTTACAATAATAACCGGTGCTCGGCGTTAGATCAGATATGGTGCCCGACTCTGAAGCCCCCACATCCTTCCACGTCCAGGCCGCCAAGCCGGATGACTTTATGTGCCCAAGCTGATAGGTTGCAGAGGTTGAATATTGCGGCCAGGTAACACTGGCGCTAGTGCCTTCAGGAACAACCGTTGGCGCAGGCAAAAGCTTGGTGGTAAACATTGTAGGATCAGCCTGGTACTCGACCCCGCCTATATAATACCTATAGGTGGCATAATAATTGGTATTACTATCAAGCCCGGTTCTGGTCGCCTGCGTGCTCGTCCCCACTGAAGTTATATTCTGCTGCATTCCATCGTACCTGATGGTATACAAGGAATAACTGGTAGCCCCCGGCACTGGGTCCCAGTAAACCAGCGCGCTATTTGTCGTAACATCCCTTATCTTGGGCGGAGGCATTGTAGTGGTCGTAGTGCTGGTGGTAGTAACAGTAAACCAGGTTATCGCTGTCCAAAGAGGCGGGCTTACTTTTGGATTTCCTACTCTTACGTCATAGGTCTGGCCGGGATCCAGGTCTTTCAGAACATATTGTGAAACATCCTTTACCCCATCAATATTATTCCAAGTGGCATCATCATGGATCCGGTGCGACAATCTGTCTAGCGGTATTCCAAGGCCGCTGGCCTGTTTGTAGGCCACTGCCCAATCAACCTTGGCAGAAGTAGCGCCCACTTCCACCTGCGGCGCGGCAAGAAGTGTCGTGGTAGTGGTGGTAGTGGTAGTGCTGGTATTAAAGGGAATGGTTTTCTCAAAATAAGTGGTGGTGCCAGGATCAAGTGTTTTGCGGGCAGCAAGATCATCAAGGTGCGAAGACCACGATCCCACATCAGGATCATACCATTGAATAAATGACTGGTAGCTGCCCGAGCTGACCTGCCTTGCGGGGGTATAAATCGTGCTGTACCTAGGCACCTGAACCGAGTATTGCTCGGTGTAGCTACCGGTACCGGAGTTCCTTAGGCGATAATAAACGGGGTAAGTGCCGCTCGCACCGGTAAAGTCATCTTCATCATTATTGATAATGCGGATCCGGTAGTAGGGGTTACCCAACGTAGTGGTGGTGGTTGTTGTGGTAGCCGTCACAAAATATTTCTGGTTTGACCAGTAATGGGTGCCCTTGGCGGTTTTTGCTCCCACCAGGCCATAATAGGCTGTACCAGGAGATAGGCCAGTGAGCCACTTGTAGGTAGTAGCTACATCACCGGTATAGATCCAGGACCCGCCAGAGGCAAGCCGGTAATTTGTAGAATAACTCGCTGCCCCGCTGATCGAATTCCATGTCATCCTCGCCTGATTAGCGCTGATATTGTCCACATTCAGCACCGGATTGCTTAGGGTGGTCTCAAAGATGGTCGTTTCTGACCAAGCCGTTATCTGATTCTCCTGATCCCAGGCGCCCACCTGCGCGTAATATTGCTGTCCCGGGCTAAGTTCGGTAGCGTTCACATAATAACCAGATTGATTCCAAACCACATTTAGCGTCTTCATGACCGCCCCCGACACCGATGACAGGGTGATCGATATACATCCGTACCGCCGCTTCCCAGAAATTCAACCGGGATTGGGCGGTGTCATCGCTGGTATCACTGATGGATCGAACCTCGTCCCAGTATTCCGCACCGAACAGCACGATCGCGAGATGCTTGCGCATCTTGCGCGTTTGTCGCAGCGTCAGTATCTCGAACATCTCGTCGAGCGTTCCAAAACCGCCCGGAAAGACGAGCAGTGCCTTGGCGAGGTAGGCGAACCAGAACTTGCGCATGAAAAAATAGTGAAAGTGAAAGGCTAGCTCGCGGGTGACATAAAGGTTGGCGAATTCTTCG
>Ga0209536_100012876_pt1 | contig 12118 bp, 9 predicted proteins | sample DeeMarSeWOR28_12_FD_187461 | JGI IMG/M metagenome (GOLD analysis project Ga0209536, IMG submission 187461) | Marine sediment microbial communities from White Oak River estuary, North Carolina - WOR-2-8_12 (SPAdes) (version 2) | ecosystem: Environmental > Aquatic > Marine > Intertidal zone >...
GCCTATGACAGTCGACGCTCGTTCGTGAAATCGACCACGCTACGGGGACACATCCTGAACGGTATTAGCACATTGACCCCGATATCCCTGGTCAAACTCCACTGTTGCCACACACCTCTCACGCTATCGTGGACACATGCTGCCATCAAAGATGTTTCCCCTAGGCAGCGCCTCTCCGGATGGAAATTCGGAGTCTCGAGCACAACCGGATCAGCGCCCCAGAGGCGGAGTCGTCGCCGGCGCTTTGCGATGCATGGTGAACTGCTCATACGAGTAGGCGAGCGCAATGAGTCTGGGCTCTGACCATGCATCCCCGAAAAGCTGTAAGCCCACCGGGAGATTCCCCCTCACATAGCCCATCGGGACAGTTATCGCCGGGAAGCCAGTCCCGGGTGCGAGGTCCTGGCTGTTGTCTCCGTGGGGAGTATTCAAGTCACCAATCAAGCGAGGCGGGTTGCTCCACGTTGGGTAGACCATCGCGTCCAGCTGGTGAGCTTCCAGTTGGGTCCGAACCGCAGATCTCAGGCGCTCCCGGTTCGGCAGCGATCGCAGACAAGCTTCGTCCTGATCTGGCGGATCTTCCACTTGCTGGAAATACTCGAGCCGTGGCCTGATCGTCGGGTGAGTCCGCCCCGATGCTATAATCTCGTCGAGGTCCTTGACCGGTGCCTCAGATCCCAACGTGGCAAGGTAATTATTGATGTCATACTTGAAGCGGCGGCACCACAGACCAGCGCGACGCAGTTCGTCCATCTCCGGGATCGTGACCGGAACGACGATCGTAGCTCCCTGGCGCCGCATATCATCAAGCGCTGCCTCGAACCGCTCCAATACTTCAGGGTCTGCACCGTCCCGATCCGACCATTGCCTCATTACACCTATTCGGGCACCATTCAACGCAGACGCATCGAGAAAGTCACTATAGCGCTCCGCCCTGCGCGCACTGGCAGACTCGGTCACTGGATCGGCAGGATCGTAGCCTGCGATGACGTCGAAGACCGCCACCGCATCGGCAACGGTCCTCGCCATCGGACCACCTATGTCCTTGTCGTAGTAGAGTGGAATGATGCCGTCTCGGCTCGTGAGGCCCATGGTCGAACGTATGCCGACCAACGCCTGATGGGACGAAGGTCCGCGGATCGAATTACCCGTGTCAGTACCCAAACCAACAGCACCCATGCTCGCTGCTACCGCAGCCGCTGTTCCCCCACTGGATCCAGCTGTCACCCGGTTCAGTGCGTAGGGGTTCAGCGTGTATCCGGGTAGCATGGATCCCACCGTCTCGTAGGGCGTGAACGCGAACTCAGCCATGTTAGCCTTGGCGAGGACGATTCCCCCAGCCGCGCGGATCTGCTTCACCTGGAAGGCGTCATCTGGTGGTAGCGACCCTTCGAGGGACAGCGACCCAGCCGTAGTCGGTAGATCGTGGGTGTCGAAGTTGTCCTTGACTATGATGGGGATGCCATGCAGCGGACCCACCATTCCCGATTGGGCGAAGGCTCGATCGAGCTGCTCCGCTCTGTTCAACGCATCAGGATTTAGAGTGATGATCGCATTGATGGCCGGTCCCTGCTTGTCGTACGCCTCGATCCGATCCAGGTAGAGCTGTACTAGCTCGCGCGCTGTTATCTCCCCTGACGCCATCGCTTGGTGCAACTCGGCAATGGTCGCCTCGACCACGTCGAAGTCCTGGCCTAGAATCGCGCCACTCGGCCAGACATTCAATGCAAGGAACAGAGCCAACGACGATGGTACCAGCGCGGTCACGCGCATGACATCTCCTTTGAACAATTGCTTCCTCACAAGATCAGGGACCAACCTGGTTGCGCCTACCCGGTTTCGCAAAAAGTGCACAACAAACGGTCGCTGCACCAGCACGAGCAGTAACCAGTTGACAGCCACTGCTCTTCACTGACAAGACCAGACAACCCGTGTGCCACATTGCGGAGAGACTGTTGATTCTGAGCTGCTTCCGGTCGGTTCGTGCCCATTTGTGTGCCATGACTACTGCAGGTATCTCTCCCACCACTCGAGTTCTGAGCGGTACGCGTGAAGTTGACGCCACGGGGTCCAACCACCGTGATATGAGTCGGGATAGCGGATGAACTTGGCCGGGACCCGCCGCTTCTTCAGAGCGACATACATCTGTTCAGCCTCTTCAATCGGCACCCGGTGATCCAGTTCTCCATGTAGGAACAGTGTCGGGGTTGTCACGGCCCCAGCATAGGTCAGCGGTGACAGCTCAATCATCAAATCGCGGCTCTGCTTCTCCCAAGGAGGTCCGAAGAACTCACTCTCTTTGGTGCGCGGAATGTCGGCAGTCCCATAGTCGCTCATCCAGTTCGAGATCGACGCTCTCGCGACAGCCGCAGCAAACCGGGTCGTGTGTCCTATGATCCAGTTGGTCATGAAGCCACCGTACGAAGCACCGGTAACACCGAGGCGGTCCGGATCAACTGGATAGCGCTCCAGCACGTAGTCAACTCCTGCCATGATGTCCTGATAGTCCAGGACACCCCACCCACCCCAGATCGCCCACTTGAAGTCTTCGCCGTACCCGGTCGAACCCCGTGGATTGATGTAGAGAACGAAGTAGCCGTGGGCAGTCAAGAGCTGACGGCTGAACGAAAACTCATTCCCGTAGGATCCGTGTGGGCCGCCATGAATCGTAAGGATGAGCGGATATGTCCGTCCTTCCTCATAGCCGTGCGGATACATGAGCCACCCTTCAACCTGAGTGCCGTCTTGGCTCGGGAACGCGAGCTGTTCGGCTGCACTCAATCCAAGGTCACCTGGCAGCTCCCCATTACTCTGCGTGAGCTGCGCTTCACGGGACCCATCAACCTTTGCTGCAAAGATGTCACCAGGATGAGTCGGGTCGGCTGCACTGTACGCGATTCGATCGAAACGCTCAGAGAACGAAATGCCACTCAGTTGACGATTTCCCTCGGTCACTTGCTCCACTGGGCCGCCTACAGCAGGAACACGAAACAGATGTGTGTTGCCGCCTATTCCCGCGCTGAAGTAGACGTACCTACCGTCGGAACTCCAGCTAGGAGAACCAGGCATGAGATCCCATCCACCAGTGATATTGCGGGGCTCACCTCCCGAGGCGGGAAGGAGAAAGAGATCGATTGGTGAGCCATGAGACTGCTTTCGTGCTATGATACTGTCGAGGCCCTCAGAGCCACGCACCACGATCAACTGCCCGTCGGGTGACCATGCAGGATTCGAGTAGTTGAACCAATCGTCTGTCAGCCGAGTGACGTTCCCCAGCAGATCCACAATCCACACGTCGGCTCTCTCGTAAGAGTATTCATCTCGCTGGTGGGAATCGGCAGTGAACACCAGTGCCTCAGTATCAGAGCGCCACGCCGGCGCCTGAACATCGACACCCAGGTCCGTCAGGCGCCGTGGCTCTCCACCCTCCCGCGTCACGACATACAGCTCTCTCGGCGGCGTGGCTGTGAGATCCCGAGGATCACGCAAGTAGCCGCGGCGGTCGAACCTGTAGTTCATCCAGTCATAGATCCGCCCGTCAAATCGTTCTTCGATTTTCCGATCGACATCCGATCGTGTGTCCGGAGCCTCGTCCTGCTGCGGGGGTGTTGCATCGACGAACGCGATCCACCGACTGTCCGGACTGAATATCGGTGTTCCTTCCACCCCTTCGATGTGAAATGCTTCTCCCGCCGGCACATCCATCCTGAGAAACCAGATCGAGTTGTCAGTCTCGCCGTTGGTTTCGACTATCCTGCGGGCGGATGAAAAGCTCAGCAGAGCCCCATCCGGAGACCACTGCGGATTCGAGGAGCTGAAGGCCGAGCTGGAAAGACGGATCGCCGGCGCAGAGCCGTCGGTGTTCACGAGCCAGATCTCGCTGTGCATTCTGTTCTGTTCTTCAACGATACGGCTGCGGACATATGCGACGCGAAGACCGTCGGGAGAGATTGCAGGACTATTCAGTGACACGAGTCGGTAGTAGTCATCGAGTTCCAGCCTCCGTTGCGCCACCAGCACCGTGGGCACAACGAGTAGGAGCACGGTGAAACCTGACATCATGAGCTTGTGGCATTTGGCGAGGAACCGAGACGGCGACATGCCGATCACCTCCAAGAGTGACGGTCAGAGTGTGGCTACCGCTGCTGGTGAAACCCGATCACGAGTCGACTCACACCAATACTTGGGCGGCAGCAGAAGGTTGCGAGTGCACATCAGTTGGGTCCCCCAACTAGAGCGGGGCCGCTCCACCGGACGGCCCCTTATGATTGCAGTGACAGCCCTCACACTACTCCTGCCTGATCGCGGTAAAGAATGCCGATGAGGAAATATTCGGCGGTATCCGAAGCTCCACCAGGTCACCAGGTTGTACGGGTATCTCGTCCGATACGTACCTACCGGAGATCGTTATCATATCGATTTCAAATGCGAGCTCTTCAATGTGCCACGGTATTGTGAACGGCCCATTCTCACGTTTCATGCCCATCACACCCAAAGGGTAGCGGAGCCCCTGGCCGTAGACAGCGTGCACCCGCGCCTCGTAGAAGTGGTCGTTGATGACCGTAACGATGATGCTATCGCGGACCAGGGGAGTTGGCGTGTGCGCGATTGTGATGGGATTGCTCTGGGAACAGGCCGCCGCAACAATCACCAGCGCCCCTGCAATGGCATGGCTCGACCGCAACATACGCCTACCTCCAAAAGGCTGTAGTGCACCCGTCATATCGAAGCCCTGGCTGTGGTACCTGTAGCTCTCAGCTGCCGGTTCCACCACCCATGTGCGTCTCCAGAAACTCGAGGACCGCCGCATACCCGCGTTCCTGGTTCTCCTTCTTTACAAAGCCGTGCCCTTCATCGTCAAACACTATGTACTCCACCGGCACACCATTCGCACGCGCTGCCTCCACGATTTCATCTGACTCGACCTGCAACACTCTGGGATCATTAGCTCCTTGCAGAACCATTAGGGGCCTGACGATGTTGTCTGCGTGGAACAACGGAGACTTGGCGCGGAAGAACTCCTCATCGTCGAAATCGCCCATCTCATCCTCCAGAGCCTTCCGCTGTGCTTCCCACCATGGTGGAATGCTCTGCACCGTACGGTGCCAATTCGAAATGCCGAACATATCTACGCCGACCGCGAACTCCTCCGGCCTGAACGCCAGGGCAGCAAGAACCATATAGCCCCCGTAGCTGCCACCGATGATGCCGATCCGAGCTGGATCCACGTACTCCGTATCAATCAGCATCTGCTTTGAAGCCACACAATCGTCGAGATCGGCCCCGCCGTGCTCCCGGTCATCCATGTGGGAAAAGGTCTTTCCGTACCCTCCGCTCCCACGGTTGTTGATTGCGTAAACCACGTACCCATGGTTCACCAGATACTGTATGAGACCGCTATATCCGACGCGGGATTGCCCCCCCGGACCACCGTGCACTGACACTAAAGCAGGGGCCGGGTTGGACGAGCTGGCCCCGTAAGGCTTGTAGAGAATCCCTGGAATCTCCACTCCATCGAAAGAGTTGAACCGGACCACTTCAGCATCAACCAGATGATTGGGATCGATATTCGGGTTCAGAGAGTGGGTCAGCTGCGTCGGTTCGCCACCGCCCAAGTCGTATACGAAAAGGTCACCCGGCATCCGGCTGCTGCTGGCATAGAAGCGCATCCGGCTCTCATCATCAGAAAAGCCAACGTTGGTTATTTGGGCATCCGGTATCGCGGGTGTATCGATAGGCTCGAACGATGCACCGTCGAGGATCTTCAGTTCGGTGCGGGAATCATTGTTGATCGCATATGCGAAGTACCGACCACCGCGAGAGAACCCCGCGTACATCACGTCCCATCCCGGCTGTGCGACAATATCCCGCTCGCCGGTCGCCAGATTGTACTTCTCGATGAAATCAAACTCGCTATCTCGATTGGTGGTGTAATAGAGATCAGATCCGTCAGGGCTGAAGTCCTGCAGGAAGTAGTTGACATCGCCTTGATCCGGCGTGATCAGCCGCGTCGTTCCCGCGTCGCGGTCGTGCAGGTGAATGTCGGCGTCCGCGTTGGAGTTGACCTTGATAAGGGCGACGTAGCGCCGGTCCGGCGATGCCATGGTCACCACGTAGCCTTCGCTGTTGTCGAAGATCATCTCTCGTTCATAGGTATCGGGCGAGTATTCATAGAGATCCATGAACCTCGAGTTCCGCTCGTTCGTGCTAATGAAGAACGACTTGCGATCTGCCGCCCACCCCTGGAACGTAGCCCTGTGGTTTTCGCCCGGCGTGAGGTCAACAACCTCCCCATCCAGTTCTCGTACGAAAACATGATACAGTTCGTTGCCACCTCGATCACTCATGTACACGAATCGCTCGTCATCCGGGAAATAGCTGAGCGCCAGGATGGACTCCTCAGTCGAGTTGGTGAGTTGAACCGGTTCACCACCCTCCACCGGAATTGCGTATGCGTTGTAGATCCCTGTCTGGTTACTACTGACCAGTATCTTCCGGTTGTCTGGAGAGAACGACCCACCGCTGTAGTTGGTTGTTCCCAAGAATTCCTGAATCGAGTATTGAGGTACCTCCACGGCACGCTGGCAACCCATGACATAGGCTCCTATTGTCAGGAGTACTAGCGCTACGACCGGCCGTCGATTCATCTGATCCCCCTGTAATGCGTTGTGTGCAAGCTAATCTCCGCGGCGAGTACTGCACTGCAAGGCCAGGTTCCGGTTTGAAACCCGATAGCTGGTCAGCTCTCCCGCAGCAGCCAACATACGACTTTCGTCTCGGTCATCTCCTCGATCGAGAATCTAACCCCTTCTCTGCCCAGCCCCGAATACTTGATGCCGCCAAACGGCATCGTATCCAATCGGTAGTCGGTACTGTCGTTGATCATCACGCCGCCGCATTGGAGCCTGTTCGCCAGTCTAAAAGCCATGTCCACGTTCTGCGTGAACAGGGCGGCGTGGAGCCCGAAGGGCAGGCTATTTGCCTCGGCTATCGCTTCATCCTCATCACGAATTGAATAGAGATTGACCGTCGGCCCAAACACCTCCTGGCAATGCACTTGCGCCGACCGCGGGACCCCTTCCAGTACGGTTGGCTGCACCAAGGCGCCACTGTGCCCACCACCCGTGAGAACCTCAGCCCCCGCCTGAGTTGCAGCTCGGACCCATTGCACCACCCGGTCGGCCTCCTGTTCGGTGATCATGGGACCCATATCGGTGGCTTCGTCCAGCTTGTCCCCAATCGTGTAAGAAGCTGCACGCGCCACGAAATCATCACGGAACTTGGCAAAGACTTCTTCGTGAATGTAGATGCGCTGCACGCCGATACAATTCTGTCCTGCAGCCCAAAACGCTCCCGATACGCACGACTCCACTGCCCAAGTGATGTCCGCGTCCTGCCAGACGATAACCGGGGAATTCGATCCCAGCTCCATGCCGATCTTCTTGATCCCTGCACGCGACGTGATGTGCCTACCGGCCTCGACACCACCGGTGAACGAGATCATACGGACCCGCTCGTCGGAGACTAGGGGATCACCGATCGCAGACCCCCTGCCCGTGAGGGTCTGCAGCGTCAACTGCGGCAGGCCGGCATCGACGAAGGCTCGAGTCAACTCGAGTGCAGAAAGAGGAGTGACTGTGGCAGGCTTGAGGATGACAGCATTGCCAGCTGCAATCGCGGGACCCAGCTTGTGCGCTACCAGGTTCAGCGGGTCGTTGAATGGCGTAATCGCCAGGACGACACCGACCGGGACTCTCTCGAAGTATCCCCGCCGCTGCTCACCTCCAGGGAAATTGTCGAAGGGAATCGTCTCCCCGTGAATCCTCCGAGCCTCTTCGGCGCAACTGCGCAAGGTGTTGACGCAACGAGATACCTCCTTACGGGCCTCTCTGATCGTCTTGGACCCCTCACGGGCGATCATGTGAGCGAAGTAGTCACTACGTTCCTCAACGACCCTGCCGACCGCTGCTAGTATCCGCGCTCTTTCAAACGCTGGTAGAGCCCGCGCAAGCTTGGCGCCTTCCACAGCAGCGGCCAACGCCGCCTCGACATCGGCCAGCGTAGCCGAGGGAACGGTATCTATCAGCGAGTTGTCGAACGGATCGAGTACCTCGATCCGTTCGGGGCGATCCACCCATGCACCGGCTAGTAGCATTTCCATGCCCACACTCCAGTCTACCGAACAGGTTTGATCCGGCTCACCATTCCCACCGGTTCACCTTCACTCACCGGTGGTGTATCCACCACGTAGTTCACTACACCCCCGAAGGGAGCTCTGATCTCCTGGATTGGTTCGCCGAAGAAATCGACCAAGACGCCCAACAATCCGCCTTGCGCAATAGCGTAACCGTCCCGGACCTTAGCCTGGAATATCCCAGTTGCAGGACTCCGGATCACCTCATAGTCCTCGAGCCAGACTATCTCGCCCGGAACGTTCACCTGCCCTGTCACCATGTCTAGGTAGTGCAACACGTTCCAGACTCCCCGCACTGCCATGTCAACCCATACGGGATCGTTCGATCCCAGGCGCCCGGTCTCTGTGGTAATCCCAGGCTTCCCCCGAGTGAGTGCGGTGTTTGACGTGTAGATAGAGGCGTTGGCATCCTGTGGTCGGTCGCCATCGATCACGATGTGATCCAAGCCAAACGCAACGACCAGACCTTTGGTCGCCGAATCGAGTTGTGCATCTCCACTGACCATCCAGTAGCAGTACGGCCTGAGCGCCTCATTGCCGTCTCCGCCGTGCATGTCGATGACGTAATCGGCGCGATCGATCACTTCTGACGTGATGGCGTATGCGATGCGGTCGCTTACAGTTCCATTGGAATCTCCGGGATAAACCCGATTCAGATTCTTCCCATCCACCGGACTGTAGTAGATCGTCCGCCGCAGAAAGGATGGCATGTTGGCGATGTGCACCATTATGACAGTGCCGGAGAGTTCTGCCGGATCAATGTGCTTGCGCACCTGCTGCAGTGCAGTAATCGGAGGATACTCATAGCCGTGTGTGCCTGCAATGAGAGCGAGCACAGGCCCGGGATGGGCACCGTGCACCACAGTCACGGGTATCCTGGTCCCCTCGTCGACTCCCCTGGGGATCTCGATGAAACCTGATACCTTTTCACCAACGCTGGCTCGAATCGGCCCAACGCTAAAGACCTGTGGCCGCTGCGCATGCGCCGGGAGGACCCCAAACAGAAGGCCAGACAAGAGCAGCCAAAGAGTGCGTTTTTTCACGTTCTCTCTCCCCGTGCGATTGTTCATGGTCGGCTGATATGTTGCGAGTAGGCGTGACCATCAGCCACGCGCCATAAGATGGGGCAAGAATGGTCAGCACGCGAGAAGTGGGATGGTGAACTCATGGTCAACTCAGAAGAAAGACGAGCCGTGTCGAAAACGCAACGTCGCCTCATAGTCAGGTTTGGGATTCCATGCGTAGTAGCCTTGGCGATCTGGTTCGTACCACCTCCCGTGGGCGTGGAGCCGGCGGCCATGCGTCTGCTCGCTATCTTCGTTGCCACGATCATTGGAATCATCCTCGAGCCCATACCAATGGGTGCTGTGGCGATCCTCGGTATCACCGCAACCGCAGCTACCCATACCCTCTCGGTTGACCAAGCCTTGACTGGATTCGGCAACCGGGTGATTTGGCTGATCGTGCTGGCATTCTTCATCTCGCGTGGCTTCATCAAGACTGGACTCGGGGCTCGAATCGCCTATCTCTTCATGGCGTGGCTGGGCCGGCGGACTCTTGGACTTGGCTACGGACTCATCGCCACGGATTTGGTGTTGGCTCCGGCAATACCGAGCAACACAGCTCGTGCCGGCGGAGTAATCTTCCCAATCCTACGTTCCGTGGCTCAGGCCTATGGTAGCCTTCCCGGTGACGGGACTGCTCGCCGTATCGGTGCATTCCTCACCAAGGCGTCGTATCAAGGGACGGTCATTACTAGCGCGATGTTCCTCACAGCCATGGCCGCCAATCCGCTTGCGGCCCAGCTGGCGGGAGATCAGGGCGTTCAAATCAGCTGGACGGTCTGGGCAATTGCCGCGCTGGTCCCGGGTCTTGCCAGTCTCTCTCTCGTGCCGCTTTTGATCTACAAGATCTATCCGCCTGAGATCGGAGAGACACCGGAAGCAGCGGAGCTGGCCAGGGGCAGGCTCCGTGAGATGGGACCAGTCCAACGTGACGAGTGGGTCATGCTGAGCTGTTTCGTGCTCCTGCTGACGCTCTGGGTATTCGGTGAGCAGCTCTCGATACACAGCACCGTGACGGCACTGGTAGGCTTGGCAGTCTTGCTGGTGACGGGCGTCCTCAGGTGGGAAGACGTGCTGAACGAAACAGGCGCTTGGAACACGCTCGTGTGGTTTTCGGCGTTGGTGATGATGGCATCGTTCCTCACCGACCTCGGCCTGATCCCATGGTTCAGCAGCACTATAGGAACAGCCTTCGGCACTGTCGGATGGCTCACCGCATTCGTGGCCGTGAGCCTGATTTACTTCTACAGCCACTACTTCTTCGCCAGCAATACCGCCCATGTCAGTGCCATGTATGCACCGTTTCTCGGTGTGGCTATTGCTGTTGGTACCCCGCCGCTGTTGGCCGCATTGGTGCTGGGATTCTTCAGCAACCTGTTTAGTAGCATGACACATTATGGCACAGGACCGGCACCGGTCTTGTTCGGCGCCGGCTACGTGACGATCGCTGACTGGTGGAGAGTCGGCCTGATTGTCAGCCTGGTCAATGTCGTCGTATGGCTGGGCCTCGGTGGCCTCTGGTGGAAGTTGCTTGGTTATTGGTAGGATCGAACGTGCAGCTCCACTGAGATCAACGCGCAGACAATTGGGTTGCGAGTTCCGTTCTCCTTGACGCACAGCCGATAACTGTCGAGAATGCACGGTCTATCCCAACCGGAGAAGTAGAATATGCGTAATCCCGTAAGTGCGATAGCACTAATGTCTTTGGCCTTCACCGCAGCATGTGCCAGTGACCGGACGGAAGAAGCGAACGAAGCAGCGGCTACAGCGGAACCGGCACCTACGGATTGCAGCGGAGGAACTTCGAACGAGGTGGTGTTTTCCACCAGCATGGGTGACATCACTCTCGAGCTCTATCCCGAACAGGCACCCATCACCGTGGAGAATTTCCTAGCCTATGTAGAATCCTGTTTCTACGACGGCACAATCATCCACCGTGTTGTCCCCGGCTTCGTTATCCAGGGGGGCGGATTCACGCCGGAGATGCAGCGGAAAGCCACGCGTCCACCGATCCAGAACGAAGCAGACAACGGATTGAATAACGTGCGGGGGTCTCTCTCCATGGCCCGCACTGCGGACGTCAACAGCGCCACTTCACAGTTCTTCATCAACGTCGCAGACAACGGGGTTCTAGATCACGGGGTGCGAGATTTCGGCTATGCGGTGTTCGCGCGAGTAACGGAAGGAATGGACGTCGTTGACGAGATCGTTGCTGTCAGGACCGGAGCTGGCAGCGAAACGCCAATGGAGCCGGTTGTCATTAGGTCGGCGAGACGCAAGTAGGCACCGTCGTTCCGCACTCAGCGTTGACTCCTGGCGAAACGGGCGGCTCCGCAAAGCCGCCCGTTCACATACCAGTTCCCAACTGTCACCAAGACTCTCAGACTCATTACCGCGCAGTTCTGGGATAGTCGTCGATATCCTCCAGGCTCCAAGCGATGAAGCTCCGCAGGTCGTTGTTCGCGTTGGCGAGGTCCGGCTTCCTGAGATACATCATGTGACCACTCTCATACCAAGAAAACCGAAAGCGATCTCGGAACTCTCCACCGGGCTGAATATGAGAAATCGTGTAGACGGCGCTGTAGTAGTCAGTGGCGGCGTCGTAGTATCCCCCCTGGACCATGACCTTGAGATACGGGTTGTCCCGCATCGCTTGCCGCAGCAGCTCTCCAACGTTGACACCTTGGTCCCGGTTCCAGGGCCGCACGTTACCCCAAACATTGTACTCGAGGTCTGGGTTGTAGTTGAGTTCTTCCCGCAGGTAGCGGTTCACAGCATCGGAGAACGGGCCATTCCAGTCGGACATGGCCGGATCATATTCGGGATTCTCCCCGGCAGCGTCCTTGTCCACCCCAATGTA
>Ga0209536_100012878_pt1 | contig 12118 bp, 11 predicted proteins | sample DeeMarSeWOR28_12_FD_187461 | JGI IMG/M metagenome (GOLD analysis project Ga0209536, IMG submission 187461) | Marine sediment microbial communities from White Oak River estuary, North Carolina - WOR-2-8_12 (SPAdes) (version 2) | ecosystem: Environmental > Aquatic > Marine > Intertidal zone >...
GAGGAGATCGTGGCCCACATCGGGGATGATGAAACCGGGAAGATCATTGGGGAATTCGGGATAGGGACCAATCCCAGAGCAAAGATTTGTCCCAACATGCTGGAAGCGGAAAAAGCCTACGGGACGGCCCATTTTGCTATCGGCGATTCCTACGGGATAGGGATAAACACCAGTCCTCACCACTACGATGCTCTTGTGGATAGGGTATCCATCCGCGCAAACGGCGAATACCTCGTCCGGGATGGAAAGTTCTTGGTGTGACAATGAAAAGACGGGAGTTTCTAAGACGAGCGGGATACGGATCCCTGGCTGCTTTGACAGCTTCAGGAACAGGTTGGATTCATCCATCCTGCAAATCCGGGAGGAAAAAGAAGCCCAACATCATTTTCATCCTGGCCGATGATCTGGGTTACGGAGATCTGTCCTGTTATGGCCAGAGGAAATTCGCAACTCCGCATCTCGACAGGATGGCCGAAGAAGGAATGCGGTTCACCGATCACTACTCGGGAAGCACGGTCTGCGCACCAGCCCGATGTTCTTTGATGACAGGCTATCACACGGGTCATGCCAGAGTACGGGGGAATTATGCGGATGGACCCTATGGGTGGGGGGCCTGCCTGGAGCTCCGCCAGGAGGATGTGACTGCGGCCGAACTCCTGAAAAAAGCGGGATATGTGACCGGGGTATTCGGGAAATGGGGCCTTGGATTTCCGGGCTCTGAAGGGGATCCGCTGAAACAGGGCTTCGATCGTTTCTTCGGATATAACTGTCAGCGCTATGCCCACCGCTACTATCCGGCTTACCTGTGGGACAACTCGGAGAAAGTATACCTGGAGGGCAATGACTGGAGCACCACAAAGACCTATGCACCTGATCTCATCCAGCAGAAAGCCATTGAGTTTATCAGGAAGAATAAGGACACCACCTTTTTCGCCTTTGTTCCCATGGTGATCCCGCATGCAGAATTAATTGTGCCTGAGGATGAGATATTTCAGCAGTACCAGGGCAAATATCCGGAAACTGCATATGTGGGCAGGCCCGGGGCTGACTACGGCCCGGAAATGAATATTTCCATGTATTGCAGCCAGGAGCATCCCCATGCCACATTTGCAGCCATGGTTCACCGGCTTGATACCCATGTGGGGGAGATTATGGATATCCTTGAGGAACTGGGCCTCACTGAAAACACACTCATTATGTTCAGCAGTGACAACGGCCCCCACATGGAGGGAGGGGCCGACCCTGACTTTTTCAATAGCAATGGGGGATTAAGGGGATATAAAAGGGACCTTTACGAAGGCGGCATAAGGGTTCCTTTCATTGCAAGCTGGCCGGGCACCATCCCCGGGGGACATATATCGGAACATCCTTCGGCATTCTGGGATGTGCTTCCCACATTGGCTGGGGTAGCCGGTTTTGCATATGGAGAATGTGACGGGATCTCCTTTTTGCCAGAATTGCTTGGCAGGGAGCAGCGGAAACATTCGTATTTGTACTGGGAATTCCATGAACAGGGTGGCAAACAGGCCCTCATTGTGGATCATTGGAAGGCAGTGAGGCTGAATGTGGGTGAGGATCCTTCCGGGCCCCTGGAACTCTACAACCTGGATGAGGATCCGGGGGAGGAAAACAACCTGTCCAAAGTAAATCCGGACCTGGTGGAGCGCTTTTCGCGGATGATGGAGGAGGCACGGGAACCTTCGGCAAAGTTTAATTTCGGAAGGAGGGAAAATCAGGAAGCTCCATGAAACATCAAATCCTTCTGATCCTGCTTGTTGCACTTACGGCCTTTGTTTCCTGCGGAAAAGAGGAGACCGCCCTTCCCAATATTGTATTGATAATGGCGGATGATCTGGGCTGGAAAGACCTGGGCTGCATGGGGTCCTCATATTATGAAACACCAAACCTGGACAGGCTAGCGTCGGAAGGCATGGCCTTTATGCAGGCCTATGCAGCTGCTGCCAATTGTGCACCGAGCCGGGCCTGTCTCATGACCGGACGGCATACTACGGCCCATGGGATTTACACCGTCGGCTCTTCAGAAAGGGGGGATGCCCGGACCCGTAGATTGGTACCGGTACAAAATACAAGCATCCTCCGGGATGAATTTTTCACCCTGGCTGAGGCCCTGAAAAGTTCGGCATATACCACCATACATGTGGGAAAGTGGCATCTTGGAAAGGATCCATGTTCCCAGGGTATGGACCACAATACGGGAGGAAGCACATGGGGGCACCCCGGCAGTTATTTTGCCCCGTATATCCAGCCCCGGATTGATGCTCCGGATGGGGAGTACCTGACCGATCGTCTAACGGAAGAAGCAATCGGATACATCAGGCAGCACAGTGGCAGCCCCTTCTTTCTTAACCTGTGCTACTATGCAGTCCATACTCCCCTGCAGGCCAAATCTCACCTGGAAGACAAATATGCAGACAAGGGTGCATCAGGATGTCAGCACTCAACGACATACGCGGGAATGGTGGATAACCTGGATAGCTGCATTGGGAGTCTTTTAACCGAATTGGATAAACTTGGACTTTCCGAAAACACCCTCGTGGTGTTCACTTCCGATAACGGAGGCATAAAAATGATTTCCTGTCAGGAGCCCCTTCGGGCCGGAAAGGGATCATATTACGAGGGGGGGATAAGGGTGCCCCTGATCTTCCGCTGGCCAGGAAAGATAGAGCCGGGGAAAGTCTCCGAGGTTCCGGTTACCCATATGGACTTTTTCCCCACGATTATGGAAATCACAGGAACCAGGGCCCCGGCAGAACTGGACGGGCTGTCTCTGTGGCCCCTGCTCAGCGGATCGGGCACCCTGGAGGAAAGGGCGCTCTATTTTCATTTTCCGGTTTACCTGGAAGCCTACAGGAAAGGATATGATGGAGGACGTGATCCCTTGTTCAGGACCAGGCCAGGTTCTGTGATCAGGATGGGGGACTGGAAGCTGCATTACTATTATGAGGATGGGGGAACAGAGCTGTATAATCTCCGTAATGATACAGGTGAAGTCAACAACCTGACTTCTGTAAATCCTTTGAAGACAGAAGAATTGCTATCTAAACTTGAAGCATGGCTCGAAGAAGAGCAGGCACCAGTCCATTTTGATCTGAATCCTGCCTTCGACAGCCTGTTCGAACTTCAGGCTTCCGGCATGGCTGATTGATTCATTGATCGGCGGAACTGACAATCGGGCATGGAACAGATATCGCAGCCGTATTTGTGGTAATTTACCCCGGAACCCAGACCTATGATCCCGCTGATGGACTTGATGGGATCCATCAGGGAGGATGCGGAGAGGGATATGCTACAGCACCCGTCGGGGAAAAGGCTGAAAAGCTTTTGTTGCTCCTCCACCTTCCAGGAACAATATCCCGGACTGTACCGGTTGGTAATATTCATTCCCCTGGAATGTGCGTGTTCGCCTATCTGATGCTGGATCTGGTCGGCGATCAGATCAACCATGGCAGAAGCTGCAAGATCCACTATATAGCCTTCCAGATAGTTTCCCCGATTCAATAGTGATCTGGCCAGCATTTCAGGACCATCTCCGGCAGTGACCAGGAAAAAGGCGAACTGTTCAGAATGCCGCAGCATTTTCTGTATGATTTTCCCGGTATGAAATACCTTCCCGGGGATCCGGATCACACTGTCGCTTTCTGGTTCAAGGGCCTCAACAAGCACATAAGCTCCCTCGGGGGCACAAATCAGGAGGCTTTCCCTGATATATTTTTCCACAAGTTCGGTAGTATGTGCATCAACAATATCCCCATATTCTCCGAGGAGTTTTAAGATATCACCCGGGTCGGGCTCAATTCTCTCTTTAGGGATTATCCCTCTATGGATTCTTTGGGGCCCTTGCATCGGGTGAATATACGTGAATTTGTTAAAATGATCCTAAATCCTTGCTCAGAGCCTTGTAATAGCCGTTGAAAGTTTAAGCTTTGCACAGCTCCGTCGTCCAACACAAAAGTCAAACAGGCCAGAAAAATGAAACTGCTTTCACAATTGATATGCCCGGTCTCCCCTGAACGAATAGATGAAAATCAGGTCAGAGTGACCGCTCTGCTTGTGGTATTCACGATGGGCATGTTTTTTATAAGCGGTTCCGTACTCTTTCCCTTCGTGCTGGCACTGGATTTTTTTCTGCGGGCCTTTACCGGTTTAAGCTATAGTCCATTGAGTTACCTGGCCCACCTGTTTGTAAAAATGATGGGAACGCGGCCGGTCCAGATTGATAAGGCACCAAAGATTTTTGCCGCCAGAGTAGGGTTTCTGCTTACTTCTGTGACAGCCATTGGAGCCTTGCTGCATTGGGCTCTTCTGGCATATATCTCTGGAAGCGTTCTGATTTTCTTTGCCTTTCTCGAGTGCGGGTTGAACTTCTGTATGGGTTGTTGGATCTATACCTTTGTGGTGTTCCCCGTGTTCAGGAAAAAATAAATATAATTCCTGCTTTACTCCCCCAGTTATAGTAACTTGTATGCAGGAGCCCGTGCATCCGAATCTGCCATTCTGTCTGCATGGAGCATATGGCTTGATATTTGGACAGAACCCTGAAATTCCTTGTGAATGATCAATGTAAGCAAAATTAAAAGCCAGTATAAGCAGCTTTGCCACCTGGTATCCGCCAGAAGGGTGAAGGATGCCCTGGATGTGCTGAGTAAACTGGTTGGGGAGTCGGGATACAGTGACTATTTTATTCAAATGGAACACCTGGAGCATACCTATGAACAGATGCTCAAATATATGCTGGAGGGTGTACAGGATCCGGACCGGGACAAGGTCTACCATAAGTTACTTACCTCCATTCTTGAACTAGCCGACAAGGTGAAGGACCGGCTCATGGAAAGCCATTCGGGCTGGCACACCTATATTTTGAAACATGAAGTGGACCGGCAGCAGGAGCTTACCGGAAGGCGTGTCATTGAGACCATGGATGACCTGAGTTTTAAGCGGGAACTGGATGAAATGATCGATGAAGGTAGGGTTTCCCCGGAAGCCGATGATGCCCGCCGCCGAAAACTATCGGCCGATATTTTCAAACACCTCTGGTTAAGCAACCGTTACAATGAAGCAGAAAACAGCCTGGCATCTGCAATCATATCCTGCCACGATTTTATATGGCATGAAAAGGCCCTATATATCAGCGCCATCCTGCTTTCAGGATTACGCTACTGGGATGAAGATAAAATTCACCGGCTCATGGATTTTGCAGGGGAAGAAGACCAGGAAGTTTCAGCCAGGGCGCTTGTTGCTCTTATCATTCTGCTCTATCATTATGATCACAGGGTGGAGTTCTACCCCAATATTGTTCACAGGTTGAAGCTCATTGGTGAAGATCTGAAGCTGGATCAGAACCTTGAAAAAATAGCACTTCAGTTGATCCGGACCAGGGATACCATGGAGATTGGCAGAAAGTTACAGGAAGATCTTATGCCGGAAATGGCCAAGCTAAAGCCTAAGCTTGAAGATAAGCTGAAAATGGATGATATCCGGGATGAATTAACGGAAGAGGGACGGAACCCTGACTGGGAATCCATGTTCAGCGAATCGGATGATTTATACAGGAAGGTGGATGAGTTTATGAAGCTGCAAATGGAGGGGGCCGATGTCTATATGACCACATTTGCTCATCTTAAACAATTCTCCTTTTTTCGTGAACTGACCAACTGGCTTGTTCCCTTTCACAAGGAAAATCCCGATCTGAAGGAGATCTATGATGCCCGTTCAGAAAATTTTGATCCGGATATTTTTATAGAGGGACTCAAAAAAACACCTTTTCTCTGTAACAGCGACAAATACAGTTTTATTTTCAACCTGCGTTTTTTGCCTGAAGAGCAGAAGAAAATGCTTTCAACGGCATTTCTGATGGAGATGGAAGGCATGCAGGAAATGCTGGAAGGGGAAAAATTAAGTTCAGGCGATTTCATCATGAGAACCGTATTTATCCAGTATATCCAGGATCTCTATCGCTTTTTTAAAATCTCCCCGTTTAAGAATGAGTTTGAGGACGTATTTGAGGGGAAGCTGGATCTTTACAGGTCCGGGTTTTTCAATCAGCTTGTGGAAGACGATTCAATCAGCAGGAATATTGCGGAATACTTATTTGAAAAAGATCATTTTGAGGAAGCCCTGGATATATTTAAGATCTTGCTGGAAAAGCAGACAGGTGACAGGGAGTTGCTGGAAAAGGCCGGCTACTGCAACCAGAAAATGGGGAATTTCGGCAAGGCAATTCAGTTCTACCAGCAGATCAGCCTCAGCGGGGAATTGAATCTCTGGACCCTGAAGAACCTGGGAATTTGCTTCAGGAAGAACGGTGATTATAAGCGGGCCCTGGAAGTATATGAAAAAGCTTCGGCACTTCAGCCCGATGACCAGACCATTGAATCACTGATCGGCTTCTGTCACCTGAAACTTGGTGATTTTGCCACCGCCCTCAAACATTATTTCAAAATTGAATACCTGAATCCGGGGAATCAGCATATCCTGAGACCGATTGCCTGGTGCTATTTTGCCATGGGTGAGTTCAAGAAGGCTGATAAATATTTTACAAAAGTGTTTGAAGGCAAACCGGGCCATTACGATTACATTAACTACGGGCACCTGCAATGGGCCCTCGGCAATAAGAAAGATGCCGCGGAACTTTATTTACAGTCCCTGAGGGATCTTAATTTCGAGCTGGATGACTTTTTGAAGGCCATGGAAGACGACAGGCCCCTGTTAATTAAAAACGGAATTAACCAGAAAGACATTCCCCTGATGCTGGATTATCTTCATTACCGTTTACTGAAATAAAAAAATAGCGGTCCGATATTGAAGAAAAAAAGCCATGGAATTCAACCCGTCTCTATGAGAATGGAATGTAGTATCGAACCGCTATCATTATGGTAAGAACGTCAATTCTGATAAACAAATATACGGAATTCATCGGATCAAACATGGTCAGAAATAACTAAAATCAGGCCCTTTGTCAAAAAATTCGCCCAAAATACGGTTTGCGAGCCTGCTTGCACCGATTCTGAACCTCTCTTTGTCGAGCCATTCCTTTCCCAGGATTTCATTTACAATTTGGTAATAAAGCATGGCAGTACGCGTATCGGAAATCCCTCCTGCCGGTTTTATTCCTATTTTTTTGCCCGTACGGTTATAGTAATCCCTGATGGCACAGCACATGACAATCACGGCTTCGGGGGTTGCCCCGGGATTAATCTTACCGGTGGAAGTTTTAATAAAATCGGCTCCGGCACCTATGGAAAGCAGGGATGCTTTGCGAATAAGAGATAGATCCTTCAGGCTGCCCGTCTCCAGGATCACTTTCAGATGTACAGATCCCACGCGCTGTTTGATGACGTGGATCTCATAATCAATATATTCCAGGTCGTTCATCAGGAATTTTCCGACGGGCATTACTATGTCGATCTCTTCCGCTCCCTGCCCGATTGCCTGCTCGATCTCCATGACCTTGATGTTGGTAAAGGTTTGTGAGGAGGGAAAACCTCCGCCAACCGATGCTATGCTAATAAGGGGATTGTCCAGTTTTTCCTTGACCGTGGCCACAAGTTCGGGATAGACACAAATGGCCGCAACGCACGGCATGTCCGGGAATTTCTCGCCCTGCTGGTTCAGCCTGTCACAGAGCTTGGACACATTTACAACATTATCCTGTTCACTGAGGGTTGTCAGATCGATCAGGCCAAAGATCTGTTTTAAAAGTTCTTTGTGATTGCCGGTCCCTATGCTTGCTTCGGACCTTTCCAAATGCTGCTTAACCTCATCCGGATCCACGGAGAGCTTAAAATCGGACAGGATTTTCATAATTGGGGGCTTGAATCCTTCAATTTATCATTTTGTTGATGACGTTCAAAATCCCGTGCAGTTTTTTTCTTTAGATTCTTTGTAAAGGCTTTTTCCAGATCTATCCCGGTCTGGTTTGCCAGACAGATCACCACAAACAATACATCGGCCAGTTCATCGGCCAGGTCCTCCGGCCTGTTATCAGCGATAGATTTTGATTGCTCTCCATAGGAACGTGCAATGATCCTGGCCACCTCACCGACCTCCTCGGTTAGAATGGCCATGTTGGTCAGCTCACTAAAATAACGTACCCCGTAGGTTTCGATCCACCTGTCAACTGCTTTCTGTGCTTCCTTTAAGGTCATTATTCCTTGTTTTTGGTGTCAATGCTTATGGTGACCGGCCCGTCATTGGTCAGGCTCACTTTCATATAAGCCCCGAACTTTCCGGTGGTGACCGCTTTCCCCAGGTCCTGTTGCATCTGTGCAATAAATGCTTCATAGAGCGGGATTGCCGTTTCAGGGGAAGCGGCTTTAATGTAAGAAGGCCTGTTCCCTTTCTTCGTGCTGGCATGTAAGGTGAACTGGCTTACAATCATGATTTCTCCATGCACGTCCTGAACAGAAAGATTCATTATGCCCTGACTGTCATTAAAGATTCTCAGGCGGCCGATCTTACCGCTTAACCACCGGATATCGGAAAGATCATCCGATTCTTCAATTCCCAGCAAAACAACCAGTCCCCGGTCAATGTTTTGTATTGGATCATCTTCAATGGCAATGGAGGCATGAGACACTCTTTGTATAACTGCTCTCATGAAAGGTTGTCATTGACCATTCTGTATAGGGCCATCCGATTGATGGGTTTTGCAATATAGTCATTGAATCCGGCCTGGAGGCAACGGTGGCGGTCGTTGTTCAGAGTATAGGCGGTCTGGGCAATAATTGGAATGGATGGATGAAGGGATTTTATGATGCGCATGGCTTCATAACCATCCATCACCGGCATGTTCAGGTCCATCATGATCAGGTCGATACCGCCCCCGTATTCGGAAATAATGTCGACGGCTTCTTTCCCGTTCTTTGCCCTCAGCACTTTGGCATCGGCCCGCTGGAACAGGGTTTTCAGATAAAAGAAATTTACCTCCTCATCCTCAGTGATAAGTATTACGCGATTATTCCAGGAATAATCGGCCATTCCCAAGGTGGGAGCATTCTTTTTAGAGTTTTGCTTCTTCATTTGGGCGCATTAATAGCATGTTGCTTATACACCAGCTAATAAACGTGAAATTTGGAATGGGGGGGGAGATAGTTTTTAACAATTTGGCAAAGATATTGTCAGATTGGTTCAATTGTTAAAAACTCCATTTAAAACGAAGAAATCCAAAGGTATTGTTTTCCCTGTATGTTGATCCTGAAGGGTTTTCAAACGCAGCTGTGAAGTATTGAAGGATCAGGGACAGATCCAGATTACTTTTCAGGGATAAATCAAAGGAAGGTCCCAGGTAGACACCTTTCCACTTGGGGTACCATATGGTGGCGAAAGCTCCGGTTAAAAGAGGAGTAATGGGATAGCTCAGGTTTCCAAACAGGGACCAGGGCGTGAATCCCAGTTTCTTTACATCCAGGTTACCAGAATAAAATTGCAGAAAACTGTTTATATCCATTTCCTTCGCAAAGGCCGAATACAGTCCCTCGATCTGGACCATCAGGGAATTGGAAAAGGTGTAATCAAAGCCCAGGGAAGTCATCAGGTAGCCCGTTGTATCACGGAAGCGGTTTAGATCCCTGAAATAACTCACTTCTCCCCTGAAAGCACTTGAGCCCAGGTTCCCGCTCCATCCGGCACCCAGGACCAGGTCCTCTTCCTGGTAGGCTCCGCCCATAAACTGAATATCAAATCCAAGTGTATTGAACCTGAAATATGCTGCGGCTGTGACACGTTCAGCACTGTCTATCTTGGCAGCGAGCTCCAGGGTGGAGGCGTTCCCTGTGTAATAGGAAAGCCGGAGGGCATCGCTCCCGGGCCGCTCGGGATAATCCACTTCGAAATAGGAATAACTGTTAAAAATATCATTGGGATTCCACACCAGGGTCTGGCCCCAGTTGATTCGCTGGCGGCCCGCCTTGATTTCCAGGTTTCCGAAGGTGAATTGAAGCCAGAGACGGTCCACGGTACTGGTAAGCACATAGCCGGCGCTGTCTCCCAGGTTTCCGTCCGCGACCCAGCTCAGATCGAGCCATCCCTGGTCCCCGTCAAGGATCTCCGCATATCCGGGAATTTTTGCTACAGTGTTACCCATAATGGCTCTGGTTCTTAACTGGAATGATCCGGAGAGCCAGGCAGCGGGATAAAGATCCAGGTTGAGCCGGTTGTGGATATTGTTTTCCCAGAGCCAGTGGTCGGGAATGTGATAGACTGATTGCATGTCAGATAAATATCCGCTGAGGGTGATCCTTTCCTGTCCGGCAGTCCTTCCTGCCATCAAAGAAAACAGCAGGAATAGATATGAAAGTTTCCTGGTCACTAGGGGATTACTTCTTTCTTTCGTCTGAGATAACCTTTCCGTCTTCCAGGGTTATGACCCTCCTGGCCTTTTTAACCACCCTGGCGTCGTGGGTGGAGAAGATAAAGGTAATACCTTCATCCTTGTTAAGTTCTTCCATAATATCCAGCAGGGTTTCGGTGGATTTTGAATCCAGGTTGGCCGTGGGTTCATCTGCCAGTACGAACTTGGGCTTGGAGGCCAGTGCCCTGGCCACTGCGACACGTTGCTGCTGACCTCCCGAAAGCTTGGAAGGCCGGCTGTTTACACGATCTTCCAGCCCCACGGCTTTCAGCAGTTCAAAGGTGCGTTTGTCACGGTCCTTTTTATGCCACTTCTGCAGGCTCATGATGAACTCAACATTCTCTTTCGCGGTCAGCACGGGTATCAGGTTGTAGGACTGAAAGACAAAACCGATGTTACGCATGCGGAAATCGATCAGGCTTGAAGATTTCAGTTCAGCCAGGTTGGTATGGTCTACCAGGATCTTTCCTTCAGTTGGTTTGTCAAGCCCGCCGATCATATTCAGCAGGGTGGTTTTACCCGATCCGGAAGGACCCACAATGGCTGCAAACTCGCCTTTCTCAAAGTCCAGGGTAATCCCGTTTACTGCATGGACCTGTACTTCGGAACTGTTGTATATTTTGTGTACCTCTTTGATCTCTAATACTTTCATGTCGGTCTTCTTTATTTGATTCTTATATTCCGGTTTTTTCAGATGTTTATTCGGTCCTCAGCGCATCGGCAGGATCCAGTTTAAGCGCTTTCAGGGCAGGATAGATGGAAGAAAGGATCCCGGTCAAGATGATAAGGAAGGTGACTGTAATAAAAAAGGAAGTGGAAATGACCGGGTAAATGTGTGCAGGATAGCCCATGGCCTCGAATCCCTCTGCATAGGAAGCGAAATTGATCCCGTTTCTGGAAGTTATACCAATGAGGATCTTGCTGATGACCATGCCTACAGCGCCCCCGACCAGGGACAGGAATACGGATTCAAGCATAATCATCCGGAATACCCGTTTCTTGTTCATTCCGATGGCGGTGAGCATGCCCAGTTCCTTGGTTCTTTCCAGGACAACCATAAGCATGGTGTTAACAATTCCAAAGGCCAGTGCAGCTAGTATTACAACCATGAAAACAGCATAGAATTTTTGAACCATATCGGTCATCATGGCCAGTTCGGGCTGGATCTCTTTCCAGTTCATTACTTCCAGTTGGGGGTATCTATCTGCCAGTGCGGAACAGACTCCCTCGGTCAATTCCAGATCTTCCAGCCGGATGATGATCTGGTGGTATTCATTTCTGCCCAGGCCTGTCAATGCGGAAAGATCCTCATTTTTGACCAGGACATGGGCCATTTCATACATGCTGTTTTTGGTATCATATATGCCCGCGATCCTGAAAACGGCCCCCGTCTGAACCTGATCCCTGTCCAGGAAGGTCAGGGTCATTTTAGATCTGTTACGGAAGGACCATGCCGCTTCCCTGATCGAAGCGCCGTATTCATGTTGCTCCTTCACTGAGAGCACAGCCTTGATCTCTTTCTTGAATGCTTTTTCACTTTTAAATCGCGTACCCTCGAACGGACGTAGTTTGGACAGCACTTCTTCATCAATCCCCCTGGCAGCCAGAGTGTCCAGCACGGCTCCATCAATGCGGTACCGTATGATATTTAGCTCTTTGGCTAATTCTTGACCCACATAGGCCAGCATATGACGGTTTGCTGTTTCAAAGAAGTCCCCTGTTCCGGGAATGGTGGTCTCATTGAGGCGA
>Ga0209536_100012879_pt1 | contig 12117 bp, 12 predicted proteins | sample DeeMarSeWOR28_12_FD_187461 | JGI IMG/M metagenome (GOLD analysis project Ga0209536, IMG submission 187461) | Marine sediment microbial communities from White Oak River estuary, North Carolina - WOR-2-8_12 (SPAdes) (version 2) | ecosystem: Environmental > Aquatic > Marine > Intertidal zone >...
TCCCGGCCCGTCGCGGGACGATCAGAATACGTATTCGACCGTCGCGGTTACAGTCTGCGGCGGACCGTAGAACGCCGTGACGTTACCTTCCAGGCCGAGGCCGGGGAAGTTGTAGCCGGCGACCTTGTATTCCTCGTCACCGAGGTTCTTGCCGTGCAGCCCGACACGCCAGTGCCCGTCGTCGTCCTCCCAGACGATGCTGAGGTCGAAGAGCGTGAACGCATCCTGGTCAAGCAGCGGGTTAGGGAACTCGAACTGACTCGCTTTGTCACGATAGGACATAGCCGGGATTACGGATAGCAGTCCGTTCGCCAGCGGCATCGAGAAATTTGCGGATACGTGGGCCGTCCATTCCGGTGTATTCTGGAATACGGCGAGATCGGCCACGTCGACACCACCCACAAAGTATTCCTTGTACTCGGCGTCGATCCAGCCGACGGCCCAGTTGAACGAAAAGTAATCGTTCGCCCTGAGAGCACCCTCGAGCTCGACGCCCGGCACCTCTGCCTTGCCGGCATTCGAGGTTGTGCCCTCGAACGTATCTTCGATGCCATCACCGTTGGTGTCGACGCCCAGTGAGCCAGGCACCTGCACGTCTCTATAGTCCATGAAGAACGCTGCGATGGACGAAGTCAGGCGACCGTCGAGCATTGAAGCCTTCCAGCCGATCTCATAGGACTTCACCGTTTCCGGCAGGAAGTTCATGTAAATGAATTCCTCCTCCGGGCTGATAACCCCGTCGCCGTCCAGATCCTCTGCATTCGATGATTGCCCGCGCGGGTCGAAGCCACCACCCTTGAACCCTTCGCTGTAGGACACATACAGGTGATGTTCATCGGTGGGCATCCAGCTCAGAGAGACACGCGGCGTAAACTCGGTCCATTCATCGCTGCCGTTGAAATCCGAAGTCGTAGCGATCACGATGGCTGACCCACCAAATGTCGGTGAGAAGCCGCCGCAGTCGGGCTCGGTCGGTAAGCAGGCGAACGTGCGGCGCAGAACCTTGGAACTCCGCTTGTCCGAGGTGTAACGTCCGCCGACGGACAAGTTCAGCGTGTCCGTCAATTCGTAAGACATGTCACCGAATATCGACCACGTCTCGGTATCCACGTCGCCGACCGTGTTCGCATTGAAGCCGGGAGCGCCGACCAACGTGCCCAGCTGATCGAGTATTACGTCAAAATCATTGAAAGCGTTAGCATCCAGGTAGTAGAACCCCAGGATGCCGCTTAGGCGATCGGTGTCGAACAGCGCCTGGAGTTCCGCCGAGAACTGCTCATTCTCGTAATTGACGGGCACGTCCAGGTCGGCGGCCGGAAGACTGTCGAAGTCGATGGGGGACCAGGTGCTGTCTTCCCGGCTCGCGAGGATTGCCTTGAACGTCCACACCTCTGTCGCTTGCAGTTCGGCCAGTAATGAGACACCGGAGGCCTCGACTTCCTGTTTTGGTACGTTCAGTCCACCGCGTGTATCGAAGACGTCATCAAGCACCGGTGCGTCCGCCACGTTGGCGTCCGTCAACCGGTGGCCGAACTTCGGGCTCGAATCGTCCTGCGTGTAATCGCCTGACAGGCGGAAGAACAGTGCGTCGGTCGCATCCCACTCGGCGGTAAGGCGGGCTCCCAGTACGTCCTTGTCGTATTGCTCCGTGCCCAGCGTCAGATTGTCGCCGTAGCCGTCACGCGTAAAGGAGGCGATGGTGCCGCCGATACGAAATGAATCCGTCAGCGCGCCCGACGCAGTCGCAAGCAGGTCCACCTGGTTATACGTGCCCAGTGAGCCTCGAACTTTGAAATGGGGATCATCCTCAATGCGTTTGGTCACGTACTTGATCGCGCCGCCGATGGTATTGCGGCCATAGAGCGTGCCCTGTGGCCCGCGCAGCACCTCGATGCGCTCGACGTCGTAGAGATCGAGAACCGCTGCGTGGGGGCGATTGAAATAGACGTCGTCAAGGTAAAGTCCGACGCCCGATTCGTAGCCGGCAACCGGGTCCTGCTGCCCGACACCGCGGATGAAGGCGGACAGAGTGGTGTTGGTGCCACGCGAGACTTCCAGCGTAACGTTCGGGCTTTGTTTCGCAATTTCGACGATATCGGCCACGCCGATCTGGTTCAGCGCATCGCCGCTGAACTGGGAGATCGACAGCGGAACCTCCATCAGCGATTCCTCGCGGCGCCGCGCCGTGGTCACGACGATCTCGTCGATCGCCTTGTCGGCGCCGCCCTGCTGCGCGTGCGCCGGGCCGGCGACCGCGAACAGCGACAGGGCCGCCGCCGCGAGGCCCGTGCCGACGACAGCAGCCGCCCGACGGTCCCGGTTGATGGGAATAGTGGTCTCTTTGAACATTTCAGCCCCCTTGGTGCTCGATGCACTGGTGAAGTTAGTCATTACCCTGTTGCTCCAGCTCGCCGGCAAAATCGGCGAGCGCTTGATTGAATCGTTGCGGCTCTTCGAGGTGCGGTGCATGGCCCGACTCCGCGAAGCGCAGCCGCCGTGAACGCGGGATATGTTCGTCCATCCAGGCCGCCGCTTCCTCGGTGTAGATCTGGCTGAGAGCGCCGTAGGTGATCAGGGTAGGAACCTCGAGTTTCTGCACGGTGTCGACGTAGTCGGCGTGAACCAGTGCGTGCCAGAGATTCGTCATCGACTCGAGATCGTTGTCGCTGACCAGTTCCAGCATCTCGTCGATGAGTTCGCGGCGGTCGCTGGCCTTGCCGCTGGCGAAGACCATCGGCACGTAGGCACGCGTGAACGCGCGCCAGTCGTCGCGCATCTTCGACAGGTCGATGTCGATGTCGTACAGGTGCGTGCCGGCGCGCAGTCCGTGCTGCCAGCCGTCGCCGTTCAGTACTCTCGGTACCATGTCGATTGTCACGATGCCCCTGATGCGGCCGCGCTGCGGCCCCTCAACTGTTTGCCACGCTACGAGTGCGCCCATTGACCAGCCGACAAGAATGACGTCCGCGAGGTCCAGCTCGACGAGCAGCTGCTCGAGATCGCCGGCGAGGGTATGGATACCGTCGCCTTCCGCGAACTGCTTCGAATTGCCGTGCCCGCGCATGTCCGGGATGACGACCCGGTAGCGTTCGGAAAGCTCACGGCGTTGTTTCGCGAACGCTTCCTTGCCGAGGCTCCAGCCATGCAGAAACACGATGGCCGGGCCGCTGCCCTGGTCATCGAATTCGAGCGTCCCCCCGCCGTTGAGTTGTAGTCTCCCCACGCTCCGCCGCTTGGTAGCTGATTGACGGAACGAAGGATCCCGTGCTGGGGAACCGGCCCGTACCGATGCACAATCACTTGTCTGATCGCGGGCGAGTATGCAATATTGTGAAACATGAATCAACATTCAACTTCTGACAAGCTCCCCAAGACGAAACGGGGGCGCAAGACCCGCGAGAAGCTGTTGCATGCGGCGGAAGCGGAATTCGGCGAGCGGGGTTTCCCGGAGGCCTCCATCGCCAGCATTACGCAACGTGCCGGCGTCGCGCTGGGGACTTTTTACGTGTACTTCGAGAGCAAGGAGGAGATTTTCCGCGCGCTCGTCTCGTACATGGGCGAGCTCACCCGGCAATGGATCGGCGAGCGTGTCGCCGAGTCGCCGGACCGGCTGGCGGCGGAGCGTCGCGGCGTCGAGGCGTTCATCGAGTTCGTCCGTTCGCATCGCAACCTGTACCGCGTCGTGTCGATGGCGCAGTTCGTCGCCGAGGACGCGTTCCGCGAGTACTACTACGTGTTCGCCAGTGCCTACGAGGAGAACCTGAAGCGAGCCGTTGAAGCCGGCGAGATCCGCAAAGGGGACTGCGAGGTGTGGAGCTGGGCGCTGATCGGCATGACCGTCTTCCTCGGCATGCGCTTTGCCGACTGGGACGAGGAGCGACCCGCCGCGGAAATAGCGGCCGCGGTTTCCGACCTCGTTGCGCAGGGCATGGCCGACAATTCATAGGCGGGCGCGGGTGATGTTCGACCAGATTCCCGATATCACGGCGCAACGCGCCCTGTTGAAACCGGATGCCATTGCGTTCCGGGATCTCGCTCGTGGCACGACGTTGACCTACCGCGAGCTCGAGCAGAACACCCGCTTGCTGGCGGGCGTCCTGCGCGCCGAAAGCGTCGGCGAGGGCGACCGCGTAGCCGTGCTCTGCCGCAATCGCGTTGAGTTCTTCGAGCTGTTGTTCGCTGCCGGCAAGCTCGGCGCCGTCCTCGTGCCGCTCAACTGGCGCATGCCGGGCGGCGAGCTGGCGCCGCTGCTCGCGGACGCCGCGCCGAAGTTCCTGTTCTTCGGCGCCGAGGATGCTGCCGTCGCGCAGGAACTCGGCGACGGCGGGACGAAACTCGTGGGGCTCGACGACGATTCTCCTGCAGGGTATGCGGCGATCCGTGACCAGGCGGAGCCGTTTGCGGGCCGCGAGTTCTGGCGCGGCAACGATACCTGGTACCTGATTTACACCTCGGGCACGACAGGCAAGCCCAAGGCGGTCATCCAGACGCCGGCGATGGCACTCGCGAATTACGTGAATATCCGCCAGGCCATGTCGATCTCCGGCGACGACGTGTGTCTCAACTACCTGCCGCTGTTTCACACCGCAGGCATCAACCTCGTAACCCTGCCCACCCTGATCGAGGGTGGCGAGAATCTCGTGATTCCCGGGTTCGATGTCGACACGGTCGTGCGGCTGCTGGCCGACGGCGCGCTGGATACGTTTTTTGCCGTACCAGCCGTGTACCAGCAGATCAGCCTGCACCCCGAATTTCCGACGCTCGACCTCGGCCGGGTCCGCAACTGGGGCTGCGGTGGCGCGCCGATGCCGGATCTCCTGATCCGGGCCTACCTCGAGCGCGGCGCGCGCGTCTGCAACGGCATGGGCATGACCGAGACGGGACCGACCGTCTTCATCATGGACCCGGCGATGGTCGACCGGAAGATCGGCTCGGTGGGCAAGCCACAGGTCCTCGCACGCGTGCGCCTCGTCGGCCCCGACGGCAGGGACGTGGCGCAGGGCGAGGAGGGCGAGTTGTGGTTCGCGGGCCCGGGAGTCACACCCGGCTACTGGGGCAACCCGCAAGCGACGCAGGAGACTTTTGCAGAGGGCTCCTGGCTCAGGAGCGGCGACATCGGCCGGCAGGATGCGGACGGCTACTACTACATCGCTGGCCGCATCAAGGAAATGTTCATATCGGGCGGGGAGAACGTGTATCCGGCCGAGGTCGAGAACGTGCTCGCCGCACACCCCGACATCCTCGAGGCCGCGGTGGTCGCGGTGCAGGACGAGACCTGGGGAGAAGTCGGCCGGGCATACGTACTCGCGCAGCCGGGGCACGAGATGCCGCCGGCAGCGGACATTACGGCGTATTGCCGCGGGCGCCTCGCCGCCTACAAGGTACCGAAGGAATACGTGCCCGTGCAGGACTTTCCCAGGACGGCGGCCGGCAAGATCCAGAAGCACCTGCTGACAACCGGGGATGCCTGGTGACCGGCAAAACGGACACGCTGGTGCTGGAGAGAGTGCTGACGCAATCCGATTTCGATGCGTTTGCACAGCTGTCCGGCGATGACAACCCGATACACGTGGACGAGGAATTCTCTGCGAAGACGAGGTTCGGCCGCACGGTGTCGCACGGGATGCTGCTGGCCACCATTCTCCGCGGCCTGCTCGACCAGCTGGTGCCCGGCGCGCGCCAGGTCGAACAGAAGCTCATGTTCCCGTCGCCCACCTACACCGGTGACGCGATGCGTTTCGCCGTAATCCGCAAGTCGGATGACGGCCGGCACGTGGTGGCCGATGTCAGCTGCGAACGCATCGCGGACGGCGTGATCACCTGCGCGGGCGAGGCGACCCTCGAGCGCATGGAGCAACGCTGATGGCGCTGGCGGTCGGACAGAAGGCGGAGATGACGCGCGCTTTCAGCACCGACGACGTGGCGGGTTACATCGCCCTCGGCGGACACGAGGTGGCGCACGGCGAAGTCCCCGAGCCGCTCGTCAACGCGCTGTTCTCGCGGCTGCTCGGCGTGGAACTGCCCGGGCAGGGGACGAACTACCTGAAACAGGAGTGCGAGTTTTTCGAAACGGCCCGCGTGGGCGAAGCGCTGACGGCAAGCGTGGAAATTACACGGCTGCGGCCGGAAAAGGACCTCGTCGACCTGCGCACGTGCTGCGTCGGCGAGGACGGTAAGCGGGTCAGCGAGGGCCGGGCGCTGGTTTATGTCGCGGACGTGGCGCCCTGACGGGCCCATAACGCGCTATCGCGACCCGCGAACTGCTGCTATTATGCTGCAACGCAACATACCCCCTCCGGCGGAAATGGCTATGCCCAGACCACGAATCATCCGCAAGTACGCTAACCGGCGCCTCTACGACACCGAGGCGAGCCGCCACATCAACAAGGAGGATGTGCGCAAGCTGATCGCGTCCGGCAAAGACGTGCGCATCGTCGAGGAAGGCAGCGGTGACGACATTACCCGCAGCGTGCTGTTGCAGCTCGTCGCCGAGCAGGAACTCGGCGGCCGGCCCGTGCTGTCTGACCAGATGCTGACGCAGATCATCCGCTTTTACGACCATCCCATGCAGGGCATGCTCGGCAGCTACCTGCAGCAGAGTTTCGAGTCCTTCCTGCAGCAGCAGACGGCCGTACAGGAGCAGATGCAGGAACTTATGAAGAACGGGCCGTTCGCCGTGATGAAAGACGTGGCGAAACAAAACATTGAAGCATGGCAGGCCATGCAAAAGGCGTTTCTGGAAACCAAAGCGAAGAAAGACGATGAGTGACGAAGACGACAAGAAGCGACTGTTGCCGCCGGAAAAGGCGCGCGAGATCGATCATCAGCTGCGAGGCAAGGTTGCTCTCGCTACACGCGGCATGTCCCCCGTCGATATCGCCGCGGCGGTCGTCGACTGGGCGGGACACCTGGTGTTGTCGCCAGGCAAGCTGTTGTCGCTGGCCGAAAGCGTCGCCCGCGATGGCGTTGAGCTGGCGAAGATCAACAGCAAAGCCGTGAGAAAAGACACCGAGGACCTGCCGCCGATCATGGATCGCCGTATGCTCTCGGAGGACTGGCAGAAGTGGCCGTTCAACGTTCTTGCCCAAGGGCACCGGCTGGCCAAGGGCCTGGCTGCCGAGCTGACCACCGGGGTCGACGGGGTGAGTAAGGAGCACGAACAGCTGGTGGCCTTCCTTGCGAACCAGATCGTCGAAATTGCCTCCCCCGCCAATATGCCCGTCACCAACCCGGAGTTCATTGCGGCAACCAGGCAAGAGCGCGGTGCAAACCTGAAACGCGGCGTACGCAACCTGGCCGAAGACGTGCGTCGCAGACGCAGCGGCGAAATGCCACAGGGGCTCGAGGATTTCGTCGTGGGCAAGGATATCGGCATTACCCCCGGCAAGGTCGTCTTCCAGAACCGGCTGTTCGAGCTGATCCAGTACAAGCCGCAGACCGAGGAGGTCGTCGCGGAGCCGGTGCTTGTCGTGCCGGCGTGGATCATGAAGTACTACATCCTCGACCTGTCACCGCGCAATTCACTCGTCCGCTATCTCGTCAGCCAGGGCAAGACGGTGTTCATCATGTCGTGGAAGAACCCCGACGAGAGGGATCGCGACCTGGGCATGCACGAATACCTTCACGAAGGCGTCATGGCTGCCATCGACGCCGTGAGTACCATCGTTCCGAAGCGCAAGATCCATGCTGTCGGCTACTGTCTCGGTGGCACGCTGCTGTCGATCGCGGCTGCGTTGATGGCGCGCGAACGGGATGACCGTCTGCAGAGCATGTCGCTGTTCGCCGCGCAGATCGATTTCCGCGAGGCGGGCGAGATCACGACGATGCTCGGCGAGGGCACGTTCGCGTTCCTCGAAGCGCTGATGCGCAAGCAGGGCTATCTCACGATGGAAAACATGACCGGCGCATTCGCGTCGCTGCGCGTGTCGGATCTCGTTTACGACCCGATGATGCAGCGCTACCTGCTGGGCAAGGACCGCAGCCTCAACGACCTGATGGCGTGGAACGAGGACGGCACAAGAATGCCGTACAAGATGCACACCGAGTACCTGCGCAATTGCTACATGGAGAACAACCTGGCGGAAGCCCGCTACGAGGTGAACGGCAAGGCGATCTGCGTGGGCGACATCAAGGTACCGTCGTTCGTGCTCGGCACGGCGACGGATCACGTCGCGCCCTGGAAATCCGTGTACAAGGCAATGCGCCTCATGAGCAACGAGATGACGTTCGCGCTCACGACCGGTGGACACAACGCGGGCATTGCCTGCGGTCCCGATCACCCGCGGCGCAAGCACTGGATTGCAACGCGCCAGCCCGGCGATCTGTACGTCGACCCGAACCACTGGCAGGCCGAGAACGAACTCGTGGACGGCTCCTGGTGGCCGGCCTGGGATGCGTGGCTCGATGCCCGCAGCAGCGGCAGCCGCGTCAAGCCGCCGGCGATGGGCAAGGCCAAGGCAGGCTACAAGGCACTGCGCGACGCGCCGGGCCTCTATGTCTTCGGCTGATTTTTGCGACGCATCCTGCGCAGATTTTCACGAAGGGCCGCGACTATTTCGGGTATGAATGAAATAAGTCTATGGTTTAAAAGGCGAAAAAACGACGTTGGCGGAATCGAAAAAAATTGTTGCAACGCAACAAACAGGACGATATACTGCATCGCAACAAGTCCCCCAACAGGAGTAACCCGTCATGATCGACCTCCAGAAGCAGTTCAGCGAACAGCTCGACCAGTTCGCCCAGTACCAGAAAGAAGCCGTCGAGAAGATGCAGGCCAAGAGCGCTGCAGGCGTCGACAGCTGGGAAAAATTTGCCCGTTACAACCTCGCCGTGATGAACGACGTCGTCGAGTTCACGGTAGGACAGGCTCGCCTGGCCACGAAGGCCGCGGAGCCCGAGGAGTTCTTCAACAAGCAGATCGACAACGCGTCGGCTTTTGCCAAGGTTGTCGAGGGTCGTACCAAGGAATACATCGACCTCCTGTCCGCAGCTGCCTCCACCGCAACGGAAGAGCTGCAGGAAGCGACCAAGGAAAACGTCGTAAAGGCTGTAAAGAAGACCGCCTGATCCCCCCCTCAGATACCTTTATTGGATCTGTGACTGAGCGGGCGACGGAGCTATCCGTCGCCCGCTTTTTTGTGCCCGCGGTCAGCGCCGCATGACGAGTGGCGATCGCAGGCTCGTGCTGGTGGATTTCGACGGACCGGTCGCGACTATTACCCTCAACCGTCCAGAACGCCACAACAGTCTCGTGCCCGAGATGCTCAGCGAGCTGCTGGATGCGATTGCTGTTTGCGAATCGGAACCCGGTGCGCGCGTCCTGGTGATGCGCGCGGACGGGCGCTCGTTCTCGACCGGTGGCGACCTGCGCGGATTCCGCGAGCACGCGGGCGATATCGCGCGGTACGCCAGCGAGCTCGTCGGTCTGCTGAATGACACGATCATCCGCCTGTACGACGGCCGCTTACCCGTCATCACGGTCGTCGACGGGCAGGTCACCGGCGGCGCGATCGGCCTGGTCCTCGCCGCCGACGTCGTGCTGGTAACCGATCGGGCGACGTTCACACCGTATTACGTCGAGGCAGGCTTCAGCCCCGATGGCGGCTGGACGGCAATACTGCCCGATATCATCGGGCGCACGCGGGCGGCTACCGTGCAACTCCTGAACCGCAGCATCAGCGCCGAGCAGGCCCTCGATTGGGGGCTTGCGACCGCGCACGCTGACGGTGCTGCACTGGACACGGCGGTCGCGGAACTGTGCGGGCAAATCCTGGACAAGAAAACGGGTAGCATGGACTGCACCCGGCGGCTGTTGCGGCCACGGGATCTCGAGTCGCGGCTGGAACGGGAGCGTGAACGCTTCGTCAAACAGGTTGTGACCGGGGAAGCGAAGACCGGTATTGACACCTTGCTCGCCAATGACTGACGGAACCAATGCCAATTACGAGGAGCGCTACGCCGAGGCGGCGGACGGCGTGCGTCTCTATTATCGGGACTACCCGAACGCATCGGCGCGGGCGCCGGTACTGTGCCTGCCCGGCCTGACGCGCAACAGCCGGGATTTCGAATCGCTCGCGGCCGGGGTGAGTGCAACGAGGCGGGTGATTGCCCCGGATCTTCGCGGGCGCGGCAAGTCGCAGTACGATTCCGAATGGCGCAATTACCACCCGGGCCAGTACGCGGCGGACCTGTGGGGGCTGCTCGATGCGCTGCAGATGGAACACGTTGTCGTCATCGGCACGTCGCTCGGGGGCTGGATGGCGATGCTGCTGAACCACCAGCGCCCCGGTCGTATCGCGGGCGCCGTGATGAACGATATCGGCCCGGAGGCAGACCCGGACGGCATAGCCCGGATCACTGCCACCGCCGGGCGGCTGGACGTCGTCAGCAGCCTGGAGGAGGCCATCGAGCAGGCGAAGTCGGTCTATACGGTCGCGTTTCCCGACTGGAGTGACGCGCAATGGCTGGCCTACACCGAATCAACTTACCGGCAGCTGGATGACGGCCGCTTCGATCTCAATTTCGATCGTAATATCGGCCACGCGGCCCGCGAAGGCGTGTCCGGTCTCGACGTAGACCCATGGGCGATGTTCGACGACCTCGCGAGCGTGCCGACGTTGCTCATCCACGGTGTGTTGTCCGACATCCTCACGGGTCCCATTATTGAAAAAATGCGCCGGCGCAAACCCGACCTGCAGGTTGTGCCGGTCAGCGAGCGCGGACACGCGCCGCTACTCGACGAACAGGAGGCAGTCGATGCCATCAGGACATTCCTTGAAGCGGTTTGAACCCGGCACTATCGTGCTGCTGGCATTGCTGGCCGGCCTCGCGAGCTGTGGCGGCAAGCAGGCCCCGGCCCCGGCCACGCCGGTCGCTGATTTCGATGCGGCGCTCAAGAGCCGCATTACCGTGTCGGGAGTGTCCGCCGGCGGATTCATGGCGATACAGTCGCACGTTGCTTTCGCCGACAGGATCGGCGGAGCGGGTGTCGTTGCTGCGGGTCCGTATCATTGTGCGCAGGGCGACGTCCAGGTCGCGTTATCCGCGTGCATGACGGGCACGGATCTGACCATCGGCCCACTGGTCGACTTCACGAACGAGGCGGCGGCAGCGGGTGACATCGCGCCGGTCGCCGAGCTCGATTCAGCAAGAGTCTGGATCTTCCACTCACCGGCCGATTCGGTGGTGGCGCCTGCGGCCGGCGAAGCGCTGCGGGATTTCTACCGGTCGTTTGTCGCGGCGGAACAGGTCGTACTCGTCGACGACGTGGCGACCGCGCACGGCTGGCCGACGCTCGATGCCGGCGTCGCATGCCAGGAGCTCGGCGGCGATTACATCAACGATTGCGACTACGACACGGCGGGCGCGATCCTGCAGCATCTGTATGGCGACCTCGATGCGCGTGCTTCGCTGGCAAGGCCCGCGAACCTCGTCGAGGCGGATATGTCCGCCTACTTCGGGTCGGGCAGTCACGTCGCGAAGTCGGGTTACATGTACGTCCCGGAAGCCTGCCGCAGCAATGCCCGGGACTGCGGTCTGCACATCGCGTTCCACGGCTGCGTGCAGGGTGCGGAATTCATCGCTGACCGCTTTGCCCGAAATGCCGGATTTAACGAGTGGGCCGAGTCGAACGCGCTGATCGTCGTGTACCCGCAAATCGAGAAGAGCCTGTTCAACCCGAAAGGCTGCTGGGACTGGTGGGGGTATACGGATGAAGACTACGACCTGCGGTCCGGGAAGCAGGTTGCCGGAGTAGGGGCGCTCATCGACGCGTACGCATCGGGTACACTGTTGCCGTAGACAGCCTCGAGCGATCCGCACGCCAACGATGACCAGATTCCTTCGCACTCTCTGGAAACACGTTGCCGGGAGTGTGCGCGATCTCGCACCGATCGTGATCGTGATCGGGTTCTTCCAGTACTTCATTCTGCAGCAGCCACTCGACAATGCGTGGGCGCTGGTGGGCGGCGCGGTACTGGTGCTCCTGGGGCTGACCCTGTTCGTGTACGGACTCGAACTGGCCCTGTTTCCGATCGGCGAATCACTGGCCTACGCACTCGCACGAAAGGGCAGCGTTTTCTGGCTCCTGACATTCGCCTTCCTGCTCGGTTTCGGCAC
>Ga0209536_100012881_pt1 | contig 12116 bp, 11 predicted proteins | sample DeeMarSeWOR28_12_FD_187461 | JGI IMG/M metagenome (GOLD analysis project Ga0209536, IMG submission 187461) | Marine sediment microbial communities from White Oak River estuary, North Carolina - WOR-2-8_12 (SPAdes) (version 2) | ecosystem: Environmental > Aquatic > Marine > Intertidal zone >...
AAGAACGCTGCGAAGTTCTTGCGTCGATCCCGATGATGGGAAAAATTTCTTCACTCAACGCTTCAGCCGCAACTGCTGTAACTCTCTACGAGGCATTAAGACAGAGGAAGAAAGGTTAGTTTCACCGGAGCCATCTTTTTAAGGTCCAATGCGAAAGCCACGACCTCGGCATCAATGATTTTCTTGTCGTCTGACGGGCGAATGACTTCCTGTTTAAATATAACAGTAGCCCCGGTTAATTTTGAGATCGACGTCACGATCTCCAATTCATCTCCCAGTTTCGCGGGAGTAAGATATTTGCAATTAACTTCACGGATCGCAAAGACTACGCCTTTTTCCTCCCTGAGTTTTGATTGTGACAAGCCAAGCGATTCAACAAGCTCGGTTCTTCCCATCTCGAGCCATCCCAGATAATTGGCGTAATAGACAACCCCTTCAGCGTCGGTATCTTTATAATAAACCTTAACCTTTACCTTAGACTCAACCTTCTTCGTCACCTAATTATCTCCTTAAGTTCAATTAAATCTGAAATAACAAAATCAGGATCAGAGCCCAATAATGCCTTCCTGTCCCCTATTCCGAAGGTGACCGCGCACGTGTGGACCCCCGCGGCTTTGCCAGCATCGATGTCTATCTTCATGTCGCCTATCATTATTGCTTCATCAGGCACGGCCTTGAATTCTTTAAGGATGTCCAGGATCGGGCATGGGTGTGGCTTGGCGCATTTTGCGTCGTCCCCGCCCACGACCTTGGCAAAATAGTCATTGATATTCATTTCCTTTAGTTGGAATTCGACGAACTCGCGGACCTTGTTTGAAACAATCACTTTTTTCTTTTCCTTGTAATGTTCTAGGATCTCTTTCGCGCCCGGAAAGAGTTTGGCGTGATCCATGCAATGCTGCCTGTAATGATCCCAGTACATGTCGACAGATTTTTTAACGATGGAAGGGTCCTCAACACCCAAAGAGCCCTGTAAAAGCTGAGTGCTCCCCCACCCTATGTATGAAGCGATCTCTTCTTCAGTCTTTTCGGGATAGCCAAGCTCTTTGAGAACGGCTTTTACGGAAAGAATAATGTCTTTGGCGGAATCAAGCAGGGTCCCATCAAGATCAAAGATCATCAATTTAACATCAAGAGGAGTCTTTTTCATGTGGAAAAGTATAACACAACGGCTACTGCCAGGAAACGCTGTTAATGAATACCTCTATAGCAGAATCTACGTCATTGTTCTTGCTGAAGCTGCTCATCATTTCCCCGGCCGCGGCAATCAGCTTGTTTCTGAACTCTTCGCCTACGCCGTGAGCGTATGCCGAAAGAATCATCGATTCAATGCCTTCGGCAAGCTTTTTGTCAGGATTTCTGAATACTTTTAGCATTTCCTGAGGAATCTCAAGGCTTTTGCTCCTCAGTATCGGCAACGCGTATTCCCAGGCATCCTTTGCCCTGTCGGATAAGCCCATGTCGAAGTCTTTCTTTTCTTCATACGCCGGCCTTGTCATATCAGAGTAGATGTAGTGCAGCATGCGCCAGTTTTCATCTTCGAGCCCGTACGGCTTGGTGAGAAAACCAAAGTCGAGCCCGGTATCGATCAGGTCCTTCATGATGGGCTTGATTGCCCATTCTTCCTTTCCCTCTTTGATCAGATGCTCGAACATCGCTTCAAGATATCTGCTCAACCATTTTTCAACCTCATATTTTGAGGAGTAGCTGCCCTTTGGTTTTCCAAGGAGCGTGGCCATGCCGTATTCCAAAACTGCGTCAAGAACGGCTTGCTTGAGAACGACGCTGTTCCCCTCAAGAACGTGCAGGGTGATCATCCTTCTGTTCTCGACCTTCTGTGAAACGATAAAGGGGACAAGCACTTCCAGAGAGGACAGGTGAGGGCTCCTGAACATTCTGTAGCAGTCTTTGGTGTTTATCGCGCTTTGAATTTCCCGATCCTCCACGGCCGCTCTCACTTGTTGGGCGAGATGCCGTAATTCATTTTTCCAAGTTACTGATCCTTCAGGGAAAACCTCATCAAACATCTGCTCGAACAATCGATCCGCTACAGGGCCTCGCTTTGGCTCCTCTTTTTTTGTGATGAACTCGGACATCCTCTCCGCTGTTTCTCTGCTCTCGAGCGCGGCCGCTTCTTTTTTTAAGCAAGCGAGCGTAACTATCATTTCAGTTGTAATTTTTACGCCTTTGCCCCGCAGTTTCTCAAGCAGCTTGAAAGTTTTCGGCGCGCCCGGTGTGGATGCCTTGGGGGGCGGTGGCGTTGGAGAAGGCCGTCTGACAGTTTGCGGTCTTTCCCGAACAGGTTCGGCTTCGTATTCCCGATAACCCGCCTCCCTCGCCGCCTCCCGGAGCCTTACCCTGTGAGCTTCCGGCAGTCCTTTCATGATCTCCTTCTGCTTTTCGAGCGGCCAATATTTTCTCAATTTTTCAAGCGCGCTGCGATGATTGTATCCGACCATATTCGCGGCGGCCGCATAGTAGGTTTTCCTGTCCACTCCGGCGGGGGGCTGCATATCGTCGGGAATAGGGTCTACGCCGAGCAGTTCAGCCAGCTGCCAACCGAATGCGGCCCGCGCGGTCATCATTGAGTGAGTAATGATTACGCGCCTTTGGTGATCGACAGAGAGCACGGAAAGAGCAGCGGCAAAACCAGAGGGGCCTTCCACTACAAAGTTGTCCAAAGCGCTTGCCGCTGAAAGCGTATCGGGCCTGTCTTTCTCCATCAATTCCTTTAACTTTGACGCGAGCTTTTCCTGCGTGGGGGTGAGCTTTATGGCAGGTTCTGTTACAGGTTGTTTCCCGGGTTCTATCAACTCGACGTTGAATTCACCTTCGCCGATCTTTGTAACTATCGCGGAAACCGGATCCCAGTAGTCCAGGGAATCGATCCATGTGCCTCTTTCATTATCCGAGATAAGATAGCTATATTCCGCCCCTTCAAGTTCAAGGGTTAAACTCTCGCCTGGACCGCCGCATCCAAAACCCAGGACCTTTCCGGAGATCGGATGACCGTCTGCAGCGGCTTTTTCCAGCATGTTTCTTGTTCCATCAGACATACTCCAGGGACTGCCCTTATAAAAACCACCGCTGTCGCCGCCGGCAAGCATTAAGCGGTGCTTCAAACGAAGCCTGTTTAAGCTTCCTTTTCTCCCCATTCCGAAACCAGCTACCAATGATAATGAATGCATAATTTCTCCTGTGATCGAACTGTTAGTTTATCGAACAATATCTTAGAAAATTTCAGGAAAAAGGAGTATAATCCAAAAGCATGAAAAAGCATTTATTAGCTTGTTCACTCATTTTTTTAATACTAGCAATCCCCAGTTATGCGGTGAGGCCGCTGGCAACAGAGGATTCAGGAACTCTCGGCAGCGGCATTTGGGAGATAGAAACGGGAACAACCTACAACGAGACAAAGGAAAACGATAAGGACGCTGAATTCGCTGTTTCAATAAAATACGGCGTCCTTGAGATGCTTGATGTCGGAGTTGAGGTCCCTTACTTAATATTAAATGAGAACGTTTCAGGTGTGGGAGACGCTGAGCTTTCGATCAAATTCAATGTGTTTGAGGAGAGTGAATCCTTGCCGGCTTTTTCATTGTCGGCTGGAACAACTCTTACAACAGGAAACGAAGAAGAAGGTTTGGGGAGCGAGAGCAGTGATACTTCGGCAACGGTCGTTCTGAGCAAGACTTTCGGAGATAAGGCGGTGCACTTCAACATCGGATACACCACGATTGGAGAGACCGAAGGAAGCTCCGTCTCATACGGCGCTGCAATAGTATTCAACTTCGTGGAAGGCGCTAATATCCTCGGAGAAATTGTCGGAGAAAGCGTCGAAACAGACGGAGAAACAGAGTCTGTACTTGACAGCTTAATAGGTGTAAACTGGGAGCTCTATGATTTCCTGGTGGCTGATGCCGGTTTAACCATAGGTTTATCAGACCTAAGCCCAAGGAACCGCGCAACAGCCGGCCTTACATTTTCGTTCTAGGAGAAATGAATGCATATTCCAAACGGTTTCATTGATCCGAAAATGGCAACCGGACTCGGCCTGGCATCAGCCGGCGCCCTTGCATACTGCTTTGCGAAGGTTAAGGCCCTTGTAGCCTCTCCAGTGCTTAAAGAAGCGCTTGCCGGTGTCGGAAAGACTATCAGCTCTATCTCAGGAAAGGCACGAAGCTCTTTTGGCGATACTTTTATTATCAAGATGGGGGCGGTTGCATCGCTCATTTTCGCCGCGCAGATGTTCAATTTCCCTGTGGCACAGGGAACATCGGGCCACCTTCTCGGAGGAGTTCTCGCGGCGGTCATTCTAGGCCCGTGGGCAGGGACAATAGTCATTTCCGCGATCCTAACAATTCAATCCCTCTTCTTTGCTGACGGCGGTATTCTTGTTCTCGGAGTGAACATATTTAACATGGCCATTATCGGTTCCATCGGCGGCTACTATATATATTATGGGACGAAAAGGCTGGTCGGCTTCTTCCCTGGAGCCGCAATTGCCGCATGGCTGTCAGTTGTCGCGGCAGCTGCAGCTACTGCTCTTGAGCTTGGGCTTTCGGGAACATTTGAGCTGATCGAAACAATGAAGGCAATGCTTTCCGTCCACGCAATTATCGGCATCGCGGAAGCTGCCATAACAATCGCTGTTCTCGGATTGATCATGACTATTGACAGGAAACTCATCGAAGCATTTAACAATAATGAATAAAAGCATTTTGTTTATTTTAGTTCTTTCTTTCGGCGTTGCTTTAACCGCATCGATATTTGCTTCAAGTCATCCTGATGGTCTCGAAAAAGTCGCGGAAGACCTTGGCTTCATTAATGCCGCCGCTGAAACTCCGGGAGCTATGCCGGATTACATTTTTCCTGGCATCAAGAACGAAGTTCTGGCAACTGTCTTTGCCGGAATAATCGGGACACTGTTGACCTTTTGGCTTTTCTGGACAGTCGCAAAATTCTTTAGACCTGCTTCACAGTAAATCAATTTTGTATTTCCCCCTGAAAAACATTATAATTTTTATCGATACATATATAAGAGGGCATATTGAATGAAAATCGGAAGAGGCGTCGCGAAAGCAATACGGTTCGGAATGCGGAAGATGGAAGTATTCCCGCCATTCAGGACCATGCGGACTGACATGTTCATGGAAGGAAACAAATCCTTCAGGGCGCCGACTATTAAACTGACCGGCAAGCAAATTTGGTACCTTGGAGTAAACCCTCGACACTTTAAACAAGGGCTAAAGGCTTCTTTTTTGCCGCAGGTAGAGTTTGCCGAATGCTGCAGGGCAAAGGGCTATAGCGACAGAACGAGTATAATGGGATTCTATCCGGTTGCGGAACAGGCGGAAATGAGAGATGTTGTTCTGGGCGAAAGAGACCATCTTTCAGCTCAGTCGCGAAGGATTGTTCTGCCCAGGGCCTTTGACGAAAACGCTTTTACTCACGAGGTTCTTCACGACATTTTCCTGGGATGCTTCGACGCGGCCAGGAGGATGTCTTTTTACAAGTGTATCGCGGCTTGGTTTGTCAGGGTGCGCGACCAAGGATTGCGGCCCGAGGAAGAGGCTTTTTACCATGAAGTGAACCGCCGTGCCGCTGAACCCTATCCCCTTGAGCAAGTTCGCGGCAAAAACGCGGGCGCGTCGATCAGGGACGGCCTTTTCTCCTCCCAATTCATGCACTTCGCGGGTGAATGCTTCGCTTACGGCGGAGAACTTCTCATCCACGGCTCGGATGCCGAGTATCTGGGCCGGCTGCCGCAGGAAATCAGGACCTATTTTAAGCTGCAGAAGATAGTCCCTCGAATGTTTTTCTAGCCTTACAACAGCCAATTTTTCTGGTATAATTCTAACTTTCCGACAAAGGAGATAAACCCATGCAATTAACGACATCAAATATCGGCTATCCGTCCATTGGAGAGAACAGGGAGCTTAAGTTCCTTGTGGAGAAGTTCTGGAAAAAGGAAACGGGCGAAAAGGAGCTTGAATCCGGAGCCGCGAAGATACTGGAAGAAAACCTTTCAAGGCAGTCAGGACTTGATCTTATCCCCATCGGCGAATTCAGCTTATATGACCGCATGCTCGATCTAACGGTTTTATTCAACTTGATCCCGGAAAGGTTTAAGGGAATTCAAAACCATTACGATCTTTACTTTTCCATGGCAAGGGGCAAGGGCGCCATGGAAATGTCAAAATGGTTCAACACAAACTATCATTATCTTATCCCTGAGCTTGATGACGGGATTGAGCCGTCATTAAACCAGGGTTTCGCTCAAAAGTTAATCGGACTCTATAAGAAGCATTTCGACGAAAAGCACAAATATGTCCTGATCGGCCCATATACATTCATCAAGCTTTCCAAGAACTATAAAGAATTCGAGGCAAAATTTAAATCGCTGTCCAAGGTTTATGTCGAGTTCATAGCTTCCCTGAACAAAGAAGGAGTTAAGTTTGTTCAGATTGAAGAGCCGTATCTTGTTAAAGGAATTTCTAAAAAGGAGCTCGAACTCCTCGAGGCTTTCCTCTCCGAAATATCATCAAAGGGCGTTAAGGTTATTCTTCAAACATACTTTGAGCATGTGCCTGAATTGAAGTCGCTCTGCGCCCTGCCCTGCTACGGAATTGGGCTTGATTTCGTGAGCAATGAAGAAAACTTATCCGGTTTAAAGTCAAAAGGCTTCCCGAAAGACAAGGTCCTTTTTGCCGGGATCGTGAATGGAAGAAACATCTGGAAGGCAAACTTGAAGAAGGTTCAGGGCATGATAAAAGAGCTCTCTAAGATCACGGAAAATCTTGTCATTCAGCCATCATGCAGCCTTCTTCATGTTCCGGTCTCAGCAAGATCCGAAAATAGCCTCCCGGCTTTACTTAAAGACCAGCTGGCCTTCGCGGACGAAAAGATCGCAGAGCTCAATACGCTGAAGGAAGGCTCGATAAAAGCGATTGAAGCTTCAGGCTCTCAGGTTTCAAGTTTTGAATCTTCGAAAGAAAGGATAAAAGATTCCGTTCGGGCAAGATCGGCAAGGCTGACGAAAAAAGATTTCCAGAGAGCGACAAAGTTTGAGAACAGAAAGAAAGCGCAGCAGGAACATCTCAAGCTGCCGGAGCTCCCAACAACAACAATAGGCAGTTTCCCTCAAACAGCGGAAGTGAGAAAAACGAGGTTAGCTTTCAGGAAAAACGAAATAAAGGCGGAGGAATACAAGAAATTCATCCAGGAAAAGATCAAGGGCGTGATCAAACTTCAGGAAGACCTCGGCATTGATGTGCTTGTCCACGGAGAATTCGAAAGAACGGACATGGTGGAATTCTTCGGGGAAAAGCTCTCAGGTTTCACAAGGACATCGAACGGCTGGGTGCAGTCCTACGGTTCGCGGTGCGTGAAGCCGCCGGTTATCTGGGCGGATGTCGAAAGACAAAGACCAATGACGGTTGAGGAGATCAAGTTCGCGCAGACGCTGACAAGAAAGCCGGTAAAGGGGATGCTTACCGGCCCGGTAACGATACTTAACTGGTCTTTCGTGAGGGAAGATATCCCACGAAAGGACGTCGCAAACCAGATCGCCCTGGCATTAAGGGATGAAACCGTTGACCTGGAAAAATCAGGGATATCGATCATCCAGATCGACGAGCCGGCTCTTAAGGAAGGGGAGCCGCTCGCAGAGAAGAAAATCAAAGATTATTATAACTGGGCGGTTGACGCATTTAAGCTTTCGTCTTCAGGCATTAAAGATCAAACACAAATTCACACCCATATGTGTTATTCGGAATTTAATGATATAATCGAGTATATTGACGCGATGGATGCTGATGTCATCTCAATCGAGAACGCCAGAAGCAAGGGCGAGCTTCTCAACGTATTCAAGAAGTTCAAGTATAAAAAGGACATAGGGCCCGGAGTTTACGATATTCACAGCCCTTATGTTCCGAACGCCAACGAGATAAAGGAAAAGATCGGCGACAATCTTAAGTATCTTTCTCGAGGCCAGCTCTGGGTCAATCCGGACTGCGGCCTAAAAACAAGAAGGGACGAAGAAGTCTCTCCCGCACTCAAGAATATGACAGAAGCCACGAGGCAAATGAGATAGTCAAGCGATGGAAAATCCGAAGATCTCAGTAGTAATTCCTGCAAAGAATGAGGCCCACACAATCGGAGAAGTCATCCGAAAATCCAGACCGCACGCCCACGAAGTTCTTGTAATCGACGGCAGCTCAACCGACGGAACAAAACAAATAGCCCAGGAAGAAGGAGCAAAAGTTGTAATTGACGGCGGAACGGGCAAAGGAAAAGCCATCAGACTTGGAATTGATAAAGCTTCCGGAGATATTATTGTTTTCATAGATGCCGACGGATCCCACGACGCGGATGATATACCAAAGCTCACCCAGCCCATGCTAAACGGGAGCAAGGCGGACATGGTAATAGCTTCCAGGGGCCTTGGGGGAAGCGATGAGCTCAGGGGCGATTTCGACAAGTTCTTAAGAAGGACCGGGAGCGATATTATCAACCTTGGAATCAACATGAGGTGGAATCAAAGATTGACTGACGCTCAGAACGGTTTCCGCGCCATTAGAAAAGAAGTTGCGAAATCCCTTGCTCTGAAGGAAAACATTACGACCATCGAGCAGGAAATGGTGATGAAGGCCCTGAAAAAAGGATACAGGATAGCCGAAGTCGCCAGTCACGAGTACGCGAGAAAGCACGGCGATTCGGTCATTGTTCTCGGTAAAGTCTGGCCGAGATATTTATTTTCATTTATCAAAAATCTTTTTTAAAATGAACATACTTCTGATCAATCCTCCAACAGAAGATAGCGCAACAATCGTGAGGGAGGGCCGGTGCCAGCAGAGGCAGGAAGCGTGGGGAACAAGCTGGGCGCCGCTGACCCTGGCAATCACCGCCTCAATCCTCCGGAACGAAGGATTCAAGGTCGCAATAAAAGACTGTCCAAATGATGGAATATCTTTTAACGCACTTAAGGATATTATAAGAAGCTTCAAGCCCAAGTTGATCATCGCAAACACCTCCACCCCTTCTATTGACGGGGACCTGAAAGTAGCAGGCATAGCGAAGGAGATCGACAACAGCGTCAAGACCGTGTTCTTCGGCATCCACGTCACAGCGCTGCCTGAGGATTCATTTCAAGAAGACTCAAATGTCGAGCTTATCGTGAGCGGCGAGCCCGAATATACGCTTCGCGACCTGGCGATCACATTACGTGAAGGCAAGACGCTGGAAAAAGTAAAGGGCTTGATCCGCAGGTCTGACGGGAAAATTATCCATAACGAAAAGAGGCCCTTTATTGAAAATCTGGATGATCTTCCTTTTCCGGCATGGGATCTGATAAATGTTAAAAGCTACAAGCTGCCGATATCGCGAAAGCCTTTTCTGCTTATCCAAACAGGTCGCGGCTGCCCGCATTCGTGCAAATTCTGCGCGTCAAAAACTTTTTACGGAAGAAAACCGCGGCTCAGATCGCCGGAAAAAGTTGTGGCAGAGTTCAAGCATGTTAGGGAAAAATTTCAAATAAACAATTTCCTCTTCTGGGCAGAGGAAGCAACGATAAACAAACAACAAATGATAGCAATATGCCGGGGCCTCGAAAAAGACGCCCCCGGAGTAAAGTGGGTGTGCAATTCCAGGGTCGATTCGATCAATGAAGAATTGTTAAAGCGCATGAAAAAAGCCGGCTGCTGGATGATCGGGTTCGGCGTGGAAGCGGGATCACAAAGGGTGCTGGACTCAATGAAGAAAAGCGTGCTGATCGAAGACATCGGCAAGGCGTTCGCACTAACCAAAAAGGCGGGCATTAAAACAACTGCCCATGTCATCGTGGGGCACCCAGGGGAAACGAGGAAGGATATTGCTTTGACTTCAAAGCTCGTCAAAAAACTGGATCCTGATTATATTCAGGTTTACTGTTGCGTGCCATTCCCCGGCTCTGCCCTGTTCGAAGAAGTTGAGGCGGCCGGATGGCTAAAGCATAAGAATTGGTTGCTGTATGAGCAGAATCATTGTGTGATAAATACTCCTCATCTTAATGTCGATGAGGTCATGGCTTTGAGAAAAAAAATGATCAGGGCTTTCTATCTTAATCCGGCTAAAGTGGTTAAGACAGTCGCGGGGCTCGAGTCCATTGGAGAGCTTATCGCTCTGCCTAAGTTCGCGAAAGCATATCTTAAGTCCTGGGTAAAATGATGCCGCTTAAAATGCCCGAAATTAGAATATCGCGAACCTGGTTCCTGTTATTAATAATGGCGATAGCGCTTGCCAATACGTTTTTGTACATTAACTACGGCAAGCTTGACAAGCTGTTTGTATTAGATGACCATCTCAAGTTTTATTCTTTTACCGTGGACCAGGCTGACATTTTCCTCAGATTCGGCACGCCTTTCGGATTTAACCATAATTTTCAGGGCGGGATTCCCACGCTTTTTTTAAGAAGTTGTTTTCTTGAATTTATCCCATTCAAACTAATATTTGGAGAACGCGTAGGATATCAGCTGATGCTGATATTCTTTATTGTTCTGACCCCGGTGGCCTTTTATTTTTTCGCATCCGAGCTCACAAAAAATGAAAGCGTAGCAAGAATGTGCTCCTTCCTTTCTGCATTTCAGCTGGGCCTCTGGCCAAATTTGGGGTGGGGAATGACGCCTGTCATTGTTTCAGTGCCGTTATGCCTGTTCTCCATTGTTTTTTTCATGAGGTACTTGAACGGAAAAAGTTTTTCTCTTTTTCCCCTTTTGTTATTGTCCGGCTCTCTCGCGTACACACACCTCGTTAACTACGCCCTGAATGGAGCCTTTATGGCAATGTTGTTCCTTTACGTTTTTGTCTCACAAAAGAACTACGCATCTGACATTAAGAGGGTTCTTTGGTTTGGCCTTCTCAGCATCCTAATTTGCCTTCCGATTCTGCTGAACTTTTTGTTTTATTCTTCTTTTGTTGTACCCAGCTTCGGATATCCCGGAGCAAGGCCCCTCTTCCTCGCAGAAGAAGGGGCGGTAAAAAATTTATTCCTAATCGCCTTTTCCCTGATCCCACTTGCGCTCTTTTACCGCCTAACACCAGATACCGATGGAAAAAAGATCGTCAGAAACACTTTCTTTTTCTCCGTCTTCCTCTTGACCATTCCTTTGTTGTGGCATTTAGCCTGGGCTCAGATCATTGTCTTGAGGCTCGTCAGTGTCTTCGCGCCGTTTATCCTTGTTTTCAATTTGTCGCTTTTACCTTTAACAAGGTCGAGCACAAAAATTAAAATCGCAGGCATTATCATCGTCTTTTTGGCAACTCTTGCTCTCTTCCCGTTGAAAACCCGCCCCTTGTTGTCAATTGATTCAATAAAGATTGTCGACAAAGAGATCGAATCCTTTATTTCACCCAATGACTACGCGCTTCTAGAAAACAGCTGTCATATAAACCCGCAAAAGAACGATTCTCCTTTCGATTTCCACTGGGGACGCTGCCATTGGCCAATTAGCCTTCAAAAGGAATGGGGTATTACGCTTTTCTCAAACATGGGAGAAGATCCCCACCCATACAATAGCTACAGGCATATGTACATAACCAGCGGGACTTTCAATGGCGAGCCGCTGGGGGATAAGAACGCGGAAGAAGTCGTATCTCTCCTCAAGGACTGGGGAGTAAACAAGTTGTTCGTCTGGTCCCCCACCGCGAAATTGTTCTTTGACCAGCGCCTGGAATTCTACAGGATCGGCAAAAGTGAAAGATATTACGTTTACGGCGTTAACTATGACATCGTGCCCGAGGTTAGCTTGAGCGGCGGAGGAAGAGGCAAGATAATCCAGGAGGACCCGTTTTCTTTTACGGTCAAGTTGAAGGGCGTTTCTGAAAAGCAGAAGATGACGATCAACAAGAATTACTTTGCAACGTGGTTGGCATATGATGAAGACGGCAATAAGCTTCCGCTCAAGGCATGCGGACAAAAGATGTGCCTGGACATTGAGGAAAACGGAAAGGTTCGCTTTGAGTTCTTCAACAGAATTTTGCTTAATCTCTCCCCTCTTTTCGCCCTGCTGCTTGCCCTTGTTCCTTTTCGAAAAAGCTTGAATCCTTAATGGCATAGTAATACAATATGGCCAGAAAAA
>Ga0209536_100012882_pt1 | contig 12116 bp, 9 predicted proteins | sample DeeMarSeWOR28_12_FD_187461 | JGI IMG/M metagenome (GOLD analysis project Ga0209536, IMG submission 187461) | Marine sediment microbial communities from White Oak River estuary, North Carolina - WOR-2-8_12 (SPAdes) (version 2) | ecosystem: Environmental > Aquatic > Marine > Intertidal zone >...
TAAAATTTTACAGATTATGAAAAAAGGCACAACGGCAGAGTCAATGATTAAAGCTGGAAAAAGAGTGTTAAATTCAGGAATCCAACTTAGCTTATACATTATTTTAGGTTTAGGAGGGAAAAAATTTTCAGAAGAACATATAAAAGAAACAGCTAGAGTGCTCACTGAAATTAACCCTACAATTTTCCGATTCAGAACTCTAAATATAATGCCTAACACTCCACTTTGGGAGGATTGGAAGCGGGGAGACTTTGAATTGTTATCTCCCGTAGAATGCTTGATTGAAGAAAGAAATATTATTGCAAATTTAGGAGAAAATGTTACTTCTCAAGTGTTTAACGACCATATTAGCAACTATTGTTCGTTAGAATCTCCAAACATTAAAAACGATAGAGATCCTTTCATTAAGACGCTAGATTCCTACATCAACGACCCAAGAATAAAAAATTTACCCCGAAAAAATTTAACACGTATGTAATTAAGCTTCTCCCCTTTTTTTCTCTTCAGAGATAAAATTAAATGGGAAGAAAAAATACATATTTTCCATAGACTAAATACCTAAAATTTTAAAATCAAAATTGTATTTATTACTAATACTTAAATTTCAATGTTAAGATTAATATTTATCACATATACTTTAAAATACAATTTTAGCCGTGCATGAAAATGACAGATTACTACCGCAGTAAGGTTCATTATAATGAATTAATTGCTACCTTCGATGACATCCTAATTCAACCTGGATATACTAACTTTGAACCAAATGAAGTTGATATGTCTTCAAAGATAGGATCGTATAAATTTAATTTACCTATAATGTCAGCTGCGATGGATACAGTGACTGAAGAGTTGATGGCTATTAAAATGGCTTTATTAGGGGGATTAGGAGTTTTACATCGAAACTGTTCCTATGAAAGACAATTAGAAATGGTACGGATTGTAAAAAGAGCAAGATCTTTTGTTATTGATGATGTTGCCACAATACAACCTAATGAACCAGTTTCAAAAGCGAAATTCATGATGGAAAACTATAACATTAGCGGTATTGTTGTTGTTAATGAAGAAAATAAAGTTTGTGGGATTTTTACTAAAAGAGATATACCCTTTTCTGAAGCTGAAATCAATAACGGTAAAGTAAAGAATTTTATGACAAAAAATGTAATATCTATAGAACCTGGGGCGTCTAGAGAAAAAGCGTTAGATATTCTTTTTGAATCTCGTAAAGAAAAACTTCCTATTATTGATAAAAGCGGAAATTTAAAAGGATTAATTACAAAAAAGGATTTGGCTCCAGAATTTCCCTTAGCATCCATGGATAGCGAAGGTCACTTAATATGTGCCTTAGCATTATCTCCTAAATTTCCGGAATCGGCGCACGCTCAAAAGTTATTAAAAGAAATAGAAAATTATGTAGATATCTTCTTTATTGATGTAGCAGATTTTTATAAAACATCAGACATCAAAGGTACCAAAAAACTTATGGATTTTTTAGATTCTGATTTCGTATTAGGGAATATTGGAACTTATGAAGCTGCTGAGCATTTAATCACAAAAAGTGATTTTAACGAGGATAAATTCATTGGAATAAAAGTTGGAATGGGTTCAGGTTCTATTTGCACTACATCCATTCAAACAGGGGTTGGTGCTCCTACTCTTTTTGCAACTGCTCAAGTTGCTGATGCAATAGTAGATTATAATTCAAACATTAGTTTAATTGCAGATGGAGGGTTTAAAAATCCGGGAGATTTACCTAAAGCGTTTACTGCAGGTGCAGATTTAATAATGTCGGGCCATTTTTTTGCGGGTTCAACAGAAAGTCCTGGATATGTCGACACAATACAAGGTAGAAAAGTAAAAATATACAGAGGGATGGGTTCTAAAGAAGCGAGGACATCTGGATATGTTTCAGATCGATACACAGAAGGTTCAAAAATGCTTCCGGAGGGCGTAAGTGATTATGTTCCTTTTGTTGGAGACATGGAAGGTGTACTTCTATCCTTGAAAGAGGGACTTTTAAATGGTATGATATATGCTGGAGCAAGAAGTATAGATGAAATGAAAAAGGCCAAAGTTGGTATAGTTTCTTATGTAGGACAACGTGAGAGTAGACCCCATGATCTGCTTAGCCGGTATTAATAATTACTACTATAACATCAATAAACTGATTTTTTATTAAATCCATATTAATTAACTTAAAACAGCTTTAATCTTTACTTAGTACTATCAATTTTAATTTTAATTCGATAAGATAAAAGAATGAATAACGATGAAAAAAATTGAAAGAGCAATCGTCAGTGTCTTTGATAAAACCAATATTGTTGAGTTTGTTAAATCGTTGACTAAATTTGGAATTGAAATTTTATCTACTGGAGGAACCGGAAGGCTTTTAACTCAAAATGGTATTGATTTTGAAAAAATTTCCGACTATACTAGTTCGCCAGAGATGTTTGATGGAAGAGTTAAGACACTGCATCCGAAAATTGAAGGAGGTATACTTTATCGAAGAGGGTATAATAAAGATTATGAAGATGCCATAAAATACAATATCCCCCCTATAGATATGGTAGTTTGTAATTTGTATCAATTCAAAGAAGCAATTGCAAAACCTGAAGTTACTTTAAATGATGCATTAGAAATGATTGATATAGGTGGTCCTACAATGATAAGAGCTGCAGCAAAAAATTTTCATGATGTTGTTGTTGTGCCTGATGCTAAGCATTACGATGGAATAATAGAAGAATTAGAAAAATTTGGAGGCGTTAGCGATAAATCAAGAGCAAAATTAGCTCAAGAAGTCTTTACAATTATGGCTGATTATAATGCAGCCATTGCAGATTATTTACAGAGTTATTTTAACCCAGATCAGATCATGCAAGCAAACATTTTTAACGCCTATGAAAAAGTCCAAGATTGTCGTTATGGAGAGAATTGGGATCAAGCCGCAGCTTACTATAAAAATCTATCTTGTAGTGAAGGTCTTCATAATTTAAAACAACTTGGGGGAAAACAAATTTCATTTAATAATTATTTAGATATTGATGCGTGCATTCAAATGCTTTTAGATTTCGATCGAAACCAATTTGTGACGGCTATCTTAAAACACACCAGTCCTAACGGGATAGCTATCGACAAGTTTGACCAATTAAAATCTATTAAAATGGCGTTCAAAACAGATCCCTTATCGGCATTTGGAGGAATCTGGGGTGTAAACAAGCAATTAACAGCAAATGCAGCAGATTACATCCTAAATAAAGAAAAGATTTTTATAGAAGTTCTATTGGCACCATCTTTCGAGAATGAAGCGCTTGAAATACTAAAACAAAAAAAGAATATTAGAATAATTGAATTCGGCAACTTATTGGAAAAGCGAGAATTGATCTATAAATATCATGAAATTAGAAGTGTGTTGGGAGGAATATTAGTTCAAGAATATGACCACAAACCTGTTATTAAAGAATGGAATGTTGTAAGCAAAAAGCAAGTAACTAATGAAGAAAAAGAAGCCTTGATATTTGCTTATAAGGTTTCAAAGTGGACAAAATCTAATTCAGCCTGTTTTGCTCAATTTTACGACGGTGGAGTTTACACAATCGGCATTGGTGCCGGACAACAGAGTCGAGTCCATGTAGTTACATTAGCAGCACAAAAAGCAAAAGAATTTGGTCACGAATCTGAACTAAAAGATTCTGTTATGGGTACTGATTCTTTCTTTCCATTTCCTGATGGATTAGAAGCTGCTGTAAATGTAGGTGCTAAAGCAGTCATCAATCCCGGAGGTTCCATTCGCGATGATGAAGTTATTAGGCGTGCAGACGAACTAAATTGTGCATTAGTCTTTTGTGGTAAAAGGGTCTTTCGACATTAAGAAATCTAATCTTTACTTCAATATTACTTATAATAAAGAACAAGATAATTTAAATTTAATTATTATGAGCGTTTATAATCCAACAGAAAAAAAGTTTTTAAATCCGTAAGAATAAATTAACACACTAATTAGTAAAATACTTTTTTTATAGAGCGAGGATTCTATGGACTTTTTTTCGAGTAATTTAAGGGAAACTATTGAAGCGATTAATAAATTAATAGATAATAACATCAATTTAGTTACTACTAAAAGTATAAGAAGGTGTAATAAAATAAAAGCCTCAAATCGCTCTAAAATAAATTTTATTTGGAGATGCCTTAACTATCTTGAAAAAGAAGGCATTCTGGAAATGAATGGTACCTATTCTCCTAAATCATATAAAATCAAATCAAATCAAAAAATCGATATTGAGAGTATAATATCTCAAATCGAAAATAAAAGTAAGGAATAAGCGTATTTAGAAAAAGATTCATCTTAAATTTAATTTTTTCAATAGTTCATCTAAAATTTTCTGATTTTCTACATTTTCTGTATTGTTAATTAACCTTTTCTGGTAAAATATTACATTTCCATATTTAAGCTCTAACTCATTAAATAGTTTGACCCAAGTGTTAAATTTTGAAAGCATGTCTATAACTTCTAGATCATCTTCAAAAAGCTTAATATCTTCTTTTTTCCCGACAGAAAGTGACATTGACTTGTATTTTTTAATCGTATATCCCTGTTTTTTTAAAAGTGAAGTATTAGCTTTTTTCACAAACGATTCTAAACCATTTCTCCAATGGACATATTTTTCATTAATTACATCTATTATTCCTTGAATCATCTTGATTTCTTGAGGAAAAATCGTTTCATTCCGTTTCGTTAAGATTTTTTTAATTTTTTCAAATTCTAATTTAAAATATTCTAAATAAGTATTTATCATTTTTTCGAATTTGTATAAAACAGCATTATAATCTTGGGCAAATATCACATCTGAACTTGCAAATGTTAATGTATCTTTATCAAATGTGCCATTCAACTTTTTATTTTTTAATAAATTATCAAAAATAGAATAAAGAATCCCAATTTCTTTGTCTTCCAGCTCCTTTCCATAAAAAAAATCGTGAAAGGAAAATATAAAATTATTTTCGAGCATCAAATTCTCTATTCCTTTTTCAGTATAAAAGACTAAATCTCCTTCTTCATTATGGAAAATTCCTTTAACTTCCTCGTCGCTTTGCAATTCTTTTAACAAATTTTCGACAATATTGGAAGTTACATCTATATCTCCTAGTTTTATTATATTTTCAGATTTAGATTTTTCAATGAGCATTGATTTGATATCTTTCTTGGATTCCTCTATTTTAAGCTCATTAAATATAAGCAGTTCTCCTTTTTTAAAATAATTTAATCCTAAATCATTGATAAATTCAATAAATAAATTATAATTCATACCTGTTTTTTCAATATATTCTTCAATTCGGATTAAATCTTTTCCTTTTATTTCCTCTCCTATTAGTTTTAAATTTTCGTCTAATTTTGTGAGAATATGGCTCCGATCTATATTTAAATGTTTTGCCATTAAATTTATCTGCTCATTTCGCTCAATTTGATTTGTTATTAAGTTTATTTCTTCGATTTTCTGATTTAAAAATTTTGAATAATAAAAAATCTCTTTATTTTTGTCAAATACTCCACTTCTTATATCAATATACTTCTCTAAAATCTGCACTAGTAATTCTCTTTTTACATTTAACTTTTCAGAGAGCGTTGGAATTGAATAATAACCAATTAATCGAGAATTTTCAATTTCTTTCTTGACTTTTAATAGTCCTAAATTAGTTAACCATTGAGTTCCGGATCTAAAATAAGTTAAATAACCTTTTGGTAGATTTTTTATCAGATTGATAAAATCTTTCTCTGTTAAGCGTTCTCTATATGATTTTAAATCAATGGTAGTACTTTTTGCTGCCTCAGTGTTAATTTGTTTCTGAATGATTTTCAAGGAATAGTACGCAGCATTATTTTTTCCTTCTAGAAAAACCTGTTTTGTTAGATCCGATATATCTCTTATGATTTTAATAATAAAATCAGAAGGCAGATAATTAAAATTTTTAAGATTTACCATCCCATTATTTTGAAACGAGTTTAATAAATCTAATTTTACTGTATTATATGGGTAAAAATAACCCAATTTTGAATAATACCCCTTAATGTGCCCTAACTTTATTAAAGTATCTAAAAATAATCTCAATTCCAATTCAGTGTGAATAATGGGGGAAAAAATTTTAAGAATATCTTTCTTCTGTAATTTTTCTTCCTTCCCGAAAACTCGCATCAGTTTTTCTTTCTCAAGCTCATAAAAATAAACCTGTCTTTGGTCTTTATTGGTAATGTAAAAATATATCTTTAATTTTTTTTGATTTTTTATACTCATCCTTTTAATAAAACCTTTTAAGTCTACTCCCGTTTCCTTAGAAATTTCAGTAAAATTGTATTTTTTCATCAAAAAAATATTCTCAATAGTGGATAATAACTCATTTAATCCAATTGCCTTAAGGTCTAATTCTTTCAAAGTCGGGAAAATAACTTTAGCTAATGTTAATCCTTTTAAATAAATTTTTGAGGATTCATTAGTAAAATATTGGTTTATGAGTGATTTCAAGACCTCCCTTAAAGTATATAATTGTTCAAAATCAAAATCAAAACATTTTTCTAGAAAACTCATTATTGAAATTAGATTATCTTCAGCGTCTTCAATACTTAAAGCATTTATTAAATCTGATTTATAACTACATAGCAGAGTGGGATATTTCTCTCCAATCTCCTGTAAAAAATAATAAATATTATCTCGTACATCTCTGTTCAAGTCGTCTAGATGTGAGATGAATTTTGGACAATATATATCAAGGTACTTTTTATTTGAGAGCATTGCAAATCCAAGTATTATGAATGTATTGATTTTTAACTTTGGTTCATTTGTATTTATGTAACTTTCCAAATTTTTAATTACGCTTTCGCTTATTAGGTTAAAATTATTTTCTGCTAAGATGCTTAAAATATAGGATGCAGGAATAGCATATTTTTTTTCTAATAACAGTTCCTCTAGTTTATTAATTACTTTTTCTATTTTTTCAGCCTTATTTTTATCAAGTAACTTATCGAGTTTCTCAACTAGGGGGTAAATTACTTGATCTTGTTCAAACTCTTCCAAATTAAACATTATTAACGAAATTTAATACTTAATCTAATAATAATTTTTTGAAAGGGTTTATATCTAAAATCTCCTTAATTTCTTGAAGAATAATACTTGGTTTAGCCAGTTCCAAATCATTTTTAGTACCATGACCAGAAAGTAATGCAATACTCTTCACTCCCGCATTGAATGCACATTTAATATCTGTAGGCAGGTCCCCTATTAGATAAACCTTATTCTTATCTATAGGAACTTTTAAAATCTGTTTTATTTTTCTTAACGCAATTAAAACAGGATATGCGTGAGGTTTTCTTATTATACTATCGTCACGGGAAACATATACAGAAAAAAATTCATCTAAGTTTAATCTATTTCTAAATAATTGTAATCGGTCTCTACTTGTATTTGATACAATTCCAAAAATGACTCCCCGTCTTTTTAATTCTTTTAGAATTACTTCCAAATTAGGTTTTAAAGTCTCGTATTTCTCGTATTTAGGATAACTACTTCTAAATTTTATAAAAAATAAAATTCGCTTCCATCGACTTGGGATATAATTTTTATATGCACGATAAACATTAAATAGTGCCATTAATCTATTGCTTGAATCAGCTTCCTCAAATATTCTCGCGATATCTATTAATCTGAAAGATTCTGTGTTTTTCCAATTATAAAAACCTTTTTTCAAATACTTTGAAGCAGTATATTCGAGTGCTTTTTGAGTAATAACAACTCCATCAAAATCGAATAACAAAATTGGAGGATGAGTCATTTATATTACTTAAAATATAGTTTAATTCTTAAATCTAATTATAAAAAAAAATAAAAAAAGGTATATCTCATTTATTCTTAAGATTTAGTCAATTTCGTCAGGTTCTACTGAAACATAACTTAATAAAGCGTCTATTTGCTTCTGCTTTTTATTTATGTTAAGCACAGTCGGTAAATTTATCACATCTCCTTGGCCTGGCATGAGTGTAATTGATCCTGCGCGCAATATAAAAAATTCAAACACATCTGGGATGGCTTTCCTTATTCTTAAGCTTTTCGTTGGTAATCTCTCAGCAGAAGAGAATATACCGCTTTTATGATAAATTTCATTTCTTTCAATTTTCCAGTAATCAAATCGCGATCCCAGAACAACAAGTCCTAAAACAAATGCCATTATAATAGTGACTACTCCGTAAAACTCTGCTGTTAAACCCGGATTAAAGGTTCCTCCAGAAATACCAGAAAACAAATCTGGTGCTAGGAAAATAAGCAGTATAATTACAACAACGACAACTAGAATTAAAACGAAAAATTTCGTACTACTAAAATCAAATGCAACGATAAACATGTTAACAAAGAATACAATAAGCCACACATTTCCATACCATGCAACGGGTGTCGGGACAAGCAATTGTAGAAGCCATAGTATAAGCGAAACGAGCGCCATAGGCCAGAAAAATATTACTTTTGGGTAAGATCTTAAATATATCTCGGTTACCGGTTTAGTTGGTTTATTAGCCATTTTAATCACAAATTTTAATTCGTTCTTTTTTTATATTTTAAATGAAGTGATTAACTTCAATATAGAATCTTAGGTTAAAAAATGTTCTTATCAATTATATATTAAATGAATATAGAAGTCAGATTTTATAGCTCCCCTTCTTAATGACGGAAAGGTGTCTAGAAAATTAAGAATTAAAAAAAACTCTTAATTGACTGAACCATTTTGTAGGAATAATCAATTTGTGCATTTCCACGATCGCTTATTCCCATATGCCCCGGAAGTAAATAATTAACGTCTAGATTATTAACAAACTTGATTGATTCAATTAAATCGTCCAAAGATCCTCCAGGAAAATCATATCTTCCAAAACTCCCTCCTGTAAATACTAGATCTCCAGGAATTAGGATTTTTTTATAAGATTCATAATAACAAACTGATCCTTGAGAGTGACCTGGTGTGTAATAAATTTGAAAAGTGAATTCTGAACCAATGTTAATTAGGTCATCAAAATTAAGACTATTTACCTCTAAAGGAACAATCTCAAAACCAAACATTTTTGGACTGATTCCAAGATTTACGGGAAAAATCTTTGCTTCGGCGCCTTCTCTTAATATTTTTGCTGTTTCTCCATATGCATATAATTCTGGGGGATTAGTTTTCAGAGCTTTTATCAGCGAATATAAACCAAGAACATGATCTACATGTTCGTGAGTCAAAAATACTTTCGTAATGTTTCTATAATCTAAACCCAAATTTTTCATACCTACAAATAAACCATTTAAAGAAACTCCATTCCCAGAATCAAATAACGCTAACTCACCCGTGCTTTTATCTCTGATTATAAACTGATTACAATCCAACATTGGATTTTCCTCAAAATAATACACATCTTTAATAACTTTTTTCCCTACTTTTATGGAATTCTCCGTATCAGAAAAAAACATTTTTATTCAATCTTGGTCTTTTACAAAAAAAAAATTGACCTAACTTTAATTTTTTTCTCTTTACTCTTATAAAAAACAATTAAAATTAAGTTCGTCAATTAAATAATATGGAAAAACTTTCGAGTGAAAAAATAGAAGCCGTCCCTAATATCGAAGAATTGAAAAGTAAAATTAATTTTGGAATTAAATTTTGGCTAGAATTTCAAGATGTGGGACGAAAAAACATATTAGGGTCTGGATGGGCTAATTTACTGAGATGCATTGACACTCGGGGTAATGAAGAACCCAAATCTCTAACAAAGGCGGCAAAAGAGTGTGGTTACTCTTATAAATACGCGTGGAATATTCTAAATAAAATAAGAGAAAGATCAGGAAGATCACCCGTTGAAACTAAAAAAGGTGGTCTTGGTGGAGGTGGATGGGTTAAATTAAATGAATGGGGAGAATATTTGCTAAAAACTTATGAAAATCTTTTAATTGAGTTAGAAGGAATAGAAAAAAAGCTGCAGAAATCTTTAAAAATCGACTGATTTCTATCGCGATATTTATAATGCCCCCTAATTATTTCAAAAAGTAAATATTTATCTTAATAAAATATTCTAAATTATCTTTCCTCTTTTGGAAAAATTATTTAATTAAGGAAAATCAATTTATAATATTATTGTACTAATACTTAAATTTAGAGATTTATATAAAACAACATAGACTCTTAAAAAAAAGGACTGATCAAGCATGGCAATACCTTTACCCGGAACTCCGATTATCGTAGATATTGGTTCAGCTTACACGAAGATAGGATTCGCGGGAGAGCCTAGTCCTAGGTTTGTTTTCCCCACCATCACCGGTACTGAAAAATATAAAGCAGTGATGGTTGATGTTGGCGCTCGAAATATATATATCGGATCAGACGCTTCAAAAATGCGAGGAGTTTTAAAAATAAAGCACCCTATAGAACGAGGTGCTATAATGGATTGGAATGATTATTACGAAATCTTAAATTACATTTTTTATTCATTATTAAGAATTGAGAATCTTTCTAATTATCCCGTTTTATACACCGAAGCTCCATTTGTTCAGAGAGAAACCAAGGAGTACATAGCTCGCGTTTTATATGAAACTCATAGAGTAAAAAGTTTAATAATGATTCCTACACCGATACTATCTTTATTTAGTGTAGGACTAACAACTGGAATAGTAGTGGAGAGTGGTGATGGAATCACTTGGGTATGTCCAATTTTAAGTGGAGAAATTCTTGATCAATCGGTACAAAAATTAACTTTGGCTGGAACAGATGTGAATCAACACTTAAAGAATTTACTGATGAGGGAAGGTATCAATATTGAATCAAGTGCTGTCGACGAAATAATTAAAAATATCAAGGAAAAGAACTGTTTTTTTGCCTTAGATCCTGAACACCCTCCAAAAATAAACGAAAGTTTTAGTTTTACCATGCCAGATGGATCCAATATTAATATACCAAATTATATCTTACATGAGGCTCCAGAAGTATTATTTAAACCTAACTTACTGGGTTATAACATCCTAAATATTCCACAAGCAGTTGTAAATAGTTTACAAGGAATTGACAAATATTATTGGAGCGATCTTCTTTCACATATTATGGTGTCTGGGGGAAATCTCTCATATTCGGGATTTGAGGAGAGATTAAGATTGGAATTAACTCAATTAATCCCACAGTTAGGGAAAATACCTAAACCTAAATTACTAAAATCTACGCGTGAAGGTAGGCAAAAGATGAAAGTTATAGAAAGATCAAAGAAAAAAGAAGATACTTGCCCTCATTGTGGTACTCTCGTGGATTTAACTGACGGTAAAGAGTTCTGCCCCTCTTGCAACGGTAGAATCATATTGCCAGAGCTCTCAATTGGTAGTGTTAAGATAGCCATTATAATTGAAGCTTTTTGTGCATCAGAAATTTTTTCATCCCTAATAGATAAGGATTTAGCTAAGAAAAAAAATGTCTTCTTCCTTCAATGAAGAATTAGAACATGGCTGGCAAGTATTTAATGAGGGGAAAGTTGAGGAAGCTTTAAAAATTGTTTCTGATATTGAAAAATACCTGGATTATCTACGTTACCAGCGGAATGCCTCGTCGCATACAATACGGAACTACGCTTCCGACCTGAGTCAGTTTAGCCACTACCTCAAGCATACGCCGGAGGGGGAAGAGCGACCGGAGCCCGGGCTGGAACAGATTGACAACCTGACAATACGGGAATTTCTCGGCACTCTCTATCAGAAGAGAAACAGGAAATCATCCATTGCCCGGAAGCTGGCATCCATCCGATCCTTTATGAAGTTCCTTTCCGTTCAGGAAGCGATCGGAACGAATCCCGCCAGGAGTGTCGTTTCTCCAAAACAGGAGAGCAGGCTTCCGGACTGCCTTCCAATCGATTCGGTCAAAAGCCTTGTCGAATCCCCCGATACGCAATCGGACCTGGGAAAGCGGGACCGGGCTATTCTGGAGCTGCTTTATGCCGCAGGCATTCGTGTTGGAGAAATGGTCGGATTAAACCTGGGAGATATCAGCCTGAATGAGGGACTTGTACGTGTTTTAGGAAAAGGATCCAAGGAACGCCTGGTGCCGATCGGGCGCCGAGCCATGGGAGCGGC
>Ga0209536_100012884_pt1 | contig 12114 bp, 12 predicted proteins | sample DeeMarSeWOR28_12_FD_187461 | JGI IMG/M metagenome (GOLD analysis project Ga0209536, IMG submission 187461) | Marine sediment microbial communities from White Oak River estuary, North Carolina - WOR-2-8_12 (SPAdes) (version 2) | ecosystem: Environmental > Aquatic > Marine > Intertidal zone >...
TGAGCCTCACCCGCTGAGCCCACCACTACGACCCATTTCACATGATCCAGTCCCGCCGCTGCTTCACGAACCTTTTCAAGAGAAAGCGCATCGGTGAATATGCATTTGGCCTTCGTGTCCGTCAGAACATAGCGTAATTCCGCGGCAGACAGCATGAACATGACCGGCACAGCGGCCGCGCCGGTTCGAAAGATACCACCGAAAACGGAGAAAACCATGGGGTGATTGATAAGACACATGACCGCAAAGTCGCCTTTTTTCAGGCCAAGACGCGTCAGAGCGCTTTGCAGCCGCTGGCTCCAATCCATCATCTGCAGGTTGGTGTAGGGTTGTCCTTCAAAATCCAACGTTACCCGCTCTCCAAGACGTTGTAGAGCCGACTCGGCCAATTCGATTAGATTCATGATACAATCTCCTTTCACACCAATGCGATCTGACTATTGCAAGTGACGTGTTATATGTTTGATGACGATCCATTTTTTCAACAGCCCGCACAGTATAAAGGCCAGGCCGGGACGCGTCAAGCAGAACAGGACCCGGACCGATGGCGTTTAGACAGTGTATTGCCAAATCATACCGATTGTCATAATAGTGTGCCATAGATGGATGGCGCCACAAATGATTGTAACAAAAAAACCTCCCCCCAATCGGAACGTTTTTTTTTACAATCACTATATATCTTTCCAGATTAGCTTATTTATAATATATGCGTTGCTTAAACTCTGGCGAGAAGTGGCTTCAAAACCCCATCTAACCCCCAAATACGGCGTTGCGAGTTTCTTCGAGATGCTCACATACTGGCGTTTGTGCTGCGCTTTTTCATCCACTCGCGCCCCGTCTTTGGACCCGATCTCAGGTTCTGAAACCACTTCGAGACAGGTACCCGAATAACCCGGTGCAATGGATTTTTTTTACGGCCTGGATTTTATTGGAAGCTAAAATTGAAAACATATAAACAAACGCCTGTACCCATATCCAAACCGGCCGGCAGGGTTTTTTACGGATGGTGGATTGTCCTCTCTACGAGCATTATCTGCATGATCGGTTACGGCACCTGGCTATACAGCTTTGGAGTCTTTTTGAAGCCCATGTGTGCCGAATTCGGGTGGACACGGGCAATGACTGCAGGCGCCTATTCCCTGCGGAGCATTGAAGGAGGGGTTGCTGCCCCCATTGTGGGATGGGCTGTCGACAAGTATGGCGCACGAATCGTCATCGCAGTGGGCGCCGTCATCTCCGGGTTGGGCTTTGTACTTATGTATTTTGTGGAATCACTGTCGGGTTTTTATGTGATATATGGAATTGTTCTTTCTGTCGGCATGAGTGCCATGCTTTACCTGCCGGCCTGGACGGTCATCGCCAAGTGGTTTGTCCGCAGGCTTTCTCTTGCGCTGGGGATCCTGTCGGTTGGGGCCGGCATCGGGGGACTGATATGTGCGCCGGCAGCCGCTTTTCTGATCACCCACTATGGATGGCGGGCTGCATTTGTGGTCCTTGGTGTGGTGATGTGGATGGTGGCCCTGCCGCTCACACTTGTGATTCGGAGCAGTCCTGACGAAAAGGGCATGCGGCCATATGGTAGCGAAATCAATGCGAGGTCGTCGCAGCGAAATTCGCCCATTGAGCCAGACAGAAAAAACCGTGAAGTGCATGCTCCAAGCAGGGATTATACCCTTAAAGAAGCGCTTTCATCCTCGACTTTCTGGTTGCTATGCACGGCTTTCTTTTTTCAGGGAGTCGCTCATTCCGTTGTAACCGTGCACACGGTCCCGGCCCTAACAGACGCCGGCATACCCGTCGAGAAGGCCGCACTGAGTATCGGGATCCTAACCTCTGTGAGTATTATCGGCAGACTCGGCTTCGGATATTTGGGCGATTTGATCGCCAAGCGGTATCTGTTCATGATCGCCTACGGCCTTATGGGCAGTGGATTGCTGGTTCTTATGGATGCACAGGCAATGACGACCGTCTATACGTCGCTTACGCTTTTTGGTATTGGATTCGGCGGTATGATTCCTTTAATGCCGGGGATTCGCGTCGAGTATTTTGGACGGGCGGCTTTAGGAAAGATTCAGGGATTTATGAGCCCGGTGGTGATGCTTTCCGGTGCTGCCGGACCCATCATTGCCGGCCATTTATTCGACACCACCGGCTCGTATCGTACCAGTTTTTTATGCACCGGCCTGCTGACTTTTGTGGCAATCGTGGCTATCTTCTTTGCACGGCCCATCAAGAAATCAGGTTCACCGACGGCCTGACCCCATTGCACCGCTTTTTCTCGAAAAATGCTTGAATTTTTGCGCTCCAGATACTATAAGGCGCTACCTAATTTGGGACTTACTGTTTTATGTTTGATGATGAACTCACCATACCGGAATTGAGAAAAGAAATAACCAACCTAGAGCGGGAACTTCTCCAGGCTACACGGGCATTGATGAATCTTGAAAAGCAGTATAAATCCGAGAAAATGGAACTGCTGGCAAAGATGGAAACATTTGAAGAAAAACTGAAATGGTTGAAAGCCAAGCTTAAATTAAATTGAGGTTCGGGGAAGTTTTGCTCGAATCCTTTCACATATTCGAGATTTTCTTTCAGTCCCAGTCTGCCGGTGCGCCCTAAAATAAAGCTCAAGTTAATCCCTCTGTGTGCCGATAAGGTCATCAGGGGGATTATTTTAATGACGCTCTGTAAAGAAATCAAAATTGAGTTGGCCACCTCCATCACGTTCTGGGCGATTATCAATCTGTCCTTGTTTGTATTTATTTGAAGCTGTGCGGCAGTTTTCCCTGTGCAGGGCTGCATTATTCGGCTCGCGTTGCCGGAACGTATTTGATGTCCGCCAGGATCCAAGCGTTTACGGCAGCCAGGCCGAAATACCGGATAAAAGGCCTTTTACCCGATTTTCGATGCCTAACAGGTCGAATTCATTTGGTCTTCCGCGAATATCACCCAATCTCCCATTGATGTTAACATCTTCCTGATTGTGGAATTCTCCAATGATGTTCCACTCCCCCATGATCTGGCATCCCAGGTGCGCCGAAAAGGCGCTGAACCATTTGGTTAAGGGAATGGCTTCCAATTCGCCGATGTGAGTGCCGGAGTAGGTGCAAAAGCTCACGGCGAATTTTCCGGGGCGCAATGGGGCGGACGGTAAAATGTGTTCCTTGTGGTAGCTGCGCAGTTTAGCCATGACAAAGTCCCTCATGGTGCGGGTCGGCCCCCAGGCGATAACTGGAGATCCAAGAAACAACATATCATAGGCGTAAAGGTCCAGGTCGGTGTCTTCAGCGACTTTGACCAGCTCGGATGTCACACCGCCTTCAACTAAGGTGCCATGGATACGTTTGGCCACCTTTTCCGTGTTCCCACCCAAAGAGTCGTATAAAACCAACGCGTGCATCGTATACCTCCTGTAAAGAAATAAAAAGTCGGGATGTTTTTACCAGCGCCTGTAGTGCGTTGGATGCATGCCCTTGATTATCTTTGACCGTCCGCTCAGGGGCAATCTCCTGCGGTTGGCAACAAATGATACCACGCTTTCTAAACGCCCCCCAAATAAATGACCTATTTTTGTTTATGGCAGTCGCCCATCCACCGTCATTTGCCCAAGGAACATTTCCGGGCCCGTTTTCGAGCTTTCGCTTGCCTCCCGCATCTTTTATATACTAAAGGTATCCATTTGTCGAATTGCACCCCTGATGATCGCTTGCAAAACCATCCAGAATTCAATATGAGTAATGCAATACAATTTTTTCGCCGACGCAAATATCAACCCGAATCATTGAAACCGAACCGATAGGAGGCAACCATGCAAGTTTTGGCTCTTAATTCCAGCGCTCGTGCCGGCAGCAACAGTAAAACCGAGATCATGCTGAATGCCCTGATGAATGGTATGCGCGAGGCCGGAGCAGATGTTGAGGCAGTAAATTTAAAGGACAAAAAAATCAAGGTCTGTTCCGGATGCTACTCCTGCTGGACGAAAACGCCCGGCAAATGCATTCATCAGGATGACATGACCAAAGAGCTGTTTGCCAAATGGGTGGAATCGGATCTCTGTGTTTACGCCACGCCCCTGTTCCACCATACCGTCAATGCGACCATGAAGACGTTTATTGAAAGAACGCTGCCGGTAGCAGAACCCTATCTGATCATGGAAGGTGATCGCTGGAGCCATCCTTTGCGGTATGAGAATGTGCCCGGGGCGGTATTGCTTTCAGTGGCGGGTTTTCCGGCAATGTCGGCTTTTGGGGCGCTGCAGCACTATATTCAATTTTTGTTCGGTTATCGAGAGGGTCGCCTGTGGGCCGAGATTTACAGACCGGGAGCCGAGATGCTGCCTTATGCCGGTGAAAAAAGAGATGATATCTTGGCAGCCACCCGTCAGGCGGGCAGGGAACTGGTCGAGGGAAAAGCCGTCTCCCCCGAAACCAAAGCACGTATCGAACAGCCCATATCAGATGATTTTGGTGAATTTGCAGAGATGGCCAACCTGTTTTGGGACTCTTGCATCGCGGAGGGACTCAACCCCAAGGAATTTAATCAACGGGGGCTTGCGCCCCGGCCGAATTCGATTTCGAGTTTCATGCGCGTTCTGAGCATGGGGTTTGATCCCCGGAGCGCCGGTGACGCTCAGGCTGTGCTCCAGTTCGATTTCTCCGGAAAAATTAGCGGCCAGTGTCATTTTGCCATCGCCAAAGGAGCGATCGTCCCCGCAGATGGGCCGGCGGAAGAGGCCGACCTGATCATTAAAACACCCTTTGATGTATGGCTCGATATTATGTCGGGAAAGGCTGACGGGGCGGAGATGATGATGAAGGGCAAATATACGGCTGAGGGAAACACCGATCTGCTGCTCACTATGGGACAATGGTTTGGCCGGCGGCGCAGATAATAACGGTGGCTATGAAATGATTATGATTGTTGTTCTGCCGGTTTTTATTTCCCTGCCGGAAATCGTTCCTCACCCATGATGTTCGATCAATCGCAGATTTTCCGGTCGCTGTCCCTGTGGTGATCGTTCAGGACGATAAAATGGATACATCCGAACATCCGGGAAACGGAGTTTCACTATTTCTCCCGGTCTATAATTCTGCAAGAATTATCAGAAATAATCTGCGAAAATGCTACAGTGCTTTATCTCAAACACAGCATTGTTTTGAAATTATCATCGTCGATGATAATTCCAGCGATAAGACCTATCGGTTCGGAAAGGCGATCAATTCGGGCTGTCAGCAGACCGGGGCTCAGATTAGATTTGTTTCTTATACCAAAGGCCCTTCCCGCAGAGAGAATTTGGCCAGAAGCTTTCCCCTGGCCCAATACGAGATCCTGGGCTACATTGACGCTGATCTTTCATGCGACATCTCTTATTTTTTAGAAGCCCTTCGCCTCTTGAAAGCGCAAGACGCCGACATCGTTATCGGCAGTCGCTATATCCCGGGGGCAAAAATCAAGAGGCGCTTGAGTCGGCTGATGATCAGTTTGATCTATAATTATGTTCTCAGAATTGTGCTGGGCTCGAAGCTCAAAGATCACCAGTGCGGTCTGAAAATATTCCGCAAAAGCCGCGCCATGCCCATTATAGAGAAAATGGGTTATGATGAAGAATATGTCCGGGGCTGGTTCTGGGACGCCGAATTTTTGATACGCGCTAAAAGGGCGGGCTTGAAAATTATTGAACTGCCCGTTAAATGGGCTTATGCCGAATCCAGCAGCTTCAATTTTCTGAGAGAAATAAAATGTGTTGCGGCGATTGTGAAGCTCAAAAAAAGCCTGAACCAATAAAAAGCTCCGGCCAAAATACATTTCTAAGATGGCATCTATCGGCAAATCAGCAGGCAACGGATACCCCGAACAAAATTAGAAAATTTCACTCCTGAATCTATGGTAAATTTAATCGACAGATTGTTCATCCAGCCTCCAATCTGGCGGGTTTTTGGGTTTGCTTTGATTGTTAAGCTTTTTTTGGCATTGAGCATACCCATAACCGGTGACGAGGCGTATTGGGTATTCTGGGGAAGAGAACTTCGCTGGGGTTATTATTGTCATCCGCCCATGGTGGGATGGGTATCATATTTTCTGATGAGAATTTCCGATGCGCTGCTCCTGTTGAGATTGCCGGCGGTTTTCTGCACCCTCATCATAGCCGCTTTCCTCTATAGATTATTGCTGGATTACGATAGACCCAGGGCCAAAATTTTCACGGCGATTTTTCTTTTATCGCCGCTAAACCTGTTTTTTGTGATTATTTCGACGGATACCTTTGTCGTTTTTTTTCTATTCCTGGCCGCCGCAGCTTTATTCAGATCTCAGAAAGGTAAAAACACCTATGCTTTCTGCTTTTTGTCGGGCATTTGTCTGGGCCTGGCAGGGCTTTCCAAATATTTTGCTTTTCTCCTGGGTTTTGCTTTCCTGATTTATTATCTTTACTTAATGATCACTCAAAAAGAGTCTTTCCTCCAGGTGATCTGTAAGCTGATGATGATCGGTCTGGGGTTTATTCCTTTGATACTGCCGAACATCATCTGGAATTATTACAACGGCTGGCCCAATATCATGTTTAATCTCTATAACAGAAATGTGGATATGTCATTTTCTGTTATGACCGCGTTGGTTTTTGTGGCCGTTAATATTTATTTGATGACCCCTTATCTGGCTGCCGTATTCTTGATGAATTCAAAAAAGGTTTTCCGCAACTTTCTCCAAGGCAGCTTCCAACCGATTTATTTTTCCTATTTCATTCCGATTTTTGTTTTATTTTTGCTCTCTTTTTCCAGATCAATCGGTCTGCACTGGCCCCTGTCATTTTACATGCTTTTTTTTCTGATGATTTTTGATGCGTTCAGACATGTGGACGAAAAAAAATTGACCAAAATTCTCCGATCGGTGTTTTATTTTTCACTAGCACATCTTGTTGTTGTTTCCCTGGTTTTGGGGGGTAAGGAAATCATCTTGAGCAATTTTAAATTCAAGAAACCCAAGCAGCCGGCAACCATTGCCATGGTAATATACCCTGAGGCGCTGGTTCAGATATTCAAGGATAAAAATATCGTGGCCGGCAGCTTTCAGTTAGCCACCGAGAGTTACTCATCGGCCTCTGTGCTGGCGTACTTTCTCAAAAAAGAAGTTATCGTATTCGGGCGGGGCACCTACCATGGCCGGCATCATGATGTCACAACAGACTTTCGAAAACTTAACGGCAAGAACATCTTAATCTTTCGCCGGGGTAGACTTTCCGAGGACCAAATCGCTTTTTACCGGCAATTTTTCAAAAAGATTAAAATTATTACCCGACAGATAAAAAATGCGGAGTATCCGCTGGTTCTTGGATATGATTTCAATTATCCGCTCTATGCTAAAATCGTTTTGTGTCAAATTAAAGAGAGATATTACAATATCCCCGATTATCTCCCCTATAAGCAGACCTTTCTGGACCGTTATAACCTGGACTGCGAGTAATCGCTGCCTTCAATCTCCCAATATATCCAGCGCCTTTTGCAGCACCCGCTCGGGATGAATTTGTTTCAGGCATAAGTTGTCGCCGTCACAAGGTGAATTGCGGTGATTGTATGCGGTCAGGCAGGGGGTACAGGCTAACGGGTCGTAAAATATGACCGCTTTATCGTCTGCCGGAGCGTAAAGCTCTGGGGTTTCAGGACCATAAAAGATAATGGAAGTAATCGGCGTCATGGCGGCAAACTGGCCCGGCCCGCCGTCATTGGTGATCAGCAGGGCTGCAAATTGAAAGATCAGCAACAGTTCCCGAACGGTCTTGGTATAGCCGGTTAGATCAATGCAAGCTGGATTTTGGCAGTGAGATAAAATTTCAGTCGCCATCTGTTTATCTTCGCTCAGGCCAATGACGGCAACCGCATACCCTTTTTCAAGTAATTGTGAGGTGACTTTGCGATAGTAATCCAGGGGCCAGGCCCGGATTGACAGAATGCCGCCGCCGGGATAGATCAGGATCAGTTTTTTGTCACCGATGGTTGGAAAATCCTCAATGAGTCTGGCCTGCATGCTTTTTATTTCTTCGTTTTCAAAATGGATTTTCGGCGCATTCAGGCCCTCAGACCCGATTGCCTGTTTGGACCTGGGGGTGCTGTCGGAATCAATTGCCGCAACCAGAGCGAGAAACTGCCGGGAGATATGGTAATAAGGGTTATAAAGTACCGGTCGATTGATGAAGTTGCCGCGGTACAATCCTTCCTGGGTGTGGGGATGGAAACCGACCCGTACTCCGGCGCCGCTCAAAAACGAAAAAATACTGCTGATTCTGGCAAACAGCTCGCAGTCAATGACGATATCGATCCTTGTTTGACGCAAACGCAGAAAAACACGGATGCAGTCTTGCACAAACTTAATAAAAGACTTGTCACTGAGCGTGAGGATATTTTCAGCAGGCATCACATCTATTAATTCCATTACCTCTCGATTTTTTTCAAATAAAAGCCCATGTAGCCTTGCTTCCGGATATTTCGCTTTTATCCGCTGAAACATGGGGTAAGACAGCACCAGGCTGCCCATTTCGGATAAAAGGATTACCAAAATGTTATCCGCCCTATCCGGTGAGGAAAACTGTTTTCGGCCGCGATGAAAAAAAGAGAGTATGCGGCAAATAAACGTTCCCAGATAACGATCTACTTTGCGCTGAAAATTGATATTCATTTTATTCGTCCATAATCGCCGATCTATAGTGATTGTCAAAAAAACGTTCCGATTGGAGCAAGTTTTTCTGCTGCAATCACTTATGCCGCCATCCTTTTATCTGAACACTATTATGAGAAGCGGCATAAAATTGTACGCCGGGTTTGAATTCCGAACCCTAACGATGGTTTCTACAATCAAACACCCTGATGCTTATGCGCCATTGCGTTGTGAGCTGAAAAATATTGGCATACTTGCCGGGGACTTGTCAAAATCATTGTGAGTCGGTATAGTATGCGGATACGGCTGAAATTGCCTTTTGCAGCCCGGTGATCTGTCTCGACCGAATTGGCGTGCGGATCGAAATACGCCCCCTCAAAAACGCATTGACCTGCGCGATGACTTATAGTGATTGTCAAAAAAACGTTCCGATTGGAGGGAGGTTTTTTGCTGCAATCACTTATGCCGCCATCTTTTTATCGCAACATTATTATGACAGGCGGTATAAATCGGGTTGAATATCTTTGACGACGTGGCGCTATGGTATCCACTCCAAAAAAAGCGTTGGTTGCCATCGGTCTTGTTATTGTGGCAGTTGCTTTACTGCTGCCCTTCGATGCAATCATACTTGGGCAGTTTGTAAACCTCCTTCCCCCCCAGCATGAAGGCCTGGTCAAGCTATTATCCAATAAGGGTATATATCCGCTCTATGCCATATTCCTTGCTTTGTTTATTTATGGTTTCGTTAACAACAAACAGCATTTGAAGCAAACCTGCATGGCTTATCTTAAGACCCAGTTTTTTTTTTCCATTTTACTCACACGTTTGCTGAAAATTGTCTTCGGTCGGGCACGACCCGCTCAGGGGCAGGATTGGGCTTTTTTTACACTGGAATCCAAATATGACGCATTTCCCTCCGGGCATTCGGCGGATGCTTTCGTATCCGCCATATTTCTGTACTACCTTTTAAAGCATTCAAATTATTCCAATTACAGATATGTGCCGATCTGCTATGCCGCCAGCATTGCCCTTACACGTTTAATGATAAATGCCCATTTTCCCTCAGATGTCCTGGCCGGTGCGGCGATCGGCCTGTTTGGAGCCTGGTTTTTTATAAATCGGCTGTCGGCAAGCCCCTGCCAAGGGCATCCTTCGCGAGCGTCGATCCATAAATAGCGTATTTGCCGCCTGACTGCGTTTCCGGTCGGTAAAAATCTTCGGTCCGTCCGGGGCATCCCTTTTTAGCCTCTATGCAAGCCGGATCCTCCATTTCTGGGTGGACACCGGATTATCTTTTTTCGAATTCGCCTCTGAAATCAAAATATTTATAAACTCTGATTTCATGGGCCAAAAGGCCGTCACGCAGGACTTTGATGATCTCCGGTTTTGAATTGACTCCGCCGAACAGGGGTCGGTAGCGTCCAGGACCCTTGAAATGGCGATCTTCATCGATAAAGAGCGCATCCCATCCCGCGTAGTCTTTCGGTGAGAACCACAGGTGATACTGATTGGGCCGGTGCCGAAGACTGGTGACGACCGTATCGGCGCTCAGCTGAACGGCCAGTTGACTGGCCGGAAAAAATCGATGGCAGAAGATAAAAGTCTTCTCTGGCCGCGGCATGCTTGCCCGAATTGCTTCGACTTCGTCTGCGATTTTATCCCAGCCATAAAGATCATTGCTGATATCAAATTTAGCCTGGTATGGTTTCAATGGTTGAATGGATGGAATGTACCGGTGCAAAACCGCCGATATACTTCTTGCCTGATTATAGATCGGCGCCACGATCGGATACAAAATCCCTGCATACAGGATCAGGGTCATCACAGCGCCGGACACCACAGCCGCAACAGACCAGTTCCGCCACTGTTTTGCCGACTGTTTCTCCTGAGAAAGCCCCTGAAGAACGATTTTTGTGACGACCAGTGATCCGGTCCACCAGCCCACCGATGGCCAGTGCGGAAGAATTTTTCCAATGATACCGATGCCGCAAAAGAATACAAATACAGGGATGCTCATCCAGATGGCAAACCGGTCGGCTTCGGCTAAATGCTTATTGCGAAGTGAAACTATCAGCGAGACAATCAGCAACCCGCATATGACCGGGGACCAGGCAGCCAGCTGTCCGCCAAAGGTTTCAAATATTTTTCCTACTTCAAACCCGCCTCCGCCGCCGCGGGCAAGCTGAAATTTATAGGAAATCCAGCCATTGCTCGCATTCCAGATGATATTTGGCAAAAACACGGCAACACCGACCAAAAGGGCTGTGTACGGTTGAATTCTGCTCAGCCAGTGTCGATGTGCGGCAGATGTCAGCAGATAGCCAAATAAGCACAGGGGCAGCAATACAGCATGATACTTGCTCAGCAGAGCTGCACCGAACAAAAAGCCGGCCAGCAGCCATGCCGTCCATTTGCCGTTTTTTATGGCGCACCAGGCGGCGAAAAGGGTGGCGCACCAGAATACATTCAACGTTGCATCCGGCAGCAAACCGACCATAAGAAGATGCTGGTAAGGCATAAGATGCAGCAGTATGATGGCCCAGAATGGAATGCGTTCATCCTTATAGAGCGCCAGGGCGAGATAGCGCAGGACAACCAGGCTCATGGTTGAACATATGATGGGCCCCAGACGAATAAAAAAAGGAGATTTGCCGAAGATGGTGGCCAAGGCCGCCAGGAAGGCCACCATGGGAGGATGGTCGAAATAACCCCAGGCCAGATGGCGCGCGTACATGACGTAGTGGGATTCGTCTGTGCCAAGGCCGAAATTACCGGCAAATGCCAGGCGGATCAGGGTAATTGCCGCCAAAACCAGCCAAAACAGATTGCGGTATAATTTAGAGGAATATTCCCTTGGAATCGTGCCCATTGAAGGAATATAAAAAGACAGCCGAGGACTTGTCAAATTAATTCGGTGCTGGCCGGTTTCATTTAATTGCGCTTCAGCTCCACCAGGGTTGCCCCCCAACCGCCGGCTTCAGGCGGTGCATCCCTGATAGACAGCACAATCGGATTTTTTCTCAAAAGTTCCTGGACTCTCTTCTTTTGAAACCCCTGTCCCTTCCCGTGGATGATGCGCACCGTTATAATCCCTGCCTTGATACATTCTGCAAGATAGTCTTCCAAGAGATTGGGAACATCTCTGGGATGAAACGTGTGAAGGTCGAGAACATCTTCAATGGGCAGTTTGATCGGTTCCATGTCTTCCATGGGTTTTAATTTCAGCGCTCAGGTGGATTGAACCTGAGGAAAAAACTTGATCCTGGGTTTTATAATGGTAATGATACACCTACGGGTGTTTAAAAAATGACATGAATTTTGAGGTGTACGGTGTTTTCATCCGTTCTGCTGAATACGATCATCTGGGGCGGCTTGCCCGTTTTTGCCTATCTGCTTGGTTCCATCCCCTCTGCCTATGTAGTCAGCCAGCTGCGGAAGGGTACCGACATCCGGGAAGTGGGTTCCCGA
>Ga0209536_100012885_pt1 | contig 12114 bp, 11 predicted proteins | sample DeeMarSeWOR28_12_FD_187461 | JGI IMG/M metagenome (GOLD analysis project Ga0209536, IMG submission 187461) | Marine sediment microbial communities from White Oak River estuary, North Carolina - WOR-2-8_12 (SPAdes) (version 2) | ecosystem: Environmental > Aquatic > Marine > Intertidal zone >...
CACCGACCTCCCGCAGGAACTCCGCCAGTGCCTGGCTGTCCGTCAGCAGGACCACCTGCGAATCCGGGCCGTGCTCGGCCTGCGCCAGCAGGTCCCAGGCCGTGTGTTCCGGGTCGGCGCCGCCGTCGGCGATGACCAGGACCTCCGAGGGCCCGGCTGGCATGTCGATGGCGGCGCCCTGTGGATCCTGCGAGACCTGCTGCTTGGCCTCTGTCACCCACGCGTTGCCCGGGCCGAAAATCTTGGAGCAGGAGGGGATGGATTCCGTCCCATAGGCCATGGCCGCCACAGCCTGTGCCCCGCCCACGCAGTAAACCCGCTTGACGCCGCACAATTGCGCAGCGGCCAGCACCTCGTCGGCGATCCGACCGTCCCTGCCGGGCGGCGAACACATGACGACCTCCTCGCAGCCGGCCAGCGCGGCCGGAATGGCGAGCATCAGGACCGTCGATACCAGGGGAGCGCTGCCGCCGGGAATGTAAAGCCCGACCGGGCTCAATGGCTGGTAGCGGACCTCGCAGGTCAGGCCCGGCGCGGTTTCGACGCGGCCTTCGCGGGGCCGGTCGGCATCGTGGAAGCACTCGATGCGGGCCGCCGCATCCCGGACGGCTTCCAGCAGTTCCGGCTTGACCCTGTCGGTGGCGGAACCCAGCTCCTCCTCCCCGACGATGAATGCACTGGGCGTTACGCCGTCGAGTTCACGGGTCAGTTCGGCCAGGGCGCCGTCCCCGCCTGTACGCACTCGCTCCACGATGGCCGCCACGGTTTCCTTCAAACCCGGTTTGCGGGAGGCCGGGCGCTGCAGCAGCCGCGCCCCCTCCTGCGGGCTCAGGTCGGACCATTGAATGATTGTCAGGTCGAGGGGCATGTCGAGTTCCTGCAGCAGGGTCGCCTGGCTCAGGCGAGCATCTTCTCCACGGGCAGAACCAGGATGGCCGAAGCGCCGACCGCCTTCAGCGCTTCGAGGTGCTCCCAGAACACCGCCTCGCCGCAAACGGCATGCACGGCAATACGGTCGGAGCCTTCCAACGGCATGATCGACGGGTGCTCCACGCCGGGCAGCAGCGCAGTGATTTTCTCCAGAGCATCCCGCGGGGCGTGCAGCATCACATACTTGCTCTCCGACGCCTGCAGCACGCCTTCGAGGCGCGCCAGCAGGCGGTCCAGCAGCGCCTGCTTGTCGTCGGAAATGCCCCCGTTGCGCGAATACAGGGCGGCCTGGCTCTGGTAGAGCGTCTCCAATTCCTGCAGGTGATTGGCTCGCAGCGTCGAGCCGGTCGAGACGAGGTCGGAAATGGCGTCCGCCGTTCCCATGCTGGGGGCGATCTCCACGGAGCCCGATAACTCGACAATCCGTGTACTCACCCCCTGCTGTTCGAGCAGGTAGCGCGTCAATGCGGGATAACTGGTCGCGATCCGCAGGCCCTGCAGCCCGGCGAGCGAGTCAATGCCGGATCCCTCCGGGACGGCGATGGAGAGGCGGCAATGGCCGAATCCCAGCTTCCGCAGTCGCAGCAACCCGGATTCGCTGCCGCGCTCCAGCATCACCTCGCTGGCGATGTTCTCACCGACGATGCCCAGCTCGCAAACCCCGTCCAGCAGCAGGCGCGGGATATCGTCATCGCGCACCAGCAGCAGGTCGACAGGAAAATCCTGCCCGTACCAGAAAAGCTTGTCCTTGCTCTGCGCAAATCGAAGTCCGCAGTTCTTCAGCAGTTCCTGGGAGCGTTCCGACAGACGGCCGGATTTCTGAATGGCAACCCTTAATCGGCTCATGATGATCCTTTCCCCAATCGGTCGAGCACGGTCCGGTAACCCCCGGAACCCTGTTCCATGGAACGCGCCACGCGGCCGACCGTGGTGACGCTCACCTCGGTCATTTCCCGGATGTCACGATAGGTGTAGCCCTGGTCAAGCAATTGCACGACCCGCCAGCGGTCCACCATGGCCTCGATCTCCGCCGGTGTGCAGAGGTCTTCGAGGAACTTCCGGACCTCCAGCGGCGACTGCAGCGACAGGAGGGCCTCGGACAGGGTCCGCGCCGCCGCCTTCATCTCCGTCTTCTGGGACTGATCGTGCCGTTTCATGATCGCGCTCCGTTCCAATGTATTAATGTGCTAGTACAATGGAATGATAGGCTAATTCCGGCCATCCCGCAACCACCATGAACGCCGCCCGTAACAGGCGGGTGTCGATGTTTAAACCTTTTTCCGCCCCCCTGCATCAAATCTTCAGGAAAAACTGTTCCAGTACGTTCACGAGGACGAATCTATGAAACACGGCATATGGGTAGGGGCGGCGTTGCTGGCAGTGGCCATGACGTCGGTGGCTGACGTCAGGGAAACCGAAGAAATGTCGTTCGATGTCAATCCCGGCGCGCGCATCAGCCTGGAAAATGTGAATGGCGACATCAGCGTTACCGGCGGCGCCGGTTCCCAGGTCAAGGTGATCGCGCACAAGAAGGCCGGCGAGCAGGAGTACCTCGACAAGCTCAAGATCGTGGTCGACGCATCGCCGGATTACATTCGCATCGAGACCCGCCATCCCGACCGGGAGGGCGGCTGGTTCAACTGGAGCCATGACGGTGGCGGCAGTGTGTCTTACGAACTGGTGGTTCCCGACGAGGTCGACCTGGACGGGATCGAGACGGTCAATGGTGACGTCACCATCCGCGCGGTCACCGGCCAGGTGAAGGCCAGCACGGTCAATGGCGGGCTGGACGTTTCCGACCTCGTCGCAGACGTGAGCCTGGAAACGGTCAATGGCAACATCACCGCGACGTTCGATTCCCTGGGCGCCGACCAACGTGTCGAAGCGGACGCGGTGAACGGCAAGATCGTGCTTCGCCTGCCCGCCGACGCCAGCGCGCGCGTGACGGCTGAAACGGTGAACGGCAGCATCGATGCGGACGATTTCGGACTGAAGCCCGAAAAAGGATTCGTCGGCCGTGACCTGTCAGGCGAGATCGGCAGCGGCGATGCGCGCATCGCGCTCGACACGGTGAACGGATCGATCCGGTTGGAAAAGAACTAGATTTTCCCGCTTCCTCAACGTCCACTGGCCCGGCCATTGCGCCGGGCCTTCTTGTTGTCTTGGAGAAATCGCGCGGCCGAAGCGGCGGGCTGCTTAATTTTTCTGGCAGCGTGATATATCATCACGTTACTCCAAACCTCCCGAGCTTGAACAATGGCAAATATCCAGTGGCGCGGCGTGTTCCCTGCACTGACCACGAAATTCACCGCTGCCGATGAAATCGACTGGGCCGCGATGGAAAAACACCTTGCGTTCCAGGTGGAAGCGGGCGTCCACGGACTGATCGTGCTCGGCTCGCTGGGTGAGAACGCAACCCTGTCGATGGAGGAAAAGCTCGAAACGGTGCGATTCTTCGCAACCGCCGAGCGAGCCGGCAAACCCCTGGTGGCCGGTGTCGCGGAGTCGTCGACCCGCGACGCCAAGGCCTTTGTGCGGGCGGCGGAGGAGGCCGGTGTCGATGGCTTCATGCTGCTGCCCCCGATGCGATACGCGAGCGATCGCCGCGAAACCCTGGCCTATCTGCAGGACGTGGCGGCAGCCACCGGCCGACCGATCATGCTGTACAACAACCCGGTCGCCTATGGAACTGACCTGACGCCCGAGGACTTCGCCCGGCTGGCGGACAATCCGCGCTTCGAGGCCATCAAGGAGGCGGCGGACGATACGCGGCGCTTTCCACAGATCCGGCGTCTCGTGGGAGACCGCTTCGCCCTGTTCTGTGGCGTCGACGACCTGGCCCTGGAAAGCTTTGCGCTGGGCGCGGTTGGCTGGGTTGCCGGGCTGGTGGTCGCGTTTCCCCGGGAGACCGTGCGCCTGTGGGAGCTTTGCATGGACGGCGAATGGCAAGCCGCGCGGGAACTTTACGAGTGGTTTCTGCCGCTTCTGCACCTCGACACCGGTCCGAAATTCGTTCAGCAGATAAAACTGGTCGAGGCGTTGATGGGGGTGGGCAGCGCCAAGGTCCGCGCACCCCGCCTGCAGCTGAGTGAAGCCGAGGCATCGCAGGTCGAGAAGATCCTCGCCAGGGCGCTGGAGCAACGACCACCGTTATGACGCCGGCAGACGATTTCGCAGATTCCGCACCCAGCCTGGCGGAGCGGGCCTATCAGGTGCTTGAAGACAAGCTGGTGAGGCTGGAGCTGCCGCCGGGCGCGGTCGTCTCCGAAGGCCAGCTGATCCAGATGACCGGCCTCGGCCGAACGCCGGTTCGCGAGGCCATGCAGCGGCTCGCGCAGCAGGAACTGTTCCACGTGATGCCCCGCAAAGGGTTGTTGGTCACTCCCGTGAGCCTGCCGGGCATACTCCACGTGCTCGAGGCCCGCAAACCGCTGGAGCGAGTCATCGTGTACCGCGCGGCGCTCAACGCCCGCGACGAGCAGCGCAGCGGCCTGGCAGCGATCGCCCGGGACCTCGCCATCGCGCATGACAAGTTCGACGACTTCATTCGCCTCGACATGGCGCTGGGAGACTTGCTGGACACCTGCTCCGGCAACCTGTACGCCAGCGCGGCGGCGGCACCGCTGCGCAGCCATTGCCGCCGTTTCTGGTATTTCCACCGGCACCGCATGCAGTTGCCCGATGCCATTTCCGCGCAGTCGAAAATGGCGCGACTCATTGCCCGCCGCGACACGGTGGGGGCGCAAAAAGCGTCGGACGCGGTCATCGCGGTCGTCGAGCGCCTGGCCGCCACCATTGACCGGTTCGGCTGATGTGACGACGGGAGGCCTGCGCTGTGTTGTGGTTGGCGCTGGCACCGTTGGTTCCGCCTGCGCCTGGTTCCTGCAGCGCCGGGGCGCACAGGTGACCCTGATCGACTCCGAGTTGCCCGGCCTGTCGACGAGTTTCGGCAATGCCGGCTGCATCTCCAAGACCTCGGTGTTTCCCTTTTCCGTGCCGGGGGTCATGCGCAAGGTTCCGCAGTGGCTGGTGGATCCGACGGGTCCCCTGCGTATCCGCTGGTCCCAATTGCCGCGCGTGGCGCCGTGGCTCTATCGCTTCTGGCGCGAAGGCTCTGCTCAGCGCGTGCGAGAGATCGTGGCGGCCCAGTCGGCATTGATGGAACCGGTGTTGCGGGACTTCGACGACATTCTGAAGGGCACCGGCAGTGAATTCCTGAGGGAGGCGCGCGGCGCGATCCTGCTGTACGAGAGCGAGGAGGCGTTCGTGGCGGACGCCTGGAAATACCGCGAGCGCGACCGCCTCGGGCTGAGCTGGCGGCGCCTGGCTCCGGAGGAACTACTGGAGATGGAACCGCAGGTCCGGCTGAACGGCGGCGTCGCGCTGCTGGAACCGCTCTGGCAGCATGTGACCGATCCCGGGGGGCTGACCCGCCGGTTCGCCGATAACGCCGTCGAGCGCGGCGCGGCCTGGCTGCAGGACCGCGTCAAGGGCATCACGGCTCAGGCGCCGGGTATTCTGGTGAACACCGCGTCGGGACGCAGGATCGAGACCGACTGCCTGGTCCTCGCCACGGGCGTATGGTCCAATCAACTGCTCCGGCAGTTGGGCTACCGGGTGCCGCTCGTCGCCAAGCGGGGTTACCACGCGATGTACGCCGAACCGGCCATCGAGGTCAGCCGTCCGATCATGTCCGCCTCCCGACACGTGTTGCTGACCCCGATGCGCGACGGCCTGCGGGTGGCGGGAACGGCCGAATTCGCCGCCATCGACGCGCCGCCCGATTACGCGCGGGCACGGGCGCTGATCGACAGTGCCCGGCACTTCGTGCCGGAACTCGGCGGCAGCGGCATCAGCGAGTGGATGGGGCAGCGGCCGATGATGCCGGATTCCATTCCGGTGCTGGGCCCGCTCCCCGGCAACCCCAGGGTGCTGTGCGCCTTCGGTCACGGGCATTACGGCTTGACCCAGGGGCCGACCACGGGCAGGATCATCAGCAACCTGGCCTTTGGCGAGGATCCCGGCATCGACCTGGCTCCATTTGCCATTACCCGGTTCTGAGCGAGCGTCGATGAGCAAACCCGTCCGATCCACATTCCACTGCATAGACGCGCACACCTGCGGCAACCCCGTGCGGCTGGTGTACCGGGGTGGCCCGGAACTGGAAGGCGACAGCATGCTGGACCGCCAGCAGCACTTCATTGCCGAGTACGACTGGATCCGCACGTCGTTGATGTACGAGCCCCGGGGGCACGCGATGATGTCGGGCAGCATCCTGTACCCGAGCAACCGTGACGACTGCGACATCGGGGTGTTGTTCATCGAAACCTCGGGATGCCTGCCGATGTGCGGCCACGGCACCATCGGGACGGTGACCATCGCCGTGGAAAACCGCCTGGTGGAGCCGCGCAACCCCGGACGCCTGGACCTCGAGACCCCCGCCGGCCGGGTGTCGGTGACCTATCGCGAAGAAAACGGCAAAGTCGCTTCGGTGCGCCTGACCAACGTGCCGTCGTTCCTGCATTCCAGCGGGCTCGAGGTGGATTGCCCCGAACTGGGCGGAACGCTGACGTTCGACGTCGCCTACGGCGGCAACTTTTACGCGATCGTGGAACCCCAGGCGGTTTACGGCGACCTGGGGGACTTGTCGGCAGCGGATATCGTTCGCCTCAGTCCCATCCTGCGCAAACGGATCAACGAGCGGTACCGATTCGCCCATCCCGATGACGACCGGCTGTCCCACATGCGGCACCTGATGTGGACGGGACGGCCGACGCGCCCCGATTCGGACGCCCGCAACGCGGTGTTCTACGGCGACGCCGCCATCGACCGCTCGCCCTGTGGAACCGGCACCTCGGCGCGCATGGCGCAACTGGCGGCGCGGGGCGACCTGTCCGAAGGCGACCGGTTCGTCCACGAAAGCTATATCGGCAGCCAGTTTACCGGGCGGGTGGAGCGCCTGTGCCGGGTCGGTGACTATCCGGCGATCGTTCCCAGCGTCGAAGGCTGGGCGCGGGTGTACGGACACAACCTGATCACGGTAGACCCCGAAGACGACCCGTTCTGGGCCGGATTTACGGTCACCTGACGCCGGAAGCCATGCCGCGAACCCTGACCCGGGACCTGCCCGCGCAGCCCCGCCTGAACCGAAGAGGCACATCATGAGCCCATTTTCCAATCCCATTTTCCGCCTGTTGTCGGCCCTTCTGGTCCTGTCCGCCTGCCTGCCGGCAACGGTTCTGGCGGCGGAAGACAGCGAACGATTCAGGGGCATTTACGAGAAAGAGTGGGCGTTCAGGCTGCGCGAGTTCCCGCTGTTCGCCTCGTACGTCGGTGTGCATGATTACGACGCCCTGCTGGGGCGGGTCAGCGAGGCCGACCAGGCCCGCCGCCACGCCTTCTGGAAATCCATTCGGGCAGAACTCGACGACATTTCCTGTGCGCGCCTCGATCACGAGGATTGCATCAATTACCGGGTGTTCGTCCGGCAGATCGACGATTTCATTGCCGGCTACGAAACGCGCGCTCACCTACTGACCTTCAACAGCGACGGGGGGTTCTACATGGAGTGGGGCCGCCTTCCCGGGGAAACCCGCTTCAGCACCGTCCAGGACTACCGGAATTATTTGGCCCGGCTGCATGAACTCCCCGAGGTGATGGACGAGTATATTGCGCTGATGCGCCAGGGGCTGGAGATCGGAATGACCCAGCCGCGCGTCATCCTCAGCGGCCGCGACGAGCCCATCAAGGCGCAACTGGTGGAGCGAGCGGAGGAAAGCCCTTTTTACCAGCCCTTCGAAGATTTGCCCGAGTCGTTGGCGGGGGGCGACCGCGCTGAGCTTCGGGCCACCGCGAACAGGGTCATTGCAGAGGATGTCATTCCCGCGTACCGGCGCCTCGACGAATTCTTTCACCGGGAATACCTGCCCGGAGCGCGCGAAACGCTCGGCGCCTCGGAGTTGCCGGACGGCGAGCGCTTCTACCGGGCGCAGATCCGCCTGTACGCCACCGTCGACATGACACCGCGGGAAATCCACGACCTCGGACTGGAACAGGTGGCGCGGATCCGCGGAGAGATGCAGGACATCATCGGTGAAGTGGGCTTCGATGGCGATTTCGCCGCATTCCTGGCCTTTCTTCGCAGCGACCCGCAATTTTACGCGACGACGCCGAAAGAACTGCTGGCGCACGCCTCGTACTACGCCAAGAAGATCGACGGCCGCCTGCCGATGCTGTTCGGCCATTTGCCTCGCCAGCCCTACGGCGTGGCGCCGGTACCGGACGACATCGCACCTTTCTACACGGCCGGACGCTACGTGCCGGCCCCGCTGGATGCGGCCCGGGGCGGCTACTACTGGGTCAACACGCACGCCCTGGAGAGCCGGCCCCTCTATGCCATACCGGCATTGACGCTGCACGAGGGCGCCCCGGGCCACCACCTGCAGGGCGCGCTGGCCCTTGAGCAGTCGGAGCAGCCCCCGTTTCGCCGTTTCGACTATATCTCGGCCTACGGCGAGGGCTGGGGGCTTTACGCCGAAAAGCTGGGCCTCGAAATGGACATCTACGAGACGCCCTACGAGCACTTTGGCCGCCTGACCTACGAGATGTGGCGCGCCTGTCGGCTGGTCATCGACACCGGCGTCCACGCGTTCGGCTGGACACGGCAGCAGGCGCTGGACTACCTGGCCTCGAACACTGCTTTGTCCATGCACGAAGTGACCACCGAGATCGACCGCTATATCTCCTGGCCGGCCCAGGCCCTGAGTTACAAGCTGGGCGAGCACACCATCCTGCGCCTTCGGCGCCAGGCGGAGCAGGACCTGGGGGCGGCGTTCGACGTTCGGTCGTTTCACGATTTCTTGCTGTCCCTGGGTTCCGTGCCGCTGGACGTGCTGACCGAGGAGGTAAGCGGCTGGGCACGCCGGCAGCAGTAGCGCAAGCCCGGCGTTGGGGCGATAATCGCGGCCAGGCAGGAGGTTCTGAATGAATGTCAAAAAAGTACTTTGTGTCGCTTTGCTGTTCCTTGCTTTCGGACAGTTGAGTGCGGCTGGTCACCGTTCTCCCTCTCCCGAAGGGGCGAGCGTGGGTTTTTCCAACCTGTCCGGCGGTGATGTGGTGCCGCCGGTGTTCATCGTGAAGTTCACCATCAGCGGCATGGGCATCGCGCCCGCGGGCTCGCAGATCGAGAACACCGGGCATCACCACCTGTTGATCGATGTGGCGGAACTGCCGGACCTCGATCAACCACTGCCCATGACGGATAATATCCGCCATTTTGGCCAGGGCCAGACCCAGGCCGAACTGCAGTTGCCTGAGGGCGAGCACAGCCTGCGGCTCCTGCTGGCGGACCATGCGCACATTCCCCATGATCCGCCGGTGATGAGTGGGCTGATCACGATTACCGTTTCGGCGAACGCGCCGCCGCAGTCCGATCCCTGATCCGGAGATACGATCGTGATCATCGAAAACAGGAAAGTCGTCGCCTTCCACTACACGCTGACCAACGAGAGGGGAGAACAGCTTGAATCATCCCGGGACCGGCAGCCAATGACCTACCTGCACGGCGCGCACAATATCATCCCCGGGCTGGAGAAGGCGATGGCCGGGAAAAGCGCGGGCGATTCGTTCCAGGTCACGCTGCCGCCGGCAGAGGCCTATGGCGAACGCAATCCATCCAACATCCAGCGGATTGCGGCCAAGCATTTCAAGCAGCCGGGAAAGCTGCAGCCGGGGCAGGTGGTTTCGCTGCAGACCCGGCAGGGCACGGTGCCGGCCGTGATCCTCAAGGTCGGCCGATTCAATATTGACGTCGACGCCAATCATCCGCTGGCGGGTCAGACGCTGAATTTCGAGGTCGAAGTGACCGACGTGCGAGATGCGAGCGCGGAGGAAGTGGCGCACGGACACGCCCACGGCGAAGGCGGCCACCAACACTGACCTGGTTCATGTTGTGTTCACAATTATTTGTTTAATCTCTCCCAATATCACCTAGGGAAGAGACCATGGGGCGTCTGTCATCGGTTTTTATTGCGCTATTCGTCAGCTTCAACCTGCCGGCATACGCGGTTGAACACTCGGTGCTCGTGTACAACATGGAAGAATTGGCCCAGGCGATTCGTGACGCCAATGGGCGACCCGCATCAGACCATACCGCCATCGGCATCGGAGGGGGTGAGTGGGTGACGGTGCCAGGTGATACGGAGCTGCCTGCCATTACGTCTCATATTACCCTCAGCGGTGTGCTCCATGGTGAAGACGACACAGGGCCGAAGAGACTGCTGAAAATAGGCAAGACCGGTGTCGTTGAACTGCAGGCCCGAATCATTGATTTCGTCATCAACTCGGACGAGGTCAGTGGATTCATTGAGAACGAAGGTCAGCTGCAGGTTTCCGGAGACTTCAAGTTGGTCAGGGCATATGTCTGGTGCGCGCGACACGGGTGTTCCAGCGTGGATACGCCAGTTCTATTCAACGCCGAGTCTGGCAAATTGCATGTCGAAAAGACCGTTTTCGACGAGGAGGGATTCTCCCACTTTGCCAGCACTCCAAGGACCGTATTTCTTGAAAACCTGGGCAGCGCAACCCTTCGAGAGGTGCAGATCTATCTCCCGAACAGGAACTGGCAGACTCCTATAACAAATAGGGGGTACCTGCTGCTCCAGAACGTCAGCATGGTCAATCAACCGGGACAGCGCGACGAACTGCGCCATCCTGCCGTCGCGACTGCCGAGACGGCGTCAACAGAGTCCGTAAACTCGGTTTACAGCGGGTTCTCCGGCAATTGGTGCGACACCGCAACCAGCCTGGGTTACAACATGAGTGATTCGCCCGAGTGTTCGTGGGATGAAGAAGGGGATTTGACCGGAACGAGCGCCGGGCTGGTCTGGCGCGACTCCTACAGAATTACGCATGTCCTGCCGGCAGGTAGAAAAGCGCTGGTTCCCACCCGCATCAGCGCTGCAGTCGATTCCGCAAACAGCGAGTGGTGCCCGGCAAGAACCATTGAGGATGGTAACGGCGATGGCGTGGTCCAATGCGACCGTGGAGCAATCGAGTTACGTCCGCTCGGCCTGGCAGAGTTGGATGGAGGCATCAACGGCCTTTACTACGATCCAGAAGCTGACGGTCACTACATCCAGGTTCTTCAGACCGACTTCACCACGTTGGTCGTGTGGAACACGTTCGACCAGGACGGAAACCCGGTGTGGGTTTATGGCACCGGCGAACTGGTCGACGGCAGCTCGGTTGTCGCTCAGACATACATCAATGTAAACGGCGGAAGCCTCGCCAACGGTAAGTTTTCCCCATCCGAGGCCGTTTACTGGGGAACCATCGAACTGGATATGACTACCTGTGCGGAAGGCGCGGTTGCCTACTACAGCGACTATCCAGGCTTCGGAGACGGCTCGTTTTCCATCAAGCGACTGGGATTCGTGAAGCAACTGGGTTGTGTCGATTGAAGCGGATGCCCGGAACTGGGGGGCTCGAGTAACGGCGTCGTTCCGCCAGGATACGAAGAGCGACGGGGCACCCACGCCTTTTGCGCGAGAGATGCGGGCGTCCCGTCTCCAGTCCCGTTTCCAGACTCTTCAGTTGCCGCAATCATGGGCATCAAAAGGTCGCAACAGTCAGTGCGATACTCAGGGGTTTTTGGGGGAAAGGCCCTGTATTCGTCTCATACTCAGCCAGGTTTGTGTCAACATTGATCTGCCTCGTGCGGTGTCGACTTCATGACCAAGCTGACTGACAAAGTCCTGCCTCTCCTGCCCGGAACATTCATCGCCGGTCTGCTGCTGACCCTGGTATTCCTGCGCGCTGATGCCGTCGATCAGAAAATCGGTGTTTACATTGCGTGTCCCGGATGCTTCGACTCGGCGGTGTTTCAGAACGACCTGGCGCTATCCGGCCTGGTGTTCGGGATCCTGCTGCTCGCGGCGTTTGTGAGACCTGACTGGCTGGCGCGCGGTACCCAGGCGATTGCGGGTCTCGTGATCCTCGTTTACGCAGCTGACCTGGTCCTGTTCCACCTGTTTCATGCGCGCCTGTTCATGTCGGACGCTGCCCTGTTCATCAGTGAGAGAGCCGCGATCTGGGATCAGTTTTCGTCAGGGATGGGGGGCTTGCTGAATGCGTTGCTGATCCTGCTCGCTGCCGCTGGCCTCATTATCGGCTTGCTCGCCCTCC
>Ga0209536_100012886_pt1 | contig 12114 bp, 8 predicted proteins | sample DeeMarSeWOR28_12_FD_187461 | JGI IMG/M metagenome (GOLD analysis project Ga0209536, IMG submission 187461) | Marine sediment microbial communities from White Oak River estuary, North Carolina - WOR-2-8_12 (SPAdes) (version 2) | ecosystem: Environmental > Aquatic > Marine > Intertidal zone >...
AGCTGATCAGGTAGGCAAAAAAGACTGCCCCTGTGGCCATCAGCACACCCCGCTGAAACCTGGGAGTGGCCCTGATCCGGCCCGACCTGTAAAGGAACAGCATGGTAAACAGGGTTCCGATGGTCAGCAGCACAGCCTGGAAGGCCACCCCGGGATAACGCGCATTGATAATGGCGCTGATGGCACCCAGGAAGAGCCCTTCAAGAATGGCATAAATGGGGGCCGTTAAAGCCGAGGAGCGGGGCCTGAATACCGTGATAAGCGCAACAATAAAGCCTCCGACGGCCCCTGTCACGGTTAAAATCCCTGCACTCCCCGGATTTGTCCCCGAGGCCATTCGCCAGGTGTATGATGCCGCGGCAACCAGCAGCAGCAGCATGATGCCAATTTTATTGATGGTTCCGTTGATGGTCATTGCATTGCCTCCGGCAGCAATTCCGCCCACCTTATCAAATATCCTTCCTGCCAGTACCGGATTGGATGATCTCATCGCTCTCATTTTCTTAAATTTTGGTCAAAGATATGTTTTTTATGGATAATGAATTTTCAAATCGCATGCCACGTCACCTCCCCGGTGATGAGCTGACAAATTTTCAGTATAATTCTTAATTTTGGTCATGCATCGGTCCATCAGGAACATCTGGGCGAACGAATTCTTCAAAAACGTAGCCACCCTTATTTCCGGCACAACCATCGCCCAGGCTTTTTCGGTGATCATTTACATCTTTCTGAGCCGCATCTATACGGAGGAGGATTTTGGCGTGTTCGGACTCTACATGAATATCCTCAACATCACCATCATGTTCTCCACCGGGAAATATGAGCTGGCCATCCTGCTTCCGAAAAGTGACAGGGAGTCGGTAAACCTGCTGGGATTATCGGCGGTCATCAGTGCCGGGGTGAGCCTGTTGCTGATGGTGCCGGTCATCTTTCTGAACGGTCACCTCTGCAGATGGCTCGGAAGCGAGGAGATCTCAGCCTGGCTCTATTTCATTCCCGCATCCACGCTGCTGGTGGGCTTGTTTACCTCGTTCAGAAATTATTCCAACAGGGAAAAGCGGTACAAACTGATAGCCGGGGCCAACATCGGGCAGAGCCTGAGCAATTCGCTGCTGAAACTGGGACTTGGATTGCTCATTGCCGGTGCAGGCGGACTGATCATTGGAGCCGTTTTCGGACAGATAGCAGGTATGATGGTTTTCCTGGTGGCCCATCTGCGCCTGAGCGGGTCAAAGATGGGGTGGATCAAATGGTCGGAGATGAAGAAGCTTGCAGGAAGGTACAGCCTCTTTCCCAGGTACAATCTATGGCAGGGTCTGATCAACAACATTTCCGGTGCATTGCCGGTTTTTATCTTCAGCTCCTATTTCTCCACTGCCATTGCGGGCTTCTATACCTTCGGATACATGATCCTCTACAGGCCCGTCAGCCTGGTTGCCGGAGCATTTTACCAGGTGATGTTCCAGCGGTTCGTTGAAAAGCAGCACCACCAGGCCCCCATCCTTCCCGAAGTGCTGTTGTTCATCCGCAGGACTGCACAGATCCTGATCGTCCCGTTCCTGTTGGTGGGGATCTTCGCTCCCGAGATATTCGGATTCATATTCGGGCAGAACTGGGTGGAAGCCGGGAGGTATGCCCGTATTATTCTGCCCTGGATCTTCATGGTCAGCCTGGTGCTGCCCCTTTCGTTCATTCCCGATCTCTACAAGAAACAGCGAGTGGCCATGATCATCGACGGGATCAAGCTGGCGGGCCGTCTGGGGGGATTGGTGGCGGGAGTGGTGTTCGAAAATGTGTATCTTGGACTGGGATTGTACAGCGGATTCAGTTTCCTGGTGATCGGATACAGCCTGGTCTGGTACATCCGGCTCATCCGGAAGCTTCCTCCCGGTTCTTATGCTCCGGGTGAGGTTCCTGAAACAGCCATTTAAAGTTGATTTGATGGGAAAACTGACCAAAGCAATGAAGGCACTGTGGTGGATCACCCGCAACCCTGTCCTGCTGAACAGGGTGCTGGAGGATGAAGACGGGTGGCGGGCACGGGTGGCCGAAAAGTACAACCTGCCCGACGGACTGCCGGTAATCACCATGGACCAGCTGATGGATGCAGAGCAGATATCCCTGGGTCCCATGACTTTTCTTGACGGAGGATCGCTCCCCACCGACATGATGCTGCTGGCCGGTATGGCCGAAAGTATCAGGGATTGCAGGTACTTTGAAATCGGTACATGGCGGGGGGAAAGTGTCTCTGTGGTTGCTTCCAGGGCCGCTGTCTGCCACACCCTTTGCCTGACCGACGAGCAGATGCGGGAGATGGGGATGCATGAAAAAACCATCGGGTCACATATGTTGTTTTCGAAGGAGCTGGATAATGTGACCCAATGGAGGGGCGACAGCCGTAATTTTGATTTCGGGAAGCCGGGACATCCGTTTGATCTTATATTTATCGACGGTGACCACCACCATGATGTGGTGAAAAGCGATACGGAACAGGTCTTCAAGCAACTGGTACATGAAAAATCGGTGGTGATCTGGCACGATTACGGATTTCATCCCGATAAGGTACGCTTCGAGGTAATGGCAGCCATTCTCGACGGTGCGGGGCCAACGAGAATCAACAACATCTACCATGTGGCCCATACCAAGTGCGCCATCTTTACCGGCAGGGAGTACCCTGCCTCCACCCCCGGGTTTCCCGTGATTCCCGGTGAATATTATCACCTCGACCTGACCAGGAATTCGATTCGATAATGGAACAAACCGGACGAATATTGGTCATCCCCTCCTGGTATCCTCCCGATGGCGGCTATTTTTTTAAGGAACACAGCGAGGCCATAAACCGTAGGGGCTGGAAGGTGGATGTGCTGGTGAACAGGGTAGTGGGGGTACGGAAGTTGCTTAGCCACGGATTGTCGGCCATCGGGCCGCGCCGGATCAATGACGAAGAGGGCCTGAGGGTGGTTCGTTCGGTATTCCTCAAACTTCCGGGTAATGAGCAGAACAACATCAGGCGATGGGCCTCCTCCACCGAAAAACTGTTCAACAGGTTCGCAAGGAAGCACGGAAATCCTGACCTGATCCTTGCCCACAGCGTGACCTGGGCCGGGTATGCAGCCTCGCTGATCGCTAAAAAGCATCGCATCCCTTACCTGATTGTGGAGCACAGAAGCTTTTTTGTCTGGAGCACACCGGAGGCCAGAAAAATGGTGAAATCCTTCCACATCCCCTTCTTCGAACAGGCATACAGGAACGCTTCCCGGCTGGTTCCCGTATCGGAGAGCCTGCTTAACGGCCTCAGCTCCCTCTTCCCCTGGATCGATGAGAAGGTGGAGGTGATTCCCAACATGATCCGCGAAGATATGTTCCTTCCCCCGCCACTCCCCAGGCAACCGGAACCGTTTGTCTTCTTCTGGGCGGGACGCCTGGAGCACGTGAAGGGAATTGATCTTTTACTGCAGGCTGTGTCAGAGCTAAAACAACGCACGGGAGCTGTCTTCAAGGTCAGGCTGGCGGGTCGCGGTTCACTGCGCGATGCCCTTGAAGCGCAGGCCCGGGACCTGGGGATTGATGACATGGTTACTTTCCTGGGCCGGATCTCAAGAGAGGAGATCCAGGATGAGATGCAGCATGCCAGCTGTTTTGTCCTGCCCACCCGGTACGAGGCATTTGGAGCGGTTCTGATCGAAGCCATGTCTGCTGGTTTGCCCGTCATCGCCACCCGCTCGGGGGGTCCCCAGCACATCGTGTACAAGGGGAGCGGGATCCTGATAGATCCGGAGGAGGTATCACAGTTGACAGGGGCCATGGAGAAAATGATGAAGGAGTATGCCGGTTTTGACCAGACCGCTATCAGATCTGATACCCTGGAACGGTACGGGGGAAAGAAGGTCATGGAGAGGTATCACAGGTTATTTCTGGAAATGATCGGAGTGTCGAATTAAAAAACTCATGCATTATGAAGAGAGCCTGGATCGTTTCAATTATCATCCTTGTCATTCCCGAAATGCGGGCCCAGGAAATCCGTTGGGAGGGACAGGCGGTTGAGTGGGGGCACGGCCGGCTGGTTGTCTCAGAGAACAGTCGTTTTCTGGAATTTGAAGATGGAACACCGTTCTTCTGGCTGGGCGATACCGCATGGGAGCTATTTCATCGCCTTTCCAAAAAGGAGGCCGAAACTTACCTGGAAAACCGCCGGGAGAAGGGTTTTACCGTGATCCAGGCCGTGATCCTTGCCGAACTGGATGGGTTGCATACTCCCAATGCGGAAGGCGAACTGCCCCTTGTGAATGATGATCCCGGGAGGATCAATGAAGCTTATTTCGAACACGTGGACTGGGTGATCCGAAAAGCAGAAGAGAAGGGCATGTTCATCGGCCTGTTGCCCACCTGGGGCGACAAAGTGGACAAACGGTGGGGTGTGGGACCTGTGATCTTCAATGCGGAGAACGCCAGGGCATACGGAGAGATTCTGGGCATACGCTACCGGGAGTTTCCCAACATCATATGGATCAACGGAGGGGACCGTCCCGGAGGAGGTGATAACTTTCCTGTCTGGAATGCGCTGGCCGAAGGTATCAAAAAACACGACAGCAACCACCTGATGACTTTCCACCCCATGGGCGGCAACAGCTCCTCCAAATGGTTTCATGACGAAGATTGGCTCGATTTCAATATGATCCAGACCGGACACGGGGAGCGCTCCTATGCTGCCTATATCAAACTGGTGATTCCCGATTATAACCGGATTCCGGTGAAACCGGTTTTTGATGGAGAACCGCGGTATGAGGACCATCCCCATGCATGGATGCCCGATGTGCTGGGTTGGTTCGATGATGCTGATGTGAGGCAGGCAGCCTACTGGAACCTGTTTTCAGGCGGATTCGGACATACCTACGGTTGTCATGCCATCTGGCAGATGCTGGCTCCGGGGAGGGACCCGGTGGGCAGTGCACGCAATTACTGGTACGACGATCTCGATCTGGCCGGGGCCTGGGATATGATCCATGTCCGCAGGCTGATGGAGAGCCGTCCCATGACGGAAAGGATCCCTTTCCAGGAGATTGTAAGGAACAGCTATTTGCCGGAGACCGATTACATTGTGGCCACCCGGGGCAAGGAGTATGCCATGGTATATATTCCCACCGGGTGGGGAGCGGCACTCGACCTGGAATTGTGCGGATGGCCGAAAGCGCGGGGCTGGTGGTACAATTGCAGGAGCGGTGAGGCCACCCCCCTGGGGGAAATGGATATGAACGGGATACGGACCATTGCCCCGGACACGGGGGGACGCGGGAACGACTGGGTCCTGGTGCTGGATAATGCTGCCGCAATGTTCGGGCCGCCGGGGACACCCCTGGAATCAAAATATGCAGACCGTTGAGATGGTGATTTAAAAAAATTTGTAAATTTGCACACCCAAACGGTGGATGTAGCTCAGCAGGTTAGAGCGCTGGATTGTGGTTCCAGAGGTCGTCGGTTCGAGCCCGATCTTCCACCCGACATAACAAAGCCGTCCTGCATTTGCGGGACGGCTTTGTAATTAAAAGGCCTCCAACTGATCAGATCCGCTTGAAGAGCACTGAGCGATACATTTTAGAGCACAATCATCATATGTGAGAATACCTCACCCGAGTCAAGTTCGAGATTGAGAATATAAGTTCCTTCCCGAAGAAACCCACCATCAAACTCAATTTGATGGTTGCCGGCTTCCCAATACCCGGTATCCCGCATATACACATCTCTTCCCGATAAATCTTTAACCCTGATGCTTGCCTGCTGGCCTTTATGCAGGTTAAATGCAATTACTGTGCTCTTGTTGAATGGATTGGGGTAGTTAAATAGCCGGAGATCCTCCGGAACCGATGTGCTGGTGACTTCCGGATCACCAGGTATGCCTGTGGTGTAATCCTCCGGACCTATAGCGATCCAACCTTTGTTATTGCTCTCATGAATCTCACTCATAGTGTTTTCCGGGTCCAGTACTGCAAATAAACGACCCTTTTCAGGCATGATCCACTCCATATGAATCCATTGTGAACTGCGTGGTGCGAGAGCAGTCTCGGTGGCAAGCATGGTTTGCCCGTCATTACTGGTGATCAGCTCACCGCTTTCGTCCGGGTCGCCCAGGTAAAAGCTTATCCTGACGGGATCCTGTGTGGGAAGCAAACTGAAATTATGGATCCTGGCATATACCAGGATGGTATCGCCCGGTTGGGGATCTTTAGGGTAAATGACGATATCTTTCGTTTGGGACCTTTTTAGCTCACTATTCAGCGCATAGCCTTTTTCGGGATCCAGTCTCCAGGGCAATATGAAGGCAGGATCAGGCATTGTTCCATACGCATCCTGCCACCATGTAGGGGTGTATCCCTGGGCAGCCTCGTCTACATTCACCGCATAATCGATCACCAGGATTCCGGATTCGGACCAGTATGAGAAAGGTCTGATCTGGTAACCTGTCTCGGGTCCTACTGTCCCCCCCAGTTTTACTTCAAGTGACAGATCCTTTTTGACAGTGGTAGTATGGGACGAAAACGATTCAAGATTAAAATTACCGGTCAGACTTCTTCCGACCTGAATTTTGTAATCAATGCTGACACTTCCTCCAATCCCAAAAGGAGCTGCACTTACCTCGGTCGATCCTTCGGTACCGAATCCCACATCCCGGCCTACTTCAATTCCCACTTTATGAGATGTGGAGGCACTATTCTCTTCGAAATCACTGAATTCCAGGCTCCATGTGTAATTGGTATTGGGACCCAGGCCATAATTGTTATTTAGGAGACCCTTTATGGGTTCATTCTCGGCGGTAATTTCCTCCAGTTCGGTTAAATCAGGATAGGAAAGTATGTTACCTGGTTCATGATTCGGTATATACCTGTTTCCGCTCCAGCTTTTACTCGGGAACCACCGGTTCTCAACCAGTTCCGGGACCACCGTGGACATGTATCCCTGGAGTATCCCGTCACTATATACCGGATATTCCCAGATCGTATAATCACCGACCGTCGCATAGATCATGTCATCATGGACAGCCTCTACTTCGACACTCACGGCAACCGTTTTGGATGAATTCTGAACTTTGGAGAAATTGCCACCATAAGTGGTGGTCAGGTGGGCATTCAGTTTTATTCCGGCAATTTCGTTTTCCGTATACAATTTCCTCTCAAGTCCCCAGTCCGAGTTAATCTGGCTTGAAATCTGCTCGGTCAGGCTTACACCTTCTTTATAGGTGGCGATAAAGTTACAATCCCCACCACTGAAACAATTACTGATATCATACATCACCTCACCGAACATATCGAAATGTACTGGTGGTGCATTTACCACAACCAGCGGTTGAAACACATTCGTCTCCCTGTAACTCCTCGGTGTGCCAAGCCGCATTCCATCCCCTTCGAAATTACCGGTTACAACAGCTATTGGAGAATCGTTTTCCAGTGTAATTGAGCGCTCCGGGTAAGATGCTCTGCGTGTCATTCTCAACTCCCCGCTCAGTTGCAATTCTGCTTCATACACAGAAATGTCCAAACCCTTTTTACTGAATTCTCCGTACTCCACCTTATGTACAACGACCACCTCTTTATGCCACTGGTCCTGAGAAAGACTGGCGTCCAGATCTGTAACAACCACCGTTCTGTTATTGCGATCGTTGCTGAACAATGAGGGATTCAGGTCTCCAAATACCGCTACCTGATTCAAATCAAGCTCTTCGGTGGCCGTGTAAATCTTGATGTTGTCCCAGGCGCCAAAAACCACTTCCTCATGTCCATTTCCGGTCAAATCACCAGCTGTGATACTCATGGATCCGCCACCGCTTGCATCTTCCTTATTTAATTTGGTATGAACGGACTCCTTTCCAGGGCTGTAAAAAAGAGAGTCCATAGCAACATTGGTGCGAAAAGCCTGCAGGAGATAATAAATGCTATCGCCCTGCGTCACCTGATACCCCACGGCAATCTCATCCACAGCATTGCTGTTCAGATCAACCGAAGTCAGGCGTATTCCGTGCAACTGAAAATTTAAGCGGTTGTCCCTGATCAGGTATGGCAGCAAATCTATTTCAGCCTCCCTGACGCCGGGTTGAAAGATATAGGTGTCATCCTTTTTTACATCATAGATGTTCAGGGTCATCGTTTCTTTATCTATTTCCTTGTTCAAACCCGGTTCGTAAATATGGATCTCATCGCTTCCTGCCAGGACGATCTCATCCATTCCGTCCCCATCAAAATCACCGGTTCCAACATCGTAATTCATAAATGAATGATCACCAAGGTGAATGGCATCAGCCTGAAGAACACCCTTTCTTTGAGGTACAAGGGTACCGTCCGTATCATACAGGAGTATCCGGATCGTCGTATCCGGGCCGAGATAGCTTAAGAGGAATTCCTTTTCAGCATCCTGGTCAAAATTTCCAGGTATCAGACGGACCAGGGTCTTTGTGCCGAGCATTTCAGATCCCTCAAGCACGTTCACTACTCCAGCATCCATAAATTCATAGCTGGCAGTGTCAACCTGTCTGACGACAATCTGAATCGGATGCTCCTCACTTCCCGTCCAGCAGGAAACAACATCATCGAAACCGTCCCCGTCAATATCTTCAGAGAATACATCCAGGATATCCCTGACGGGAAGTTGTCCCGCAATGCTGTCACCCCCTTTTGCGATGATCTCATTGGCTTCCTCAGGATTATTTTTGCTGGCATAGTCATACAGCCTGTGATGAAAAAATCCTCCCCCCGAACCGGTAAAATCGGCCCACAATACTACGACCTCATCAGAGACTCCCACATGGTATCCCCCCAGCAGGGGATCGGTGGGACCATCATCGTTCTGTGCCGATAAAACGGACCCCATGAGGAGCAGGAGCGTGGCAGAAAAAATCCGGAAACTGTGTGGTTGTGTCAAACGGGTTTTCAATTTCTCCATACTATTCTGGCTTTTCTTTTTCATCTTATGCTTATTGTATGATATATTGATAGTGGCAGCTAATGCGATAAAAGATATAGGGACCTTAAAATATTTTAAATGTCCGAAGTATGGCTTTTGAAGCATTTTCCTATCTGGATTTCGGGTAGAGGACCCTAAGGGTTGAATTCCGAAAATTAAACACCTGCACGGATTGCTTTGTTCATTTTGAGTAAGGCTGGAAATGTTAAATGTGATCACAAAAAACATCCCCCAATCAGGGTTTATAGAGGATATTTATCCGTGTGCCCGGCCATCAATCTTGATCAGGTGCGTGATTCCCGGATATTTATCAGATAGCATGCCCTCCATTATTGTTTTCAGATTCTTTCATGCCGCGCTTGCTCTTCCTCCGTTCCATAAAAAATGGCTGCCAACTTGTACGTACAAGCTATATTTTATAGCTTTATGCTGCCTTATCATCTATACCGGGATGGCAGAAAAACTTTACTGGAAGGTTTATCAGACCTTGAAATCCCGCATTCAGGATGGAACCTATGCTTTGGGGAGTTACCTCCCCTCTGAAAATGAATTGTGCAAGATCCACAGCATCACCCGCACCACTGCCAGGCGGGCGCTTGAAGAGCTGCAGAAGGATGGGTTTATTTCCAGGGAACACGGGAAAGGAAGCCGCGTTAAGGAGCGAAGGCAAACGTTGGGATTGTTGACAGTCAAAGGATTTTCTGAAGCAGTGGGTGATGGGGTCAGGACCCGCTTTCTTCAGCGGCCCACCCTCCGCTCCTGGCCGGAGCCTTTTGCATTTTCACCCGAGAAACGGGAGCGCTCCCGCTATGTCATCTATTTCGAAAGGCTGCGGGGCGTGGGTGAGATCCCTGTGATGCTTGAGTGCAACTGGTTCCCTTCGCGGGGATTCGAGGAGTTGCTGCACACCGATTTCGTGGACGGCAGCTTCTTTAAGACGCTGAGCAAAAAATACATGGTGGAGATCTCTGGCTCGGAACAGGAATTAAGGGCACAGCAGGCGGACGAAAAAATTGCTCATTTATTGAATATCGCCCTGGGAGCACCCATCCTGAATATTTCCATCAGGTTTGAAACCGGTCAGTCCGGTTTCCGGATATACAGCTGCCTCTACTGCAATACAGACAAATATCCCATTGGCAACATTTACCACCACCGACTATGACAAAAACCGAAACACTGGCCAAAATGATCGACCACTCCATTCTGCATCCTACATTGACGGATGCGGATCTGAAAAGGGAGTGTGAAGTGGCCATTAAATATGATGTGGCCTCCGTGTGTGTGAAACCTTATGCGGTTCCGCTTGCGGTGAATCTGTTGAAAGGATCTGACGTACTTGTGGGATGCGTGATAGGATTTCCCGCAGGTAACTCGGCCATTGAAGTGAAGGTATATGAAACGGAAAAAGCGTGCAGGGATGGAGCGGTGGAGATAGATATGGTGATCAATATCGGAAAAGCACTGCAGGGTGACTGGGACTACATTGAAGAGGAGATCGGAGCGGTAACCCTTACCTGTCACCGGTTTGGGGCCATTGTGAAAGTGATATTTGAGACCGATTATGTGAGCAGGGAAGCCGACATCGTGAAATTGTGCCAGATCTGTACCGGAGAGGGGGCTGATTATGTGAAAACATCCACGGGGTTTGGATTCGTCAAGGATCCTGACGGAAAGTACGGGTACCGGGGGGCTACCCTTCCCCACCTGAAATTGATGAAGGCCAGCATTGGTCCCGGGGTAAAGCTTAAGGCAGCCGGAGGGGTGCGCACCCTCGATCAGCTGATTGCTGTTCAGGATGCCGGTTGCCACCGCTGTGGCGCAACGGCCACCGCAACCATACTGGATGCGGCCCTGGCAAGATTCGGTACTTAGCGTTCACAGATAAACCTTACATAGAACCGCCATTATGTACATCGTTGATTCATAAGGGCTTGCCTTGATCTTCTGCGTCATCACCATGCTGGGCTGGGGGTTCTATCAAAGCATTTGTTTCAGGAATTGAAGATCCGACCCGACCTGCTTCTCAAATTCCTCACGAGGTATTCCCAGTTCCCTCGATCCATGTTCGGCACCTCCCAACGGATATTCAAAATGTACGGACATATCGGCCTCTATATCCAGTACATCCAGTTTATCCAGGTAGTTCCTGAACGGTACCAGTCCCGCTCCCAGCGGGACATTGCGCAACCTTGCTCCCTCAGCGATGTCCCAGGTGTAATCCTTTATATCCAGGCTGTTGATGTATAGTGCCAACATTTCCAGAACAAAAGGCCAGCTTTCCGGGCCTTCCACCATGGCGTGCCGGATATCAAACTGTACCCCGATCCAACGGGGATCGAGCCCCTCGATGATGTGCAGCAGGTCCCATCCCGAACTGCCGATACAATCACCCGAATGGTTCTGGTAAGACGCCGCAATGTTGGCAGACCGGTTCACTTCCTGCAGCTTCTTCAACTGCCCGGCGGCCTCTTTTAGCTGATCCTCCACCCGCTGGCCCTCCCGGTACCGGAACCAACCGGGCCTGTATATGGGTATCCCAAGCTTGCCCGCAGTCTCCAGGATGTTCCATGTAACCGGATCCCCGGGATCTGTGATCGCAGTGGTGATCATCGGAACCTCCAGTCCGGCATCCCTGATCTGTTCCACTGCGTCGGGCAGGCCCCTGGCAGCGTCACCGGGTTCCACGTGGCCACCCGGCCTTACGGTCAGGTCGATCCCGGTGAAACCGATCTTTCCGGCCAGCTCTGCCATCTCCCGGAATCCCAACCACTGCATGTGCTTGGAGAATATACAGATGTGTGATTTTTTCCTGTTTTGGTTGGCGGGTTCACCCAGCAGGCCGGGAGCGGGAGCCAGCGTTGTAAAAATCGCGGCACCGCCTGATTGCCTGATGAACTGCCTGCGCTTCACTAGGACGCAACGATTCTTACTACCTTGTTCTCGATCATCTCCTGCAGCTGATTCAGGAGCACCTGCTCATGGGGATCAATGTGGCTGTCTTCTGTGGCAATGGCCAGAATGGCATCCATTTCATCACGCGTGATCTGGTGATCCTCAATGGCCTTTTCTATCATCACCTTGAGCCGCTTTGCACTGTCGCTGATAGGAGTCATAGGTCTGATTGGTTTCCCTAAAAATACAAAAACAATCGGTTTCATTATA
>Ga0209536_100012887_pt1 | contig 12113 bp, 8 predicted proteins | sample DeeMarSeWOR28_12_FD_187461 | JGI IMG/M metagenome (GOLD analysis project Ga0209536, IMG submission 187461) | Marine sediment microbial communities from White Oak River estuary, North Carolina - WOR-2-8_12 (SPAdes) (version 2) | ecosystem: Environmental > Aquatic > Marine > Intertidal zone >...
CTATGTAAAAAGTTCGAAAAATAAACTTGGTATTAAATATAATATGTTCGTGCATCTCGATATAGGAATTGTAGTTTGCCATTTTGACTTAACTGCTAGGGAACTTGAAATTGGAGGAGATTGGGAATTCCTTCAACCAAAAATTAATGAAATTGAAGGATTAGATTATATTATATCTTGGAATGGCTCTTCCTGAAAATTTTAAATCCAATATTAAAAATCTAAATATAAATATATCTTATAAACCATTTTTAACTATATTAGCACAAGAAGTTATTATATTTAGAATATGAAAAATTTTTCAAATTATTGGAATGCTATATCCTTTGCATTTATTAGACATGGCAGCCTAAAACGAAAGGCTAAGAATGTCCCTTATGTAATTCATCCAATTCGAGTTACTTCAATTTTAAGAGCCACTGGTTTTAACGAATTTAAAAACGAAGATTTGATGATCGCAGCGCTATTTCATGATCTAGTAGAAGATACTGACACCAATTTGATAGAAATTGAAAGTCAATTTGGAAAATCAGTTGCCCTAATTGTTGCTGAACTTACTAAACCTGATGGGGCTAAAGGTCGTAAAAAAGAAAAGTGGCTCGAAGGTTTTATAGAAAAATCAAAAGAAGCAAAAATAATTAAAATGGCTGACAGAATAGATAATCTTATGGAAAAGGGAGATGTTTGGACTGAAGAAAAACAGAAATTATATGCTGAACAAGCGAAAATAATTTTAAAATCTTGTGGTAATGCTAACAAAGAATTAGCTGATAGGTTAGACTATGAAATCAAAAGGATTTTAGAAACTTATGCTCTATCAGAGTTCGAAAAGTAAAAATAATAAAAAAAAATAGGAATTAATTATTTCAAATCTCTATTTATTAATCAATTACCCCTTTTTCTCTTAAACCTTTAAGGAACTCGATCTCCTTTTTTAAGTGAATTTCCTTTAATTCTTCTTTTATTTTATCCCATTCTGGACCATGTAAAGGCCAAAACAATAGAAATACACCTGAAATTGCTAAACAAATTCCAGAAATTAAAGCAAAGGCAATCATTAAACCAAGAATAGCATTGGCAGATTGATTAGATCCAGCATCTGGATCAAAATTATAGATAGAAATAATAAATAGAAAGGTCGCATTAGCTATTGAGATGGCCGGCTTAGCAAAAAGAGCCCCTATTCCCCCATAAGTTACCTCTCGACGTTTTCCGGTCATTTTTTCATCATAATCAATGTTTTCACCGCCAAAAGTAGGACCTAGAATACTTATTGATCCAAATCCAACAGCCACAAGAGCTAATGGTGCCAATGCGTAATAAATGTTCCAACCAGGAAATGTATTCCATCCAATAAAAAATAGTAAAATAAAACCTATTGTACCAATAACAACACATAGCAAATATGTATATTTTAATCCAAGCGTATCTAACAATTTATTTAAAAATATGACGAATATGATAAATGATACAAATACTGTAACTAAAAAAATTATAACTAGATGGAATGGGGGGGAAAGAACAATTAATATATAGTAAAGAATTCCCGTTAGAAAAATTGTGTTAGTGATTATACTAAAGAAACCTACCCCTTGAGAAATCAACCAGGGTTTATTTTTAAAGCAAGATTTTATTCCTTCAATAAAACCTAAAGGTTCCTCATACTTTAAATAGGGTTTTTCCTTAAGAGTATAGCTCCCTAATATAATAAGGAAAACACATACTAGACATAATATGCTAAATGCAGGATATAGCAAGGGATTAACACCATCATCTTGATTATAAAGAAAAATCAATGGACCAGCTATAATTATTCCGGTAGCTATAGCAGTAACAAGGTTAGTATAGATTGCAAGATTAGTCCTCTCTTTCTGTGTAAATGTGACCTCAAAATATAATGCACCATTTGCTGATGACATGAAGGTATATATCGTATCGAAAGCAAGAAGGATAATTAGAAAATACAAGAAGAGAACCATTTCCTGATTTACATCCACTATTAAAAAAGGCATCCATAATAGAATAAAAAATAATCCTAAAAACGGAGCGCCAAATCTTAAATAAGGAATTCTACGTCCATATTTCTTTGAGATAAAACGCTCTTGGAAAATAGCAAAAAGTGGATCGTTTAGAGCATTCCAAATTGCGAAAAGTAACCAGGCATAAGCTATCAATCCAGCATCTAATCCAAGGATAACATTATAATAATAAGTTATGGGAGTCATAGAGAGGGACATTAAAAGGTAAATTGATGCAGTCATCCCTCCTGCAATGAACTTTGCTTTTGGAGTAAGGGGCTCTTCCTTGAAATCTTCTAATTCTTCCTCTAGTTTTTTTTTCTCCATATTAATCATTAAGTCTTTAAAAGTTATAATTAATAATACAAATAATTAATTCTGCTACTACATTAGAATATTCACATATTATCAATAAAATTTCTAATTAAATAGATGTATAAATAATTCTATAAAATTAAAAAAATCTGATGAATTTTAATGGTAAATGCAATATTAATTATCCTTGATACCTTGAGACAAGATCATGTAGGATGTTATGGAAATAATTGGATAAAAACACCTCATCTTGATAATTTTGCTCAAGAAGCTGTAAAATTTACGAGAATGTATCCTGATTCGCTCCCAACGCTCCCTGCGAGAAAGGCAATGTATACTGGAAAGCGAGTCTTCCCATTTACAGATGATAAGCAAGGGAAGACAAAATCTGGAAGGGGAGACTTTATCGGTGATGCTCTCGGCGCACCTGGTTGGGGCTCCATTTCAGAATCACATGATACTCTGGCAGAGTTGTTTAATCGAAAAAAATATATATCTGCATTGTTTTCTGATGTATATCACCAATTTAAACCGGGATATAATTTTCAGCGTGGATTTACTCAATGGGAATGGATCCGTGGACAAGAAGAAGATGCCTTTCTTTCTGGTCCAGAAATTTCTAACGAAGATCTCCAAAAATATCTTACTTCCAAACAGCAAGGAAGAACCTCAGGAACCGTATTTGCCAAATTTATGATGGAACAATTTTTAAAAAATACGCGATGGTGGCGCTCTGAAACTGATACATTTCCTGCCCAAGTATTTCGCAAAGCTGGAGAATGGTTAGATCTAAACCTAGATGCTCTAATAAAGGGTAAAGGATTTATAACTGTGGAATCGTTCGATCCACATGAACCTTGGAATCCTCCTCTTCATTATATTCGAATGTATGAAAAAGATCCAGATTGGGAAAAGGGTTGCCAAAAAATTACTCACTCTTTATATGGTCCAGCAAATATTCTTTCAGAACAAGAACTCAAGAACTTAAGGACACGCTATGCCGCTGAAGTCTCGCTAGTCGATACATGGTTTGGGTATTTCATAGAGTATATTAAGAGAATTGGTATTTGGGATAATTCAATCATAGTTGTTGTGTCTGATCATGGTCATATGCTAGGCGAACATGGTCTAATTGCAAAGGCTGCTAATCCCCTGGGGCGAGAAGTAGCCGATCTTGTTGCTATGATTCGATTCCCTGGAGGTGAAATGGCAGGAAAAACTTGCGATAAGTTCTGCTATCATCATGATATTGCTACTACGATATGTAATGCATGTAAAATTTCTTCTAAAGATATGGATGGTAAGGATCTATACCCTTTAGCCCAAGATGATAAATTAAGTTATTATGATCATGTTTCCATAGCTTGGGGAGGCTCCGTCGCAGTATACAATAATGATTTCTGGTATAATGGATATATATGGGATATTGAAGAAGGCAGTTTGTTTGATGTAAATAAGGATCCCAAATTGAATAAAAATATCATTTCAGAAGCTCCAGAAAAGGCAAAAGAACTATTAAAGCTCTGCTGGGAGGACGCTCGTGAACCAATTGATATGGATTTCATGCGCCAATTTAAAGACCGACTCGGGTGCACTCCTGTAACTAAAGAATTGAGCAGAAATAGCTAAAAAAAATAAATTAAACAAATTAATAAAATGGTAAGGGATATGAATAAGGAAGATATTTGCTATATGCCCGCTTGGCAGATGGTAGAAAAGATAAGAACACAAGAATTATCCTCCCTAGAGATAACAGAGACGATAATAGAGAGAATTGAAAAGATAAATCCGAAATTAAATGCGTATTGTACTCCAACTTTTGACTTAGCAAGAGAAATGGCAAAGAAAGCTGATGATCGAGCAAAAACAGGTGAAAAGGTTGGATTATTGAATGGAATTCCTACATCCATTAAAGATACGATGGATACTAAAGGAATTCGTACTACCTATGGTTCTCCGTTTTTTGAAAACCATATTCCTAAGGAGAATACCGTGGATGTGCAACGCCTTATTGATGCGGGATGCGTAATTTTAGGAAAGACTAATAACTCTGAGTTTGCGTTCTTTGGCGTTACTATTAATGAAGTATTTGGCGTTACTAATAATCCTTGGAATTTGGAAAGAACGTGTGGTGGATCTAGTGGTGGTGCTGGGGCATCGATTGCAGCAGGAATTAGTCCTCTAGCACTAGGATCTGATGGAGGTGGATCTATTAGAATTCCAGCTAGTTTAAATGGAATTTATGGTTTAAAACCTAATTTTGGGAGGATACCAATTTATCCAAGAAATAGACTTGGAGGTTTTACCGTTACCGTTAATGGTCCTATGACAAATTATGTAAAGGATGCGGCATTAATGCTGGACGTTTTGAAGGGATTCCATGGAGCTGATAGAGATGCCCTACCAGATGATGGAGTTAGTTATTTTAAGAAGATTAATGAAAAACCAAATAAAATAAAAATTGCATTTTCCTTAGATTTAGGTAATACTAAAGCGATTGATCCAGAAGTAGTAAAAGCAGTAACAGATTCTGTTCAAAAGTTTGAAGAATTTGGCTGGACGATTGATACTGTAAAACCTCGATTAAGACCTCCTACTATGGCATTCAATACTACTTATACTGCAAATGTTGCTTATAACCTAGGACCTTATTTACAAGAAAACAGAGAATTATTAGGTCCTGAATTGGTTAGAAGTATTGAATTAGGATTGACTCATAAAGCTGTAGATCTGCTCAATGCATTTAATGAAAGAAAAAATTTCTATGAAAAAATGTATCAATTCATGAAAAATTATGATGTTTTAATAACCCCAACGCTTTCAGTCACAGCATTTCCTCATGGAATCTTGTATCCTGCAATAATTAATGGTAAAGGAGTTCCACCCACTGGTTGGCAACCAAATACATGGCCTTTTAATCTAACAGGTCAGCCTGCGGCTTCAATTCCTTGTGGGTGGTCAAAAATGGGACTTCCCATTGGAATGCAAATCATAGGGCATCGTTTTGATGAGTTAACAGTGCTGCAGGTTTCTCAAACCTTTGAAGAAATAGCCCCATGGCAAGACAGGAAACCAAATCTTTGAGAGTTTGAGTAGAAATGGTCCATATTCAAAAAATATCCGTTCTCATCCTTGTATTAATACCAAAGAAAAGAAATTTTAAAAGCTAATACCCTATTCTGTACTTATAATCCTCTCTAATTTTAAGTTATATTTTCTTGGAGTGAATCTTTTTCCGAAACGCTGAATAACAATATAATAAATATCATTACAAAAAATGATGCTGAAATAACGGGTAAGGTTTGAGAACTTAAATAATATAAGATTACTCCACCTAATATTGGTGTAATTATCATTGCGATACTCGTAAGTGCATTGTTCACACCAAGAAGACTTCCTGTCTCTTCTCGTTCAACACTATTTGCTAATTTGCTTGTAAGTACAGGACGGCAAATTCCAGTCCCAAAAGCTATAAAAACTAAAGGTATAAAAGCAAAAAGAAAGGTTGTTGTAAAAATAAGAATAGTAAAGGCAGTAATCATTGAAATTATTCCAATTTTTAAGACTTTATTCTCATCAAAAGTCTTCTGAAGAGGACTTATCAAAACAGTTTGAAAGAATACTCTTAATATACCGATCCAAGCCATAAAAAACCCCACTTCAAGAGCCGTGACATTTATTTGCATTTCAGCGAAGAGAGCATAAGTAGAAATAAAGAGCATAAATCCAAAACTATAGAGAAAGAAAATAATAAGTAATTTTCTAATTTTCGAGTCTTTAAAAAACCTTTTCGCATCATCAATAGGGAAAATATCATTAAATGTAATTCTAACCTTTTCTTCTTTTACCGTTAAAGATTCAGGCAGAAAGATAATAACTAATAGAATTGAGACTAGGCATACTAATGCAGCAAAAAACATCGGAGTAGAATAACTTATAGTTGAAAGAGTTCCTCCTATTAATGGTCCGAATATTAATGCTGCACCAAAAACAGCACTAGAATATCCATATACTTTAGTTCTATTTTTTGGCTCAGTTACATCACTAATATAAGCTTGACTAACCGTCATATTGCTGCCTAAAAGCCCATCAACCAAACGAGCTAAAATTAAAAACCAAACGTTATTTGCTAAACCTAATAATATAAAACCAATCAATGTGCTAATCTGACTAACTATTAAAAGTGGTTTTCTTCCATAACGATCGCTTAATTTGCCTGTCACAGGGCTGGCAAAAAACTGACATAAACTAAAAATACTTAAAATCAACCCAATTTGTAATACATTCAATCCAAGAGATAACGCTAAAAATGGGATTACTGGAGCCACCATACTAAAGCCTAAAACTTCTGTAAAAATTATTAAAAAAATTATAAGAATCCGTTTATCTAATTTCTCTTTTGAAATTTCGGAAGTTTCAGACATTCTAATTGCTTATTAAAAAATATTCTTTTAATTGTTGTAGATTAGTAATAAATTAATGTTTTTTGATAAAAATTTAAATATTGAAAAGATAATAAGAAATTAATAATTTGCTTTTACCCAGATCGGAGAGCTCCACCCTCGTTCTCCATCAAACTGAGTTACGCGTACGTAATAATAAGCTTCTTCTCCACTTTTCAAATCATTATCTTTAAAAGCAAACTTAATTCGGTCATTCGCGGGTGCTCTAATGGCAACAGTTTCACCATTTTTAATCAGTTCAACATTGTCAACACGACCAGTCCCACAAACCGTTATAATTATAGTAGGTGGTTCATTAACTTCAGTTTCCTGCCCCATTAAAGTTGAATTTATTTTTAGTTTAATCCACATCCTTTCTCCAGTAGTTCCGTAGCAATTTCTATTATTAAGATTCTTTATTAGGTCTCTTGATGTTAACTTATCTGAAAAAATGGCTGCTATTCCAGGGCGATATCTTAATGTTGGAGCAAAGTTTTTCATTTTATCCTGTCTAATCGGGCATCCCGGGTGTGAATAGTGGTCATCTCCTCCACCAATAAATCCTAACTTAAAGCCTTTACTTAAGGCAGATTTGACACTTCCTTCTTTTCGATTTGTCATCAATGTTCTGTATCCCCCACCAAATTCTTCACTTGAACCATGTGAGGAATAAATTTCTACTACTTTTTCAAACTCATTATCAACTTCTTTCCATGAAGTACCCATTGGCCAACTCTGGGTAGTATGAGAAATAACAGCGCATTCTATACCTTTTAATTGATTGTATAATTGATGCTGAAAACATCCTTCTTTTGATAAATAATTAATTAGAGGGGCGTTTTCAGCAAATTCAAGTGGAAAAAGAATAACTTTATCACTTACTAAATCATAGGGACAATCCATATTTAACATGGCCTTTGCATAAATAACTCGTCCAGACCATTCATACCCTGGTATTGCGACAAATGAATCATCAGTGAATTCCTTACATAATTCTATTAATTCTTGCCATACATCTTTGGTATAAGAGTAAGGTAATATAGATCTACCTTCCATCCAGGTGTTGGTCCTTTGATTTAAATGGTCTCCTAAGGCAGCGAAGTCATGAAAAACATTATTTTTAGCATAATTAAATCCATCTCGACCTGTGCCAATACCATCCGAGTATTCTCTTGTATGAATATGAGTATCCCCCCAATAGACTTGAGTAGAAAAATCCTCATCCCATACGATGGGATTGGACTCACCATAAAACCCCTCAAACTGAACCGTTAATCTGCCCATATTGGATAGTAATTCTTGAGCAGTAGGGAAATGACCAAATCCTAAATTATCTCTCATTAATATTTCTACTTTTGTCATTTTTTTCCTATATTTCTTGAATGTTAGCTTTTGCTCAAGTTTAGCATATCCCTTTTTCATTTGAGCATATTCTGGAAAGATAAGACAATTGTCGCCCTTCAAGCGCACCTTTTCATTAAAGCTATAATCTCTATTCCCGTTTTTATCTAAGGCTACAATATGAATGTCCGCCGGTTTATCTTGGTAAATAGTAGGTATCTTAATTAGGAAGAATGAGGCCTTATCAGCCACTATTTTTACTTGTTTTGTTCCTATTCGTGTAAATAATTTCTCTTTCAGAAGCTTAAAGTCAAGTGCTACATAAACAGGATCAATATATGCGATATCACCACTTGTAGATTTTTCTTTAGATTCATTATATTTAAATTCAACACTTCCGCCTATTCCCAGAGGTTTATTTATTTGAAATATAACCATTATTTCAGATCTTGTTTTTTTTATTCTCCCTTTTACTGTTGATTTGATAGATATTATACCAGATTTTAAATCGATTGGTTCCCAGCCATAAGGAATAATAAATCGAAACATAGTGCCTCTCGGATATTCCTTTTTTGCGGTAAAAATAATCTGAATGGAAGCTTGAGAATCAATAATTACTTCTGAATCTACATTAAATTGAATTTGATCTAATGTATCGGGCTCTTCAAAATAATCAAAGTACGGAGATTTTGGTATTTTACTCATTAGTAAATAATATATTCATAAAGCTAAAAAATTTTTCAAGATTTATAAAAGAAGTTAGATTTTATGAAGATTTAGCAATTGAAAAATAAAAATTAAAAAGTTCCAGTTATTAGTTCTCCTATGGAAGAATTAACAACCACATTAGTTATTAATTTTTTAAAAAAGGAAGGTGTGGATTTAATAGGAGTAGCCCCTATTAAACCCCTCTTAACAGATAAAAGATATGAAGAAAATATCAAGCGAATTTGTCCTGATGCTAAGTGTGTGATCGTAATGGGAAATGTATTTCCTCAGTCTATTTTAGAAGCTTGTCCAGAGAATGCCCGACCTGCTCGATATACTTTACACGCATTATATGCAGAGGGAGACATTTTTTGCCTTAAACTCGCAAGATATCTGGAAAAGCATGGATATCGTGGAGTGATTATTCCTGCTTACCTTCCGGTTGAGATGAATTATGATACCATGGGGCTTAAGGGAGATTTACATTTAAGAAAAGCTGCGGTTGAAGCAGGTCTAGGAAGCCGGGGTAAAAGTGATTTGCTCATTACCAAGGAGTATGGTCCAAGAGTACGCTTATTCGGAGTCATTACTGATGCAAATTTGGAACCAACACCTAAAGATGAGAATAATTATTGTATTAACTGTAGTAAATGTATTGAATCATGCCCATCAGGAGCTCTTTCTGAATCAGGCTGTGATCCGAAAAAATGTGCTCGATTTGCAATGAAACATGGATTACCAAGTATCCTTGATTTTATCAAAACTCTCGAAGCGGAAGGTTCACTCCCAAATATATTTAAAAAGTTGCGGAGTTTACAAGTATGGGATTATTGGCAAGCTTTATCCCAAGGTTCTTTCTATGAGTGCTTTATGTGTATTAATTCTTGCCCAGTGGGAAAAATAAAGTTTGGTTCTAAAAATTAAATCCCAAAATCTCATTATTTTATAGAAATATGGAATTTTCCATTTTAATGACGCCAGAGATTTAATCCTTCCATCCCGTATGCACGAGCTAAAACATAATGATCACCAGATTTTACAAGTTGATCGCGAAGTAATTTATGAAGACGGATTATTTCACTCTTATAATCTGGATTGTTTATAAGATTTTCCATTTCATATGGATCTTTTTCAAGATCAAAAAATTGCCATGACTTGCCTCCCCTGCTAGCATCACCCAAAACCGTATACTTGTAGCGTTGTGTACGAAATCCACGCCAATATACTTCATGGTAAGGAAAAAATGGACCTTTTCTTAAATCATGTACGAACTCCAGCATCACACCTTCACGAGGAAGTTTACTAATTTCTCCAAATATTAAAGGAGTAAGATCCATTCCAGGCTTCTTATCTTTTAGATCTATTCCTGCCAGACCTAGCAATGTTGGATATAGATCTTCGGTACATACGGTGTCATTTATCACTCTATCACTTACCTTAGAAAGCCTTGGATCGTAGATTATTAGCGGTATTCCGATAGATTCTTCAAAAGGATGATCTTTTAAAATATTTATAATATTATGAGCCCCTCCCATCTCACCATGATCGGCCATAAAAATAATGATCGTGTCTTCTTTCAATCCAGTTTCTTTTAGAAAATCCAGCATGCGTCCCATATTTATATCAAGATTTTCGACCATAGCATAATATTGCTTAAGTCTGTATATCGAATCCTGCGGATTAAAATTAGGGTGATCCTCTGTAATTTTTAATCCTGGTACTCTATAATTATCTTGAATGGAATAATTAGGGGGAAATATAATTGATTTTTTCCGCCATTTTTCAGCTAAATCAGCAGGAGCAAATTTATAACCAAAAGGAAAATGAGGGGGTTCCACAGATAGTATACAGAGGAAAGGTTTATCAGAATTAACTTGCTTCCCTAAATAGTCAATCGCAAGATCAAATAGACCATCTGTCTGATATCTATCTATTTTTTTAGGAGTGGGATCATCATCTTCAAAATAATACCAGTCAAAAAAATCGTTAGCAATTTCAAATCCCAACCATTTCTGCCAACGTCCTTGATGTTCAGGTGGAACCGGTGTTTTATTTGCTTTTTTATTACTATGTTTAGGTAGATGAGCGTGCCCTCCATAAAGATGCCATTTCCCAACATAAATAGTATGATAGCCCGCCTCATTAAATTCGTCTGCTAATGTGCGTTCAGCGGGAGACATCCTCCATTCTATAGCTGGAACAAAACGTGAATGGGCATATTCACCAGTCATAAGAGTAAAACGGAATGGAACACAGATGGGATAAGAGGAACAGGCATTTTGAAAGCGTACTCCTTCATTTGCCAGCCTATCAATATTAGGCGTGGATATGTTTGGGTCGCCATAAATACTTAAAACATCTCTTCTTAGCTGATCACTTAAAATTATAAGAATGTTAGGCTTTTTCATATTATTTTTTTACCTCATAGTACTATCTCGAGTGTTCTCTGTTATGTATAATATTAAGAAGTTTTTTAGTATTTGCATTCCATGCGGTTTCATTTTTATGGATTCGGGATGGGAAATATCCTCTATCTATATAAAAACTAAATTAAATTCAGAACAATAATTTTTAATAGAAATCAAAATAAATTATTGATATATTTATGTAATAATATTTAATTAAATGAATATATTATGAATTCGAGAGAGAGAGTTCTAAAAGCAATAAATCATGAAGAGCCTGATAGAGTACCATTATTCTGTCAAGCAATCATGCCTGATTTTAAGCATAGAATCTTAAAATATTGGGGTGATGATTACAAAAGAGATCGTAGATTAGTTATAAATTTACAAGATTTTAATATACAGAAAAAATTAGGATTTGATACTGCGTGGGGTGCTGTGGGATTGCCTATTAGACCTCCGCATCAGTTATTTAAAGATCATCCCGTTCCAACACATGAGAATCCTAATTATTATGTTGATTATGATGGTAGAGTTTCACTAAGGGAAGCCAAATTTAATACAGCTTGGTATATAAGAAATTACATCACAACTGAAGAGATGGCCGACTTTTTTTATGAAACTTACTGGAATATCGAATGGAAGCCAACTGCAAGTTATGCTGAAAGGGTGAATAAAAAGCTTGTGAAATTTGGGACTGATGAGTTTGTACCTTGCTCCCATCTATTAGCTATCTTAGAGCCCATGTGGGAAGGCCTTGGTTTGGGGCTACTAACGAAATTAATAAGGAAAAAAAAGGATAAAGTTAAAAGATATATTGATCTGCGAACAAAAATTGGAGTTGAGCATGCTAAAATAGGTTCTGAGACAGATTTTGACATTTT
>Ga0209536_100012888_pt1 | contig 12112 bp, 23 predicted proteins | sample DeeMarSeWOR28_12_FD_187461 | JGI IMG/M metagenome (GOLD analysis project Ga0209536, IMG submission 187461) | Marine sediment microbial communities from White Oak River estuary, North Carolina - WOR-2-8_12 (SPAdes) (version 2) | ecosystem: Environmental > Aquatic > Marine > Intertidal zone >...
GATCGGGTCGCTCATTAGTAGCTGGCGCCCATCGCATCGAAGACCGTGACCGCAGCAGCGCCATTCAGGCCAGCCACGGAGACGATCAGATACGGCTCGCCGACGTGCTCAGGCGTCGCGGCCTCGACCCCTGGGATGTCGACCGTGAGTGGTGTGTTGGCCACGATCGCGGTCTCGTCAGCTGTGAGCGCGCCGTCCGCACCACCGGCCATCGTAGCGCCGCCCCACTGGTTGCCGGCACCAGCCAGCGTTTCAGTGGTAGCGATCGTGTCTCCCGAGGTACCGCCGCTCTTCGCAGTGGCGACCATCGTGCTCGCTGTGGCTTTCACGGCCGTCGCTGTCGGATGCAATGTCGTGGCTGCCGCGTACTTCGTGCCGGCGCCATCGCCCAGCGTGATGGCTGCGACCAGGTTGTCGATCGACTCTTCGAGCGTCGCACCGATCAGGACGTTGCCGTCCACGTCAGTCAACGAGGTCTGGAAGGTGTAGGCCTTCGTGTCGATCGTGACAGTCTCAGTGTTGGAGATCGCGGCCACGATGGTGAGGGTCTGGCTCGATGGAACGCGCGGCCCGATCTCGATACCGTCGCCATCGGCGAACGCCAGGTTCAGGACGCCGGCCTTATCGATCTCGATGTACAGCCGGATCCGGCCCCAGGTCGCCACCGGCACGAGTGTCTCGTTGCCGTCAGCTCCGAACATCTTCTGGGGTAGGTGAGCAGCTCCACGGCCGTAGAGCTTGCGGATCTTGGGGTTGCCTTCAGGTGACGGGACGCCCGCTCGGCGCGCGCCAAGGACGTTAGACATTGTCGCTCCAGGGTGAATGGTTTGTCATAGCTCTATGCCAAACTATGACAACCCCAGCGCGACCCGCTACCGCTCCGAGAGGGGCTCCAGTATCTCGCGCCCAGCTCCGCGCCACCACAGCTGGAGCTTCATCCGTGGCGCATCGTTGCCTGGCAGCTTCGAGCTCGCTCGTTCGGCGTGGAACTTCACGGTTGCCTTCTTGATGTCGAGCCGGCTGGCGATCTCGGGATACTCCAGCCCGCGGCCTACCAGGATGGCCACGAGCTGCTCCATCGTAGTGAACGGGCGCTTCGGTGTGAGTCGTTCAGGCATCGATCGCGCCCTCCCCCTGGGCCGCGGCGTTGAGCATTGCCTCGACCTCAGCTCGGAGCTCCTTGTCCTTCGGTATCGGCAAGCCCTCGTCACGGTACATCTGCTTGAGCTCGGCCATGCCCTGGCTGACCGATTCCTTCGACCAGTCCGTGACGACCTTGCTCGCTCGATCGATCCGACTCTCAGCTGTGTCCGGCGTGTAGTGACGTGCCGGTGGTTTCTCGAACGACCCCTGCTGATGGAAGCTCATCCACTGCTGGCGCTCAGCTCGGTGCTCACGCAGCTCGAACAGGAACCCGCAGGCGAAGCCCACAACCCAGCCGAGCAGGCCGATCGCCGTGCCCGCTACGATCTCAACTAGCAGCATCGGCCTGGCCCTCCTGGTTGAGCTCCGCGCGCAGAGCTTCCCGTTGCTCGGGTGTCAGATCGGCGAGCGTCTTCTTCTTCGCGAAGAACTGCCCGTGGATCCAACGGAGGAGCCGGCGCCACCAGGCGTGCTGGCGACGTGCCTGCTCGTACTGCCGCAGCATGTTGATCACGTCGTTGCGCGTGACAAACCCCATGCCCTCGACGACCCGTAGGAGCTCGTTACGAGTTACCCGCGCGCTGGGCGCGGAGCGGAGCCACTCTCCGATTGTGGTGGGTTTCCGGCCAACTGACTTGGCCGGTCGGTGTGGTGTGTGTTTGGATCTCGACATAGCCGTGAGTAACCGCCCAGATGAGGATAATCATGCCACTGAAGATGAGGACAAGGGCGACCACAACGGCCAACACGAAGATAACAGCGAAGATCGCATACTCAAACATTGGAAGCCCCCTCGGAGTTAGTAGCCGTCCATCGAGACGAGTCCCGCGCGTCGCCGGCGTCGGATCTTGATCGGTCCGCCACCTCGGCGCTTCTCCATCTCGTATTTCAGCACTGCCTTCGAGAAGGCGCGTACGTCCTGTTCCTGCCAGGTCGGCTGAGCTCGCCGAGGCCTGCTGGCCAGTCCGTAGCGTGTCTCGTCGTAGTCGTCGTCACCACCCTCGCCGGTCATCGGATCGGCGTCTACTTCGAGCGCATCTTCGGGATCGTCGGGATCCACCACCATCGAGGCGATGGCTTCGAACGATGCCCGGTTCGCGTCCGTGTCCATCCAGAAGAAGTTCGGCTCGCCGTCTGCGCCGCCCGACTCGATCTCCTTCCACGACACCTGCTCGCGGAAGTTCCTGAGGCCGGCAGCTCGTGCGATGTTCGCCTTCGAGAGAGTGATCGGAGGATCCGCCTGGCCGAACCGCTCGGCTGTCGACGGTGTCGTCTCATCGCTCCTGGCTTTGTGCTCCGCCCAGCAGTCGTGGCCGGCCACCACGTACGCCAGGCGATCGACCTCCACCTTCGAGGTGATCCGCTCGTGGATCCGGCGATCGCTCATCCAGCGACCACGGATGGTGTTGACCTTGAAGACCCGACCGTCCTCGTCGACCGCGTAGTGGCCGAAGACCCAGGGGTGCTGGTAGCCCCAGTCGAACGCACCGAACTGCGTCCAGGTGCGCGGCACGTTGAAGGCCGGCACGATGTGCACGTGCTCGTCGAGCTCCTCCAGCGCGAGCCCGAAGCCGGCGTCCCAGTCACCGTGCAGCAGCTGGTCACGGAGCACCTTCGGCAGCGACATGAGCGCCGCCATGTAGACTGGATCGTTCGCGTAGATCGGGTTGTCGGTCACCTTGCTCGGGATGAAGCGCCGGGTCCTGGTCACGACCTCGCCGTTCGGCAGCGTGATCTCGTGGACGTAGATGTTCTCGCCACGTTTGCCGCACTTGTCGATGAACCTGCGCTTGCACCATGGATGGCCTGGCCGGCCAGGGTTGCCCGTTCCAATCATCTGCCGGCGGACGAGCGGATTCGGGCAGCGGTTCTCGGCGATGAGCTCGACCCAGACTCGCTCCTCCTTCACGTCCGCCAGCTCGTCGTAACCGATCGTCGCCCACTCGCCACCGTGGTAGAGCTTGACCTCCTCGACCGTCTTGCAGTGGCCGAACTGCACGATCGCTCCGCCAGCTCCCGTGAAGTTGTTCGGGTTGGGAAACGTCCAGCGCTTGAGGCTGCCGTTCCACGACGGCTTCGACGCAATGTCGGAGTAGTAACGGTGGGATCGATCGATGAGCTCTTGAACTTCGGGGAATGTCTGCCGGAGGATGAGTGCCTTGTAGCGTTCGAGGTGTGTCTGCTTCAGTGGCTTGATGAGGATCGACTCGCTCTTGGCACCTCCTTTGGCGCCGCCGAAGAACACCTCGTCCTCGACGGCACCCAGGAGCTCCACCTGGCGCCTGGAGATGGGCTTCCAGATGAGGCGCTGGCCCTCCTCCAGCTTGATCTGCAATCAGCCTCGGATGGCCTTCCGGATCTTCTCGATCACGCTGGCCAGCTCGTTGCCGATCGCGATGACGTAGCCAAGGAGCGCTCGCACACCATCGCCGGCGATCATGAAACCACCGAAGATGAGCAGTGCGTACAGCACGCGATCGTCCAGGTGGGGCATGTACTTCTCCAGGCCTACACCCAGCACGATCGAGCCAAGCCCGATCGCTGTCTTCCTGAGCTTCGGACCCCAGAACGCCCAGCCCTTCCGATCGGGCGGACCCATGGCCGCGATCTTCTGTGTGTGGTTCTCGATGTGCTGCATCGCACTACCTCCTCGTGGCAATGAACGCGATCGCGCCGCCGGCAACAGCGCCGACAACGAGCGACGTCGTTCGGGACGGGCAGCTGATCAGGCCTAAGATCTTGCAGCCCGAGTAAGAGCGCCACCGTTCAGCGAGCGGTTCCAGGAGGTCTATCGCAACCTCCGCGGTATCCGCACGAGCCTGTACCGTCGCGACCTGGAGGAGCAGGGTTTCGATCCTTCGAGCTCGGGTATCAGCCACATCTCGAAGAGGTGGGAGCTCTCGCTCAAGTTGCGCCAGCCGCAGCATCCGACCCGATAGAACACGAACCCCTCGCTCGTCCGTAGCGTAGAGCGTGTCAGCTTCACGGAGGATCGGTCGCATCCGCAGTGCCGGCAGTAGATCTTCCACCGGCGAGCTCGCCACGCTGTCCACTTCGCGCTGAGCCAGAGCTTGTAACTCAGCCAGAGCGGCAACGGCTCGCCGCTCCTGAACCGCAAGCGCCGAATCAGCGGCTGCCAGCGAGTCTTCCACGGCACGGAGCGATTCCCTGGTGGCGCGCAGCTGAGCGCTCATCGCGAGAGCTGCATCGGTGTCGGCCTGGAGCTGTCGCAGCCTCTCGTCGACCGCACCGTCCCACCGCCCGAGTCCGTAGAGGATCGCTGCTCCGATAGCGATGAGAGTCACCAGTCGAGCCCATGGTGCAGCCTCCTTGTACGGATTGATCATCGGTCGGCGGCGCGTCTGAGCTCACGCACCCGAGTACGCAGCCGACCCCCCTCTTCCTGCAGCTTCTTGAGCTTCTTCGGCCGATGTGTGGCAGCTCCTGAGCTCACCATCCCCTGGATCTCCTGGGTCGTCTCTCTCAGTCGCGCCTCGACTCGCTGGCGGTAGGGCGACTTCTTCTTCTTCTTCCGTCTATCCTTGGCCATCAGTGCCTCCTTGTAGAGCCCAACAAGCGATCGGTCGAGCGTGCCGGCGAGCCAGGATGCTGGGCGTGTAGCCCACGAGCCGCCAGCCACGACGTCGACCGAATACTGTGCCAATCACTCGCCGCTCGCCAGTGTAGCCGATCGCGTCGAGGTACTTCGAGGCGTCATCTCCGTTCACCCAGCGCGTCGACACTGGACCACACTCACGCTGCAGGTAGAGACGCCGCATCTCGCGATCGATCTCCTCGCGAAGACCGTCTCGATCGGCGAACAGGTCGAGCGCCTCATCGCGGAGGCGCCGACCCTCCGCCACGCTCACGCTGGTGCCGTCAGCAGTTCGAGCTGTGTCGTGCAGACGTCGGCAAACGTCTTGACGTTCTGCTGCCAGAGCCCGTGCCGTGCCACGATCGTATGGAATTCCTCGATGTCGTGGCTGATGATGCACCAGTTCTCCTTGTCGTCGACGCCGCAGTGCTCCAGCTCGTGGTCGAGCAGCGCGGTCCTGGTCGGCACGCTCATGCCGATCCACATCGTCCAGTTGATCTCGATGACGAAGTCGACGTCGGACAGGTGCTTGATCTTGGCGCTCGTCACGGTCGCCTTGCCGGCCAGCGACTGACTGCGCCCGCCCACGTGCTGCTTGAACAGGAACGCGATCCTCGCGTTCGTCAGATGAGTATGGAACGCCTCGATCAGCGGGCCCGCCATCTCGCGCGCCTGGTCAGCGTTCACGTACACCGTCCCCTCCGGCCAGTTGCCTGGCACCGGGTTCGTCTCGACTGCTCGCTCGATCGCCTTCTTCGCTCCTGGGTCGAGCTTCAGCGTCTCTGGCCACTCCATAGTCATGCTCCTCCTGTTAGGGATTGTGCCTTCGTCTCGCCATCCAATGCCGGGTGGCAACTCCAGGAAGTGTCTCACGCTGCCCTCCGGTACACACCCTTCGGTGGCTCCTCGGCCATCAGCAGGAAGTCGCCGTCGAACTCCCTCGACAACCAGTGAGCCACCGCCTTGAGATTCAGATCGTGGATCTGCTCGAACGTCTGACGGCCGACCTTGTGATACGCCTCGCAGCTGCAGGTATGGTGTGTGCGACACATGCAGACACCGTTGCCGTAGCTCGGCACAATCTTGCCGCCCATGCCGGCGTGCACCAGGTGGCTGAACTCGCGGATCTCATCACACTTGCCGTTGTTCACGACGCAGGTGAAGTGATCGCGCACGAATTGCTCGAAGAGCTCGTCGCGCTCAGGGTTCGCGCGGGCCATTGTACGCCAGGTCCCAGTACAGGGTGCCGACCCACCGCTTGCCCTTGCTCAACCTGATGTCGAGCTCGAACGGGATGTAGCCACGCCGGCGGATCCGCAGCACGACGCGCTTCTTCACCGGCCTGACAACGATCACCTCATCGAACGTCACGGCCTGGTTGAAGTACTCCGTGTATGGCAGGCCGACGTGAGAGTGATGCACGCGCTCATCGTAGACCGCGCACTGCCAGTCACGCGGAGCGAGTGGCCCCTTCCACAAGGGTAGGATCACGAGGCTGTTCTTCTCCTGCAGCGAGACCTCGAACCGCACGACGGGATCCCCGCGTACGGTCTCCATCAGGTTGAGCGGCAGATCGAAGCGCGGCGACTTCGGGTCTACGGGCTCGAACCACTTCACAGCTTGGTCTCGTCCAGCTTGTGAGCTCCGCACCAGTCGCTCGGGTAGATGGCCGGCCAACCCTTGATCGTCGGGCTTGACTCACGGCACCGGCCGATCCGCTCGGTGTTCTCGGGCCCAGGCTTGAGCACGAACCACATACAGGTGCCACACCGCATCTTGACCGATCGGTGGCGCCAGTTGTCCTCCAGCTCCACGGGTGGTCCGCCTTTGGCTGCTTTGGCTGGCCCCTCGACGAGTCGTTGCCAAGGGGTTGGCTCCCGTTGCACGCCGAGCTTGTCTTCCAGCTCACGCTGCGCGCCGGCCAGCCGCTGGCACAAGCTCATCGAGTCGGACGCCTGCTGCATGTCGACGAGCCCGCTCCTCTGTAGGATCTCGCGATCGCTCGCCATCATACCAGGCCCTCCCGCAGGATCGCCTCGCTCGCCCACAGCACAGCCTCCCGCACCTTCCGGATCGCGGTCGTCTGATCAGCACAGCGTGGCGTGTTGTCTGCGATGACGCCGGCGAACTCCCGGCCGAACTGGCGCACAGCTCGGAGCTGCTTCGCCTGGTTGGTGTGACCGTCTGGCAGCTGCCGGATCGCGAACGTCTCGTCGAGCTTGAGGTTCATCTCGCGGCGATCGCCCTGCGACAGGTCTGCCGGTCTCTTGCTTTCCATCGGGATCTTACCCTCCGTGGTTAGGTGTGAGGCGGGGAGAACGCCAGGCCCCACCCCTGGGATCCTTGCGTGCCCTTGTCTGACTGCCGGGCCCCTGTGCCGGATCAGCCAGTCCTCCCCGCCCCTGCTATGATAGGCGAGCCCCTCGATGAGGCTGGAAGAAGCCTCTCCTTTCGTGGTTAACCTCACCTCAGGGCTCGCGTGACTGTCACGCGGCTGTCACGCCCTGTCACTTCTTCCCTCTGAACTGCTCAGCGTCCACGCACGTGCTGTAGTGGCTCACGAAGAACGGCCCGATGTCGCCGGCCACCGCCGCGCGCACGACCTCGTCCTCGATGAACACGAACTTGCCGCGCAGCTGCTCCGGCTCGCGTGGGTTGCTGAGCTCCAGTGGATCCATGTCGAGTGGCACGCGGCCCGTGGATCCGTTCCGCCTCACGCACTCGACCCAGAAGAACGACTCGTCACAGTGCGTACCCCTGCACTTGGTTGCTTTGAGTGTCACAGGAGATCTCCGATCGCGTCTTGGATTGCTGTGTTGAGGATCCCACCCACCTCACGCATCGATCGCACCCGACCCTTCATGTATGCCTGGACGATCAGGGGCTCAACCTGGCGGCAGCTGATCGGGACCTGCCGCATCAGCGCTTCGAGATCTTGAGCTGTCCGGCCGGCGTCAGGACTTCTTGCGTCCTTTGGGCTGGCGTCCGTTGCCTTTCGTTTCGCCACTGGGCAGTGCCCCCGCGTTCTCAGCCTCGATCACTTCGTACTCGCCGATCTCATCGTCCCAGGGTGGCAGTGGAATGACACCGACCCCCAGGCCGTGATCGTCTGACGTATGATCGGAGCGGAAGCCCACGCCCACCCGAGCCAGGAGACCGAGCGCATCGAGGCGCTCCTTGATCGTGGCCACCAGTAGAGGGTGCTGGTCGACCTTCTTCTCCTTCTCGTCACCGTCGGCAACGGGCGACTCGATCTGCTTGAGCTGAGCTGCTGCTTCAGGCGTGAGGTGCAGCCCGCCCCAGATGATGGCGTCGAGCAGCGGCAGCGCCAGATAGAAACGCTCAGCGCAGTGCTTGCGGATGAAGTTGGGAGTGCGGCCGACTTGTGGCATTACTCGCTCCGAGTTAGTGGCAATCTCGCAACTCCTTATAGCGCCGTCAAGTTTGGGCCCCTTGACACGACACGCTGTCGGGTTTACCTTGCACATCCGGCCCGCAGAGCCGGCGCAGGAAACCACGAACAACGGAGCGCACGATGAGAACACAGATCGAGACCCGCCTCGCAGTAGCCCGCAGCGCCATGATCGCTGCCACTGGCGAGCCTGAACTCTACCGCTACTTCCGCAACGAAGTCGCCCAGCTCACCGCCGAAGCCGAGATCGCAGCTGAAGTCGAAGCCGAAGCTGGCATGGTCTCCACCTGGACGGGCGCTCACTTCACCGACATCGACTCCGATGACTGCTCAGCCGCCTGGCTCGCTGAGTACAACGACGAGATCTGGAGCTAACCGTGGCCCAGATCTCCATCCCCGATCAGATCCGAGCCGAGCTCGAAGCCGGCGCGCATCTGGCCATCTCGATCTCTGGCGGCAAGGACAGCCAGGCCATGCTGTCAGCCCTGGTCCGAGCTCATCGCGAGCACGGCTGGAAGGGTGAGCTGTTCGCGATCCACGCTGACCTGGGCCGGATGGAGTGGACCGAGACACCAGCTTTCGTCGAGGAGCTCGCTGCTCGCTACGGTGTCAAGCTCGTGATCACTCGCCGTGAGAAGGGCGACCTCGTCGATCGGATGCAGGACCGGATGACCCAGCTCGAAGGCACCGGCAAGCCCTTCTGGCCGAGCAGCGCCCAGCGTTACTGCACGTCCGACCTCAAGCGCGATCCCATCGACAAGGCGCTGCGCCGGCACCACAGCTACCGCATCGTTGTGGCCATAGGCATCCGCGCTGACGAGAGCCCAGCCAGAGCTCGCAAGCCGATGTGCGCGCCACGGTCCCGCATCGAGACCGCGCAGCGGCGCGCGACCGACTGGCACCCGATCTTCGAATGGACCGAGGAAGACGTCTGGAACGAGCTCGGCTGGACGCTGGAGCAGGTCAACAACAAGCGAGCTGAGTATCGACTGGCGCCGAAGGGAGCCGGCGAGGAAGACGTGGCCTTCATCGGATGGAACGCCCACCCGGCATACATCTACGGCAACGAGCGGCTCAGTTGCGCCCTTTGCATCATGGCGAGCAAGAACGACCTACTGAACGGCGCCCGCCGGCACCCCGAGCTCTTCAACACGCTGTTGGAGATGGAGCGTACCAGCGGCTGCACGTTCACCCAGAAGCTGAGCTTGGCCGAGCTCGCCGAGGAGATCTGACCGTTGACACGACACGACGTCGTCGCTAACTTCCATGTGCGGCCCGCAGAGCCGCCGGAACCCAGCACAGAGGAGCGCACCATGAAGCACCCCGAGACCGAAGCCGCCATTCAGCGCGCGATTCTCCGCACACCTGAAGTCCAGCAAGACGCCGACGCTTGGCGTTACCACACGCGGCAGCTCGCGCGCGCTGAGCGCCAGATGCACTACATCTCGATCGGCTACGATCCACGCGCTGCTGCAGCGCTCGTCGAGCGAGACAACCCCACCGCGCCGCCATCTCTCTGGGCAGGCGTGACCCCGCCACCGAAGCCGCAGTTCTCGCGCAATGCGACCTGTCCGCTGTGTGATGAGCCGGGCAAGCTGACCGACATGGGCATCTGTCAGGACTGCCAGCTGATCGCCGATGAGGTCACGTCTGGACTCTACACCTATGCCCCCGAGGCCTTCTGATGAGCGACGAGCTTCGGCCGCTGTGCGATCGCATCGGCTGCAACAACGAAGTGGACCCCTCGATCCCTGACGACGAGGAGGCCTACTGCGACGACTGCCGGCCCACGATGAACCAAGACGGCAGCTGCGCCGCTGACCAGGTCAGCCAGTACGACACCTGGGCTGAGTACGAGCTCGATCGCGAGCTCGATCGGATCAACGAGGCACGCTGGGAGCGCGAGGGCCTTTGACCCTCGCCTCTCCGGCCACGAGACCACAACCACCACAAGGAGCGCACCATGGCACATGAACTCACCTTCCGACAGGGCGTCGCTGAGACCTTCCAAGTCCTGACCCCGGCCTGGCACCGCGAGGGCCACCTGCTGGAGACCGCCCCCGACTTCGACACGGCCATCCGCCTGGCCGGCCTCAACTTCACCGTCGAGAAGATCCCGACCAAGTTCGTCCAGCCGATCATGGATCAGGCCGGCAACGTCATCGATACGGTCGAGATCAAGTCCAAGAGCGCGTACGTCGTCGTCCGCACCGACACGTACCAGGAGCTCGGCGGCGTCGGCGCTGGCTACACCCCGCTGCAGAACGCGGACGCCTTCCGCGCGATCGAGCCCTTGCTGGACACCGGCATCATGAAGCTGGAGACCGGTGGATCGCTGCGCGAGGGTGCCGACTGCTGGTTGCTCGGCAAGTTCGACCTCGATCGGTTCGGCCCGGTCTGCCAAGAGGTCTTCAACGGTGAGGTCATTCCCTACGTCCTGATCACCACGAACCACAGCGGCCGACGCTGTGCTACCGTCTCGCTGACTCCGATCCGCGTCGTCTGTGCGAACACGCTCGGCTACACCGAGATGCTCGCCGACAACGGCATGGGTGGCGTCCAGGAGATCAAAGTCCAGCACACCGGTGAGGCGCCGAAGCGGATGATCGAGGCCAGCGAGAAGCTGGTCGGTGGGATCATCGCTCGCTACGAGCTGCTCGCCAAGCACTACAAGGCGCTGAAGGCTACGATGCTGACCGACGAGCAGTTCAAGTCGTTGGTGCTCGACGTCGTCTCGCCGGATCCCCGCAAGAGCCGGAAGTTCAACCCCGAGGCGAAGCTCGCCGAGCTCGTGATCAAGCGGCACGAGCAGCGCATCGAGCTGGTGACCCAGCTCTGGCATGCCGGCGCCGGCCACGTGGGCGACAGGAGTGCCTGGGAGGCCTACAACGGCACGGTGCAGGCGATCGATCACAACGAGGATGTCTTCCCGGTCCGCGGTGGTGCCTGGCGGACGCAGAGCTTGCTCGACGGCAAGCTCGGCCAGCTGAAGAAGGCGGTCCTCGACAACCTGGCGCAGGCCAGCGGGTTGGCGTACGAGCAGGCCGAGGCTGTCGTCTCGACCATCTAAGCGCACTGACGAGGCCGGGTGGTGCCGGCCGAAACCCCAGGGGCTGCGGCCCCTGGGTTCTGCGCTACCACACAGAGGAGGAGCAATGCAGTACCAGACGGTCTCTTGGGAGACCAACACGAAGCGGGGCGAGAGCATGACCCACCTGCGCGATCTCTACCACACACTGTGCGGCGTCGACACCTACGACAAGCGCGGAGTGGTCGTGCACCGCCCGTACCCGCCGGCCCTGGTCGAGTGCAGCAAGTGCCGCAGCAAGCTGGCCGCGCTCCGCCGGCGACAGCAGGCCCGTGAGGCTGGGGTGACCGAGCAGGAGCTCACAGTCTCGCAGCGCCGTACCCTGACGTACCTGGCCCGCGATCGGGCGAAGGCGTTCTTCTGGTCCGATGGCCTGAAGTACCACACCACGGTGGAAGGCGCCGGCTGGAAAGCGGACACCAGGCGCGACACGCTGCGGGTGTTGGAGCGGCTCGGTCTGGTCGACCAGCGCGACCACATCGACCAGAAGGTGTGGGAGATCACAGAGCAGGGCCGCAAGCTGGCCGCGCTCATCAGTGAAGGGAAGGTGTGAGGTGGCGAGCCGGCAAGTCTTCACCTGCGATCGCTGCAAGACCGAGGGCGAGCTCCATGGCGCGAAGATCGACCTGCCATTCAACTGGTGTAAGCTCTCGGTCCGGTGGTTCATCAAGCACAGCGACTCACCAGCCCAAGAGCTTGAGCTGTGCGACGGCTGCGCGGCCCAGCTCGCTGACTTCATCCTCGGTGCGAAGTTGGCCGGCCCTGAGCGTGAGGAGCTGAAATACTGATGGCGACACCACAGCGCCCAGCTGTGCGCCGACGGGTGAATGGCCGGCCCCAGCGGCCGGCTGACCCCGACGGCTACGTAGCGACG
>Ga0209536_100012890_pt1 | contig 12110 bp, 9 predicted proteins | sample DeeMarSeWOR28_12_FD_187461 | JGI IMG/M metagenome (GOLD analysis project Ga0209536, IMG submission 187461) | Marine sediment microbial communities from White Oak River estuary, North Carolina - WOR-2-8_12 (SPAdes) (version 2) | ecosystem: Environmental > Aquatic > Marine > Intertidal zone >...
TCGCCATTGGCGAGCATGTCGACCATCTTCTTGTGCGCGGCGTCGCGCCCGGTCAGCATCCTGCCGGAAAGCAGCAGCGTATCGCCCGGTTTCCAGGTCCTGACATCGTCGCGCGTCACCGTGTCGAGGTTGACGCGCTTCACGTTATCGCCCGCCTCGCGCGTGACCTCGGGCCAGTCTTCCAGGCGTGGCGGTTCGAGCCGCGCCGGTCCGCTGCCGTCGAGGGTGAAATGGGTATGCCGCGTCGCCGCGCAGTTGGGAATGATGGCGACCGCCTTGTTGGCGGCGTGCGACGGGAAGTCCTTCACCTTGACGTCCATCACCGTGGTCAGCCCGCCGAGCCCCTGCGCGCCGATGCCGAGACGGTTGACCTTGTCATATAGCTCGAGGCGCAACTCCTCGGCGCGGTTGCTGGCGCCACGCTGCTGCAGATCCTGGATATCGATCGGTTCCAGCAGCGCTTCCTTGGCGAGGATCATCGCCTTCTCCGCGGTGCCGCCGATGCCGATGCCGAGCATGCCCGGCGGACACCAGCCGGCGCCCATCTTCGGCACCATTTCCAGCACCCAGTCCACCACCGAGTCGGACGGGTTCAGCATCGCGAACTTCGACTTGGCCTCGCTGCCGCCGCCCTTGGCGGCGACGTGTACCTCGACGCTGTCGCCCGGCACGATCTCGTAGTGAATCACGCCAGGGGTATTGTCGCCGGTGTTGCTTCGCTTGCCGTCGGGGTCGGCCAGAATCGACGCGCGCAGCACGTTATCGGGATTCTGGTAGGCGCGACGAATGCCCTCGTTACACATGTCGGTAACCGACATGTCGGCATCCCACTGCACCTGCATGCCGACGCGCAGGAACACGGTGACGATGCCGGTATCCTGGCAGATCGGCCGATGTCCCAACGCGCACATACGCGAATTGATCAGGATTTGCGCGATCGCATCGCGCGCCGCCGGGTTTTCCTCGCGCTGGTAGGCCTGGTCCATCGCGCGGATGAAGTCCAGCGGATGAAAATAGGAGATGTACTGCAACGCGTCGGCGATGCTGTCGATCAGGTCGTCTTGCTTGATGATGGTCATGGCAATCTGCAGGTTCGGAAACCGGCATAGTTTAACGATTTAGCTCTGAAAATGCTCATCTCTTGCGGATGGCAGGCGCGGGGACTCACTCTATCGACATGAAGAGTTGAAACTCCTGGCGCAGGCCTGCCCCCTGGGTCCGACCGGTGAGAATACGTCGATTAAAGCGGCCAGATCCACAGGATCATCGGCAACGACACTGCGATGACGATGACTTCCAGCGGCAGGCCCATGCGCCAGTAATCGCCGAAATGATAACCGCCGGGACCCATCACCAGCGTATTGTTCTGGTGCCCGATCGGCGTGAGGAAGGCGCAGGACGCCGCGATCGCGACCGCCATCAGGAACGGGTCGGGGCTGACCCCGAGGCGCGCGGCGATATCGATCCCGATCGGCGCGGCGATAACGGTGGTGGCGGCATTGTTGAGCACGTCGGACAGGGTCATGGTGACCATCATCAACAGCGTCAACACCACGACCGGGCCATAACCCTCGGCGAAATCGATGACTTGCTGCGCGATCAGCGCGGTACCACCGGAGGCCTCGAGCGCGGCGCCGATCGGGATCAGCGAGCCCAGCAACACGATAACCGGCCATTCGATCGACGTATAGATTTCCTTCAGGGGGACAATACTGAACCCGACCATTACCATGCACACCAGCGCCAGCGCCTCCGGCAGATAGATGACGCCGGACGTAGCCGCGGCGATCGCCAGCGCGAAACTCACCACCGCGATCCACGCCTTGTGCCGTTGTATGACCTGCAGGTCGCGCTCTTTTAACGGCAGGCAACCGAGCCACTTGACGACGTCGTCGAGGCGCTCGAGCGGCCCCAGCAGCAGCAGCACGTCACCAGCACGGGTTTCGAGTTTGCGCACGCGTTCGCGAAAAGTCCTGCCGCGGCGCGATACTCCGAGCAGGGTGATGCCATGCCGGTAAAGCAGGCGCAGGTCCAGTGCGCTACGGCCCACGACGCGCGAATTCTCGGGCACGACGGCCTCGATCAACGCGAGGCCCTCGTCCGCCTGGCCGCGGTATTTTTCTCCACCGACGTACTCCAGCTTGAAGGCGCCGACAAAAGCGTCGATGTGCTCGGCGTCTGCTTCGATCACGAGGATGTCGCCCTCGCGAATAACCTCTCGCCGCGCGCGTCCCGGCAGGCGCTCGCCCCGGCGCACCAGGCCGATAATGGCAACGTCAGCCTCGTCCATCTCCGCATCGAGATCGCGCACCTGGCGCTCGATCATGCTCGAGTTTTTGGCGACCCTGACCTCGGCGATGTAATCCTCCTGTGGTGGCGGGCTTTTGCCCTCCGTGCCGCTATCGCGGATCGGCACCAGGCGCCAGCCGATAGCGACGATAAAGGCGATGCCGGCGAGTGCGGTGACCGCACCCACCGGCGTAAAGTCGAACATGCCGAAGGGTTCGCCCAGCGCCTGCTCGCGGAAACTCGCGATAATGATATTCGGTGGAGTGCCGATCAGCGTAATCATACCGCCCAGTATCGACGCGAAGGACAGCGGCATCAGCGTCAGAGCGGCGGTCCGTTTGGCTTTTTTAGCCGCCTGCATATCGATCGGCATCAGCAGGGAGAGCGCGGCGACATTGTTCATCACCGCCGATAACATTGCCGCGACACCCGACATCAAACCAATGTGCGTGAACAGTGACCGCCCGCCGACAGTGAGGTAGCGCGCGACTAGCTCGATCGCACCCGAGTTGGATAGGCCACGACTGACGATCAGCACCAGCGCGATGATAACCGTCGCGCGATGCCCGAAGCCGGAAAACGCCTCCTCCTGCGGCACCACGCCGATGACGATGGCGACGATGAGTGCGCCGAAAGCGACCAGGTCGTAGCGCACCTTGCCCCACACCAGCAGGGCGACGACCACTCCCAGTAAACCGAATAAGATATTTTGATCCAACATCGTTATTCCCAACGAAAGATTCGCGCGCCGATCCACAGCAGAACGACGCTGGACAAGCCAAGCACCAGCAGGTGATCGGCAATTTGCAGGAGGCCATCACCGTCGATCATGATCGCGCGCGCCGCCTCGGTGACGTGGGTCAGCGGCAGCAACAGCGCGAATTTCTGCATCAGCGGGTGCGCGCCTTCGAGTGAAAACCACACCCCGGAGAGGAACATCATCGGCCAGCTGAACAGGTTGAGCAGGCCGTTGGCAACTTCCTCGCTGGAAATCCGCGCCGCAACCACCAGTCCGCAGCAGATCAGGTTGACGCTACCCAGCACGAACACCAGCAGCAGGTTGAGATAAGAACCGTACATGCGAAAGTCGATGAACAGGTCCATGCCGACGTATATCGCCACGTTCACCAACAGTAGCAGCCACAGCCTCGAGAGGATTTGCGCGCTCAAAAATTCCATCGCGGTAACCGGCGTTGCGCTGATGCGTTTGAGCACGCCGAATTTGCGGTAGCGCACGATCACGTAGCCGATGCCGAACAGCGCACCCCACATGATGTTCATGCCGATGACGCCCGGTATCACCCAGTCGATGTATCGAATCTCGTCCCCCTCGACCAGCGATTTTTGCAGGCTTTCGGGTGAATCCGCGTAAGCCGCGATCAGCAGCTTCTCGACGATGTAGCCGTTCGGCGAACTGCGATTGATCCAGTAACGCTTGCTCGCGGCATCGAACAGCAGGTCAATCTGGTGACGCTCGACCTTGGTCAGATTGCTGTCGGCGTCGTCAAACTCGATGAACTTGATGTAGCGCGTCTCGCGAAACTTCGCGGCGGCGCCCTGCAATTCGCCGTGCACGACCAGGCCAACCTTGAATTTTTCCGGGTTTTCATTATTGAAGGCGTAGGCGAAGCCGATGATGATCAGCACCGGCAACAACAGGTTCCACGCCAGCGACGAACGGTCGCGCACGAATTCGAGGTTACGGGCGACGAACAGCGCGTAGATACGGCTCCACTTCACGCGCGCAATTCCCTGCCGGTGAGTTCGAGGAACAGGTCCTCGAGATTGCGCGCGCGAATGCGCAGGCGATCTAGCGGAATATCGAAATGCAGCAGCTGCGCGATCGTCCTGTTGACGTCGCCGGTGAGGATGTGAGCGCTGTCGTTGCGGTAAATCGCCTGGAATTCGCGCTCGCCGATATCGCGCGGAATATCGGCGGCATGAATCTGTACCACGACATCGTTGAAATGTGCCGCCAGCAGTGCGTCGGGCGCATCGTGCGCGATGATGCGGCCATGATCCATGATCGCGATTTCATCGCACAGCTCGTAGGCTTCCTCCATGTAATGGGTGGTCAACAGGATGGTCGCGCCCTGCTCGCGCACCTGTTGCACCTGGTCCCATAAATTTCTCCGCGACTGCGGATCCAGCCCGGTGGTCGGCTCGTCCAGGAACAGCACCCTGGGCCGATTGATCAGTGCCATCGCCAGCAGCAGGCGCTGTTTCTGTCCGCCCGACAGCTTGCGCGTATCGCGGTCGAGGAACTCGTGCAGTGCGTAGCGATCGGCCAGGTCGTCGATGCTGGCGCTGTGCGGGTAGAAGCGGCTGAACTGGCGCATGATCTCGCGCACGGTAATGAATTCCTGCAGCGCGGTGGTCTGAAACATGATGCCGGCCTCGTTGCGAAACTGCTCGCCGAGCGGCTCGCCACGATAGAGAATAGTGCCGGAATCGGGTTGGCGGATGCCCTCCATCATCTCGATGGTGGTGGTCTTGCCGGCGCCGTTCGGACCGAGCAGGCCGAAGCAACTGCCTTCGCAAATCTCGAAACTGACATGGTCGACCGCGGTCAGCGAACCGAAGCGTTTCACCAGGTCGGAAACTTGCAGAATGATGGACATGATCAACCCGGTGACGGTAGTTCTGGAATGAGCGATGACGAAGTATAAACAGCCCGGCGCTCGAACACTACCGCGGAGGTAGGCAAGCGCCGCCCATCTAACTTATACTGCCGCGACCATGGGCGAGGAAATTCAGCAAGAACACTTCGAGCAAGCCGACTACGACCGCTTCGAACAGCGCGTGCGTGAGGAGACCGAGCTGCTGCGCTCGCTATTTGCCAAGCGCGCGTTTGACAATTCGAGCCGTCTGCTGGGTTATGAGCTCGAGCTTTGCCTGGCCGATCGCAGCGGCAACCCGAGCCGAATCAACACCGATGTCATCGACGCCATCAACAACCCGCTGTTCACCACCGAACTCGCGCGCTTCAACATGGAAATCAACGGGAACGTGTTCCGCTACGAGGGCAACGTGTTCAGCCAGATCGAAGCCGATCTCGACACGCTCTACCAGCAGGCCGAAGACGCGGCGCGCAATTTCGATTCTCAAATTGGCATGTTCGGCGTATTTCCCAGCATCCGCGCAGAACATCTGAACCCAGACACCTACATGACCGGGCTGCATCGCTACAAACTGCTCAACCGGCAACTGCTGAACATGCGTGGGCGGCCGGTACACCTGCACCTCGACGGCGAGGAACAACTCGACGTCGAAAAGCATGACGTCATGCTCGAAGCACTCGCCACCTCGTTGCAAATTCATACCCAGGTGCCGTTCGACGAAATCGTGCCGACCTACCACGCCGGCCTGTGGTCGAGCATGCTGGTGCTCGCGGCAACCGCCAATTCACCGCTGGTGCTCGGCAAGTGTTGCTGGCAGGAATCGCGCATCGGCATCTTCAAGCAGTCGGTCGATACGCGTAATCCACAGGAGGTCGAAGACCACATCGTACCGCGCGTGCATTTCGGCAAGGGCTACATCGCTTCATTGCTCGACCTGTTCGAAGACAACTTTTACTACAGCCCGATTCTGCCCGAGGTGCTCGACCGGCCCGTCGAAGACCTGCACCACCTGTGCCTGCACAACGGCACCATCTGGCGCTGGGTGCGGCCGATCATCGCGCGTAACAAGGATGGCAGTTACCATCTGCGCCTGGAACTGCGCGTGGTGCCGTCGGGACCGACACTGATCGACACCATAGCCAACCTGGTGTTTTACGTCGGCCTCACCGAGGGGCTGAAAACGCTCGGAGAGCAACTCACCGAAGTGCCGTTTGCAACCCTCGAAAGCGATTTTTACCGCGCCGCGCGCGAGGGCCTGGCTGCCAGCGTACACTGGCCTGACGGCGAGAAATTACCGTTACAGGAGATCCTCGTCGAGCGCGCATTACCACTAGCGCGCGAGGCGCTGGCCGCGGCCGGCATCGCTGACTACGAACGCTGGCTGGATATCATCGAGGCACGCGTGCGCAGCGGCGCCACCGGCGCCAGCTGGATAGCAAAACACTGGAAACGACATGGCGACAGCGCCAGGCTGGTGTGCGATTACATCGCCCAGGCGAACACCAACCAGCCCGTACACCTGTGGCAGGATCCTGACACATGATCGAACAGTTTGACCGTCTGCACGGTCTGCCCGAAGGTTTCTTCGATATCACCACCGCCAACATCCGCAGCCTTTTTCCAAATCCGACCCTGATCCAGCTGGATGGAAAAGACGACAGGTTCCTGTTCATCTCGATCCTGTTGCACGGCAACGAGTATTCCAGCCTGCGCATCATGCAGCGCGTGCTGGCGAAGTACGCCGAGGGATTGCCGCGCTCGATCATGCTGTTCGTCGGCAACGTGCGCGCGGCCGAGGCGAACCTGCGTCACCTGCCCGACCAGGTCGACTACAATCGCTGCTGGCCGGGTAGCTCGATGCCAGCCAACCCGACCACGCAAATGGCGAAGCGCGTGATCGAGATCGCCCACGGTCTGCCGCTGTTCGCCGCGCTCGACATTCACAACAACACCGGCAGAAATCCGCATTACGCCTGCACCACCGATCCCAACGGGCGCAACCAGAACCTCGCGGCCATGTTCAATCGCATCGCCATGGTCTACCACTACAAGGGTGTATGCACCATGGCCTTCGACGGCATCTGTCCGGCGGTCACGCTGGAATGCGGTATTCCCGGGGACCCGACCGGTATCGAGCACGCCTGCCGCCTGGTCGAGGAGTTGCTGACGCTGGAGCAGTTGCCGGATGAAGAACCTCCGCGCGAGCGCCTGCACCTGGTCGAGTCGCACCTCGATGTGCACATCCCGAAGCACGTCAGCTTCGAATTCGACCTCGACGCCGATGTCGACCTGAAATTCGCGCACGACATCGAGGCGCGCAATTTCACCCTGATGAATCCACGCCAGGTTTTCGGCTATACCCGCATCGATCGCCCCCTGCTGGTGCTGGACGCCGACAACCACGACGTCACCCACGAAGTGCTACGCGTGGAGCAGGGCAAGGTCTATTTCAACCAGACGCTGATGCCGGCGATGATCACGCGCGACAAACTCGTCATCCAGCAGGATTGCCTGTGCCATCTGGTGCAGGACTACCTGCCGCACCACGAAATAGACGAGTAATCCGGCCCACGCTCCCCGCGGGCCGTCATGCCGATCAGATTTGCCGGCAAGCACAGGTCGAGAGTATGCTTTGACGCTGTTGTCGGCTGCGCCGTTCAAGGGTAAGAATGATGGAATACTACTTCGCCTGGTGGAATCTGGAAAACCTGTTTGACCTGGAGGATTCCCCGCAGCGCCCCGCCTGGCTGCAAAACCGGCTGAATTCGGAACTGGCGGGATGGAATGCGGATGTGCTGAATACCAAGCTCGAGCAGGTAGCGCGCATCATCAAGCGTCTGAACGATGGCCGCGGTCCAGATCTACTCGGGGTGTGCGAGGTGGAAAGCAGGTCGGTACTCGAAAAACTGCTGACCAAGATCGATATCCCGGGCCGAAAATACGCCATTGTGCACTCGGATACCGCCGACCAGCGCGGCATCGACGTGGCCTTTATCTACGATCTGAAACTATTCCGCAAACCTTACAGGAGCCATATCTTCAATCACGTGGTTTTGAAACGCAACGCGACGCGGGACATTCTGCAGGTAAACTTCAAGACCCGCGGCAGTGCGCCACTCGACCTGGTGGTCATCGGCAACCATTGGCCGAGCAGGCTGGGCGGTGACCTTGCCAGCGAACCCTACCGCATGATGGCGGCGGAAACGCTGAGCTACTGGCTGGAGCGTATCCCGGTCAAATTCGGCAAAGAAGTGCCCATAGTAGTGATGGGAGACTTCAACGACGAACCCTTCAATCGCTCGATCACCGACTACGCGCTGGCGCTCAAGGACTCCAGCAAGGTCCGCTCGAGGAGGGCGACCAGGCCGCTGTTGTTCAACCTGATGTGGGAAATCCAGGAGGACGGCATCGGTAGTCACTACTACGACTACTGGTCGTTGCTGGACCAGATCATGGTCAATCGGGCGATGCTCGACGACACGGGTGGGCTGACGCTGGTCGCCGGGTCCTGCGGTATCTACCGGGATACGGACATGTTGAAAAATGACAAGCCGCGACGATTCGGCCGCCCGTCTTCCAATTTTGACCCGGCAGGCTACAGCGACCACCTGCCCATCTATTGCCGCGTCCGCAAACTCTAGGCGTTTAGCCACGCCGCAAAGATCCCCGCTTTCGCAGGGATGACTAAAGCAGGGGGATCATCCCCGGGCAAGCAGGGCGGTCCGACGAATCGGGATGCCGCGATATGCGGGCTAGCTCAGCTCGCCGCGCGCGGGGTAGTCTTTTTCCAGCGAGAACTTGAGCGCGCCGATGATTTCACGAAAATGCGGGCGCGCAAACGGCATCGTGCTGATCTGCGCCCAGTAGAGCGTGTTATCGGGCTTGATGATGAAAAGTCCGGGCTCGCTGAACTCGGCCGGCTCTTCGATGCCGATAGAAGTCAGCCCGCGCCCGGCGGAGCGGTGCAATCCCCAGTCGCGCGCCTGCTCGGTAGTCACGCCATAGCCGATATCCAGGTTGCTCAAATCCCAGTCATCGCGGGCTTTTTCGGCGCGCTCGCGCGCATCGCCGCTCAACGCCAGGATGGATACGCCGATTTCGCCAAAATCGCCCGCCAGCTTGTCCAGCTCACCGACGTACTTGCTGCAGATCGGGCAGTGCAGACCGCGATAAAACACGACCATGGTGAAATTTTCGGGGCTTTGCTCAGCCAGCGACCAGCGACCGCTGAGCGTGTCGACGTCCAGCGCCGGCACCGGCTGACGGGGTTTTAATACGTTCATTATGACTCCTGTTGATTTGATGCGCGTCAATAAGAAAGGCGCTGCCCAGTGTTAGCTTTTTTACAATAAAATTCAATGGGCCGCGAAATGAATACACCAGCTTTGATCGAACTGGATACCGCCAGTTCCATCTGGGAAAATTTTTTCACCGTGTTCCCGCTGGTGGTGATCGGCACGCGCGAGGCCGATGGCGGCGACGATCTCGCGCCCAAGCACCTGGCGATACCGATGAGCTGGAGCAACCACTTCGGCTTCGTCTGCACGCCGCGTCACAACACTTACCAGAATATCCAGCGCAACCGCCAGTTCACCGTCACCTACATGCGTCCGTCGCAAACCGTGATCGCGAGCCTCGCCGCAACGCCGCGCTGCGGCGACGGCAGCAAACCCATCACCGCCAGCCTGCCGACCTTTGCAGCGCAGCAGGTGGACGCCGCCTTCGTTGCCGACGGCTATCTTTTCCTCGAGTGCGAGCTGCACCAGGTAGTGGACGGGCTGGGTGAAAATTCGCTGATCATCGGCAGCATAGTCAAAGCGCGCGTTGCCGAGGACGCGATGCGCGCCTCCGGCGTCGACGACGGCGACCTGGTATTCAACGCACCGTTGCTGGCTTACCTGTACCCGGGGCGCTTCGCCGAGATCGGCAACAGCACCCAGCTGCCGTTCCCGGCCGGGTTCAAACGCTAGCGATGAACCACCAGCATCCCGTCATGCGCTACCTCCACGATCAGCGCGAGGGTCTGATCGAGCTGGTCAGCGAGCTGGTGCTGATAGAGTCACCGTCCACCGAAGCCGCGAGCCAGGCGGCGATCCTGGCGCGTCTCAGGACAGAGTTCGAGCGACTCGATTACCGCGTGATCCAGCTACCGGGCAAGACCAGCGGCGGCCACCTGTACGCGGCGCCGCGCGGGCGCGCGCCGCGCCAGCCGGCGCAGTTGATGATCGGGCACTGCGACACGGTCTGGCCGCTCGGTACGCTGAAAACCATGCCTTTGCTGCGCGACCCGGAGAAGCTGTGCGGACCCGGCGTTTACGACATGAAGGCCGGGCTCACGGAAATGATTTTCGCGCTGCAAGCGATTCGCGCACTGGACCTGGCGCCCGAGGTCGCGCCGCTATGCTTCATCAACTCGGACGAGGAGATCGGCAGCCGCGAATCGACACGTTACCTGCGCGCGCTGGCGCCGCGCATGGACCGTTGCCTGGTACTCGAGCCCTCGCTCGGCCGCAGCGGCAAGATCAAGACCACGCGCAAGGGCGTCGGCCGCTTTACCGTCACGGTGCAGGGCAAGGCAGCGCATGCCGGCCTCGACCCGGGCGCCGGCGCCAGCGCGATCCTGGAGCTGTCGCACGTTATCCAGAAACTGTTCCAGTTGAACGACCCGGAGCATGGCACCTCGGTCAATGTCGGCGTCATCGACGGTGGCATCCGGCCCAACATGGTCGCACCCCAAAGCCGCGCAATAATCGACGTGCGCGTGCAGACCCGGGCCGACGCACAACGTATCGAGGCGGCTATCCACGGTCTCGAAACCGCAACACCCGGCGTATCGCTGATCGTCGAAGGCGCGATCGGTCGCCCGCCCATGGAAGCGACCGAGGCCAATCAGCAATTGTGGCGCATCGCGCAGACGCTCGGCGACGAGCTCGGTATGGAGCTGCAACAGGGTACCGCCGGCGGCGGCTCTGACGGCAACACCACGAGCCTCTACAGCGCCACGCTGGACGGGCTCGGGGCGGTCGGCGACGGCGCCCATGCCGACCACGAATTCATCGAAATCGATCGCCTCGAAGAACGTTGTGCGCTGCTCACGCTGTTGTTGCTGGCGCCACCGCTCGTAACCAACTCGACTCGGAGGACTAACCGATGAGCAACCCCTTCATGACTTCCGTGACCCGCATATCGGACCTCGCCGACAAACCCTGGGAGAGCAAGCCGCTGGCGCGCGAACACTGGGACACCGGCGATTACGTCCTTGCGAGGGTGAGCGGCAACCGCGGTCGCCTGTGCGCCCTCGAACTGCCACATGGACGCATGACCGAGGTCATGGAAGACGACCTGGTGGTCGGCGCGCTCGGAACCCGGGCCGCGACGCTGGAAGCGGTCGGCAGCTGGCAGGCGATCGGCGCCGACGGCGAACTCAATGCGCTCACCGCGGCCGGCCTGTTCGGCAAGGTCACCTCGCTGTCGCCGTTTCTGTCGGCGCCGATGCGCCTGCAATACGAGGGGCATCTGCAGCGTGCGGGGCGCAAGCTGACGATGCGTGACAGCCTGCCCCCTGTCGATATCATCGACTTCGACATCCCAGTGATCCTGATCGTCGGCACGTCCATGTCGGCGGGCAAAACCACCTCGGGCCGCGTTATCGTCCACCTGCTGTCACAGATGGGGCTCAAGGTGGTCGGCGCCAAGTTGACCGGCGCGGCACGCTACCGCGATATGCTTAGCTTCCTCGATGCAGGCGCCAGCGCTATCTACGATTTCGTCGATGCCGGCCTGCCCTCGTCGGCGGTCGACGAAACGCTCTACCGCGAGACCCTGCCCTACCTGTTGTCACTGATTGCCCGCGACCGCCCCGACGTCGTGGTCGCCGAGGCCGGAGCCTCGCCGCTGGAGCCGTATAACGGCGCCGTCGCCAAGGAAATGATTCGCGACCAGGTCAGGTTCAAACTGTTGTGCGCGCAGGATCCTTATGCCGTGGTCGGAGTTCGCCAGGCCTTCCAGCGCGAACCCGACCTGGTCGCCGGTGGCGCCGCCAACACCGACGCCGGCATTGCACTGGTGCACAAGCTGTCGGGGCTGACGGCGCTCAGACCGTCGTGCACGGGAAGACCTTCGACCACGGGGTCCGGCGGCTGCTCCCACTTCGCCTGGTGCCAGCCACGACCCAAGATGAGCACCCCGGGAGAAGTCTCC
>Ga0209536_100012891_pt1 | contig 12108 bp, 9 predicted proteins | sample DeeMarSeWOR28_12_FD_187461 | JGI IMG/M metagenome (GOLD analysis project Ga0209536, IMG submission 187461) | Marine sediment microbial communities from White Oak River estuary, North Carolina - WOR-2-8_12 (SPAdes) (version 2) | ecosystem: Environmental > Aquatic > Marine > Intertidal zone >...
TAGCGCATCCGGCGGGAACGCATTATGTTCGAGCACGAATTCAGACTGGCTGCCGATATCTGTTACCTGAATCACGCAGCGGTGGCACCCTGGCCACAGCGCACCGTGCACGCGGTGCAGCGCTTCGCAGAGGAAAATGGCCGGGTGGGTTCGCAATATTACGATCACTGGCTGCAAACCGAACAGCAGTTACGGGAACAATTGCAGCAGCTGATCAATGCCGGCAGCAGCGACGAGATTGCGCTCCTCAAGAACACTTCGGAGGCACTCTCGGTGGTGGCCTATGGCCTGGACTGGTGTGCCGGCGACGAAATCGTCATCAGTGACCAGGAGTTTCCGTCCAATCGCATTGTGTGGGAATCGCTCGGACCGCTGGGAGTCAGGCTGGTGCAGGTCGACATGGGCAGCTCGTCCAGCCCTGAGCAGGCGCTGGTTGCTGCCATTACGCCGCAAACCCGCCTGCTGTCCGTGAGCTCTGTGCAGTACGCCAGCGGCCTGGCTCTGGACCTCGAAGTACTGGGTGCGGAATGCCGCCGTCGCGGGGTGACCTTCTGTGTGGATGCCATTCAGAGTATCGGTGTGAAGCCATTCGATGTGCAGGCCTGCCAGGCCGATTTTGTCATGGCGGATGGACACAAGTGGATGCTGGGGCCGGAGGGCCTTGCCGTGTTCTATTGTCGCCGGGAGTGGATTCCGCGCCTCGCCCTGCGCCAGTTCGGCTGGCACATGGTAGAGGTGCCAGGCGATTATGAGCGCAAGGACTGGCAGCCCGCGGCGTCGGCGCGGCGCTTCGAATGCGGCAGCCCGAACATGCTGGGTGTGCACGCCCTGCATGCGAGCCTCAGCCTCCTGCTGGAAGCGGGCGTCGATCAGGTGTTTAAGTCAGTTTCTTCAAATGTTCAATATCTAATTGATTTATTGATAAAACACTCTGTCGAGATAGTTTCACCTATAGAACCGGAACGACGCGCAGGGATCGTGACATTCAGGGTCCCGGGCGTTGCCTCAGACACCCTGTTCCGAGACTTGCGGGCCCAGGGTGTTATCTGTGCACTCAGGGGCGGTGGCATACGCTTTTCGCCCCACTTTTACACGTCGCGCACGGTACTGGAGCGTGCTGTCGGTCTGGCGCTGCAGGTTCAGGAGATCTAGCTGTTGCAGCGGATCCGGGCCGCTTTTCAGACTTATCCGCAATTTGCCGCTATGGTTAGGAGATACCAACGATAAGTCCGGGTTGCAGAGCGCAAACCCGGTTCCGGGGTGGTGCTCGTATCGAGACGGATCGTCGCACAGGGCGTAACCCCGCACACTGGCAAAGGCGGAGGTTGTATGGGATTCAATCCCGCAGCCTGGGTGGGGAAAAAAATTGTCGGCTGGCTGATTGCTGAGCAGCAACTGCTCAGCCCGCCGTTGTGTGACTTTGAGCGGGTGCGTTACGAAGTTCGCCCCTGTGACGTGATCCTGGTCGAAGGCCGCAGCCGGGTATCCGAAATCATCCGTACCGTTACTCAGAGCCCGTGGTCGCATTCAGCGCTGTACATCGGGCGAATTCATGATATCGATGACGGCGAGCTGCGCGAAAAGATCTGTTCCTTCTACCACGGCGACCCCCACGAGCAACTGATTATCGAAGCGTGGCTCGGCAAAGGCACGGTCGTCAATCCGCTCACCAAATACCGTGGTGACTCGCTGCGTATCTGCAGACCCGGCGGTCTGTCACGCCAGGACGCCCAGCGCGTGCTCAAGTTCGCCCTGCAGCATTTGGGTTTCGAGTACGACCTGCGCCAGCTGCTGGACCTGGCGCGCTTTCTGTTCCCCTACAGCGTTATTCCGCGCCGCTGGCGCTCCAGCCTGTTCGAGCACAATGCCGGCTCGCCGACGCGCTCGGTTTGTTCGTCCATGATTGCAGCCGCATTTGCGGCGGTGAGATTTCCCGTTCTGCCGGTGCTGGAACAGTCGGAGGACGGCACGCTGCGCATGGTTCCGCGCAATTCGCGCCTGTTCACACCCAGGGATTTCGACTACTCACCCTACTTCGACATAATCAAATGCCCGCACCTGGAATTCAGCAAAAATACGTCTTATCGCAATATCCCCTGGGACAGTGAAGGACGCGTTTGTAACCGTCACGGTGACTGTTTTATCCCGACCTTAACCGATGGCGCGCAGGCGCCTGTCCCAGCGGACCGCTACCCGCTGGAAACGAACCCTGACAGCGGGGATGCTGTCCAATCACTGATTGATCCTAAAGGCCGCTGACCTACGGGGAGCTGATTAATGGCTGGAATCCTGGAAATGATGACCGTCATCGCTGTCGCCTGGGCGCTGTTTGCACGCCAGGCACGCGGCTGGCTGTGGGCGGCCGCTGGCACCCTGTATCTGGCTTCGTGGCCTGCGCTGCACGACTCCAGCCCATGGTGGATGATTCCGGCATGGCTGCTGTTTGGCGCCGTTGTCACCGTACTGGGTATTCCGGCGCTGAGAGTCAGATTCGTCACTACTGCGCTGATGCGGCGTTTTCAGCGCATGATGCCGGCCATGTCCGATACCGAGCGCGAAGCGCTGGAAGCCGGCAGCACCTGGTGGGAAGCCGACTTGTTCAACGGGCAGCCGGATTGGCGCAAGCTGCTCAGCTACAGGGCCCCGCTGCTGAGTGAAGCCGAACAGAAGTTCCTCGATGGGCCGGTAAACGACTTGTGTCGCATGATCGATGACTGGCAGATCACCGAGCAGTTGCACGATCTACCCGGGCCGGTCTGGGATTTCATGAAACAGCAGCGCTTCTTCGGCATGATCATCCCGCGCGAGTACGGCGGACTGGAGTTTTCCGCGCACGCGCACTCCAGTGTCGTCATGAAACTCGCCACCCGCAGCATATCCGCCGCGGTGACCGTCATGGTGCCCAACTCGCTCGGCCCGGCCCAGTTACTGCTGCACTACGGAACCGAGGAGCAGAAGAACCATTACCTGCCACGCCTGGCACGCGGGGACGAGATACCCTGTTTTGCACTCACCGGTCCCGACGCCGGCAGCGATGCGGCTTCCATGCCGGACCGGGGCGTGGTATGCCGCGAGCGCTTCGAAGGCGAGGATCAACTGGGGATCCGCCTCAACTGGGAGAAACGCTACATCACGCTGGGTCCGGTGGCCACAGTGCTTGGACTGGCCTTCAAGCTGTACGATCCCGAGCATTTGCTGGGGTCGCGCGAAGAACTCGGCATCACGCTGGCATTGATACCGACAAACACATCGGGAATCGAGATCGGCGCGCGTCATTTTCCCCTCAACCAGGCGTTCATGAACGGCCCGAACCGTGGGGATAACGTGTTTATTCCGATGCGCCGGATCATCGGGGGGCAGGCGTGCATCGGCCAAGGCTGGCGCATGCTGATGGAGTGTCTCGCTGACGGCCGATCCATTTCTCTTCCTGCACTCAGCACCGGCGGAGCGAAACTGGCCTCCCGTGCAACCGGCGCCTATGCCGCGGTCAGGACGCAGTTCAAGATGCCGATCGGCAGGTTCGAGGGGGTCGCCGAGGCCCTCGGGCGGATCGCGGGCAACAGCTATGCCATGGATGCAGCTCGCTGTCTCACCTCGCTCGCCGTAGACTGCGGCGAAAAACCCGCGGTAGCCTCTGCCATCGTCAAGTACCACCTGACCGAGCGCATGCGGCGGGTCATTGATGACGCCATGGATGTGCACGGCGGTCGGGGTATCTGCATGGGACCGCGCAACTACCTGGGGCGTGTCTACCAGGCCATCCCCATCAGTATTACCGTGGAAGGCGCCAACATACTGACCCGCAGCCTGATTATCTTTGGACAGGGTGCGATTCGCTGCCATCGCTACCTGCTGAGTGAGATGCAGGCGGCCCAGCAGGGCGATGTCAGGGCGTTTGACTCGGCCATACGCGGACATGCCAGACTGTTGTTGAGCAACGTTGCGCGTGCGCTGTTTCACGGCCTGAGCGGCTCGCGCTGGGCGCAGACGCCGGTCGCGGGAGAAGACGCGGTCCATTACCGGAAACTCACACACATGAGCGCGGTGCTCGCGGTTTCTTCGGAAGCGGCGCTGCTGACCCTGGGCGGCGCGCTGAAACGCAAGGAGTCGTTGTCGGCGCGCCTTGGTGACGCTCTGAGCTGCCTGTACCTCGCTAGCGCCGCCCTGAAACGCTTCGCCGACCAGGGACGGCAGCCGACGGACCAGCCTCTGCTCGCCTGGGTGGTGCGCGATGCCCTGTACCGAACGCAGCAGGCTCTGTTCGAAGTCTATGATAATTTCCCCATACGCTGGTTGGGTCGCGTGTTGCGGTGGACGCTGTTTCCTTACGGCGCGGTCTATCGTTCGCCTGATGATACGCTGGTAACGCAGGCCGCCGATGTTATCCTGCGCTCGGGCGCGGCGCGCGAGCGTCTTACCGACGGCCTCTACCTGCCCGATGAACCATCGGAATCGTTGGCGCAGCTGGAGGTCGCCCTGCAGGCTGCGACAAGCGCGCAGCCGATCCTGTCGCAGTTGCGAAATGCTATGCGCAGTGGTCAACTTGCGAGCGGAGATCCCGAGCAGTGTCTGATGCAGGCCATTTCCGCGGGTGTCATCGACGAGCGCGAAGCAGCACTGGTGAGCGCGGCTGTTACCGCGCGTCGACGGGTGATTGAGGTAGACGAATTTCCGGCCGGTTACTGGGCAGAGGAACCCGATTCATGTCAGCACAAACCAGCACATTCAACACGGGCCGCCCGGTCTACATAAGCGACGGCAGTCGTACGCCCTTCCTGCGCGCGCGCGGCAAGCCAGGGCCCTTTCATGCCGCTGACCTCGCTTTCCAGGCGGGGCGCGTGCTGCTGTTTCGTCAACCGTTTGCCGCTCAGGTGTTAGACCAGGTTGTTCTCGGTTGTGTTATGCCGGGGCCGGACGAGGCCAACATTGCACGGGTGGTGGCACTGCGTCTGGGTTGTGGTGACAGGGTTCCGGCCTGGACGGTACAGCGAAACTGCGCTTCCGGTATGCAGGCAATCGACTGTGCTGCCCGCGATATCGCTGCCGGGCATTCGGATCTGGTGCTGGCGGGGGGCGTCGAAGCCATGAGTCACGCCCCTTTGCTGTTCGGCAATGCCATGACTGGGTGGCTGGGCACGCTGCACAACGCCCGTACCCCGATCAAGAAGCTGAAAGCGATGGCGGCATTCCGTCCGGCGCACCTGAAACCGGTCATCAGTCTGTTGCGCGGGCTGACCGATCCGATCGTAGGGCTGAGCATGGGACAGACCGCCGAAATACTGGCGCATCGCTTCGACATCAGTCGGGAACAGATGGATGCGTATGCGCTGCGCAGCCATCAGCGACTGGCCGGCGCGATGCGCGACGGGCATCTCGACGAGATTGAAGTGATGTATGACTACCATGGGCGGTTTCATGCTGCCGACGACGGCCTGCGCGAGGACAGCAGTATGGAAAAACTGGCCAAACTCAAACCCGCGTTCGATCGACCGTTCGGTAGCGTGACAGCCGGCAACAGTGCCCAGATCACCGACGGTGCTGCATGGCTGCTCATGGCATCCGAAGACGCGGTGCGCAAGTATGAGTTGCCGGTACTCGGGGAGCTCAAGGACAGCGCCTGGGCTGGACTGAATCCCGCGGAAATGGGGCTAGGACCGGTGCATGCAATGGCCCCGATACTGGCACGCAACCATTTAGACAGCGGTGATATCGATTACTGGGAGATCAATGAGGCGTTTGCCGCTCAGGTGCAGGCCTGCCTGCTGGCCTGGCAGGACGAACGGTTCTGTGTCGATGTACTGGGTATGAATGGCGCGTTCCGTGCTATCGATGAGGAATGCCTGAACGTGGATGGCGGTGCCATTGCCATTGGCCACCCGGTCGGCGCCAGCGGTGCCCGGATTCTCCTGCACCTGGTCAAGACGCTGCAGCGAACCGGGGGCCGGCGCGGCATTGCCAGCCTGTGTATCGGTGGTGGACAAGGCGGCGCCATGCTGGTGGAGAGAGTCGACTGATGACGACCACGAAAGCAGGTTCGAATCTGTACACGGAAGTCGATGACGACAATATCGCGTGGCTGCATTTCGACACGCAGGGCAGCAGCACCAATGTGCTCTCCGCCACAGTACTGGAGGACTTTTACAAGCAACTGCTCGATCTCGAGGCACGCTCGCCGCGCGGCCTGGTGATTGTATCGGCCAAGCCGAACGGATTTATCGCCGGGGCCGATGTGCGCGAGTTTACACGCGTCGAAAACCGCGCCCAGGCGCTGGAGACGATCCAGCGCGGCCAGGCGGCATTCGACCGCCTGGCGGCATTGCCTTTCCCCACAGTTGCGCTGCTGCACGGCTTTTGTCTTGGCGGAGGACTGGAGCTCGCGCTGGCGTGTCGCTACCGGATTGCCCGCGACGACAGCGCCACGCGCCTTGGGCTTCCCGAGGTCAAACTGGGTATTCACCCCGGCTTTGGTGGGTCGGCGCGTCTGACCGCGCTGGTCGGCGCCCTGCATGCGATGGATCTGATGCTGTCCGGCCGTACCGTGGATGCCCGAACAGCGCGGCGTATGGGGATAGTTGACTACGCGGTTCCCGAGCGGCACTTGAAAACTGCGGCGCGGGCGCTGGTCCTCGATCCGCCGTTTCCGCATCGTCCCACCGGCGTACAGGCACTGAGCAGTCACGCCTGGGTGCGGCCGGTGGTTGCCAGGCTGTTGCGCCATCGGGTTGCAGCAAAAGCGCGTCCTGACCACTATCCGGCACCTTACGCGCTGATCGAGTTGTGGTCGCAGCACGCCGATCAGGAACGCGCCATGATGCACGCCGAGGCCGAGTCGGTGGCTAACCTGATCGTCGGTCCGGCTGCGCAGAACCTGATCCGCGTTTTTCTTCTGCAAGAACAGCTCAAGGCACTGGGCCGGGACACGGAGTTTCACGCAGGGCACGTCCATGTTGTGGGTGCCGGCACCATGGGCGGTGACATTGCGGCCTGGTGTGCACTGCGCGGCATACGGGTGACGCTGGCGGACCAATCGCCGGAGCGAATTGCGCCGGCCGTCAAGCGAGCGTACCAGCAGTTTAAACGTCGTTTGAAACGCCCCAGGCTGATCCAGCAGGCGATGGATCGGCTGATGCCGGACCACGAGGGCCTTGGCGTAGAGCACGCAGACGTGGTTATCGAGGCGATATTCGAGGATGCGGAGGCGAAACGATCCCTGTTCCAGAGTCTTGAAGCTCGCGTGCGGGCTGACACGATCCTTGCGACCAATACTTCCAGCATCCCGTTAAACGAAATCAGCTCTGTTCTCGACCGGCCTTCCCGCCTGGTTGGCCTGCACTTTTTTAACCCGGTTGCCAGCATGCAGCTGGTGGAAGTGGTGCGCGACGCCAATAGCGATCCCGACGTGCTTGCCAGGGCGATACGATTCGCACGGCAAATCGACCGACTGCCACTGCCCGTGTCGAGCACAACCGGATTCCTGGTCAACCGTATCCTGACGCCCTATCTGTTGGAAGCGGTGGAATTGGAAAACGAAGGCGTGCCGCCGAGAGAAATCGACGCTCAGTCGACCGATTTCGGCATGCCAATGGGTCCCATGGAACTGGCTGACACGGTCGGGCTGGATATTTGTCTGCATGTCGCGGAGATCCTGGGGCAACATCTGGATATTTCCGTTCCGCAGCGCTTGCGTGATCTGGTGTCGCAAGGACGTCTGGGTCGCAAGTCGGGTCACGGATTTTATCGCTACAAGAAAGGCAGACCGATCAAGCCAGGGCTGCCAAAAGGCTATCGCTCCGACCCGCAGGTGCTGGACCGAATGCTGTTGCGCATGTTGAACGAAGCGGTCGCGTGCCTGCGCGAGGAGGTAGTCCAGGAATCCGATCATCTCGATGCCGGTATGGTGTTCGGAACCGGATTCGCGCCCTTCCGGGGCGGCCCGGTACGCTATATCGAAATGGTGGGAGCGGATACCCTGTTACAGCGCCTGCGGGACCTGGAGCAGCGTTTCGGACGCAGGTTCAAACCAGATGCCGGCTGGGAGGTCATGTCCGGCTTTACTAAACAGAGGCCCGGCAAGGGGTGAGGGAATGAACAAGAAGCCGGATCAGCATGTCATCAGTCCCGAGGAAGCAGGAACCCTTGCGGGCCTGTTCTACGAGCGTGTAAAGCGCAGCCCTGACGCACTGGCGTACCGCTTCTATGACGACCAGGGTGAGCGCTGGACAGATCTGAGCTGGGCGGAAGTCGGCAGGCAGGTCGCACGCTGGCAGGGGGCGCTGGCGGGCGAGAATCTGCACCCGGGCGACCGCGTAGCGGTGATGATGCAGAACTGTCCGGAATGGGTGATGTTCGACCAGGCGGCGCTTGCCAAGGGACTGGTGGTAGTACCGCTGTACACCCAGGATCGGGCCGAAAACGCAGCTTATATTCTGCAGAACTCGGGCGCCAAACTGCTGGTCATCGGCGGCCAGGAACATTGGGACAGCCTGCAGCCGGTGATGGCCGAACTTGGGTTTCTGAGCCGGATAATCACTCTCAGACACATCGATACCGCTGGGCATGTGGACAGGCGGCTCAAGACTGCCGGCGAGTGGCTGCCCGATACGGCGGAGCTGGTGCGCGCCACCGGGGATAAGGACGCCCTGGCTACCATTGTCTACACCTCGGGCACCACCGGACGCCCCAAAGGGGTGATGCTCAGTCACCACAATATTCTCTGGAATGCCTATCGCAGTCTGCAGGTGGTGAGTTGCCACCCCGATGACCTGTTTCTCTCCTTCCTGCCGTTGTCGCACACCCTGGAGCGCACCGCCGGGTATTACCTGCCGATGATGGCGGGTGCGGCGGTTGCGTATAACCGCGCGATCAGCCTGCTGGCCGACGACCTGGTGGCGATCAGGCCGACGGTGCTGATGTCGGTTCCGCGCATCTTCGAGCGCGTTTACAACAAGATCCAGACCGGGCTGGAGGAAAAGTCGCCGCTGGCCCGCGCACTCTTCAAGCTCGCTGTCGATACCGGCTGGCGCCGCTTCGAACACCAGCAGGGGCGTGCTGCCTGGAGTCCCCGGCTGTTACTGTGGCCGCTTCTGTACCGGATTGTTGGCCGCAAGGTTATGGCCAGACTGGGCGGTAACATGCGTCTGGCCGTGGTTGGTGGGGCACCCCTGTCCCTGGGTGTGGCGCGACTGTTCATCGGGCTGGGCTTACCCATGGTCCAGGGCTACGGCTTGACCGAAACCAGTCCAGTCATCAGCGTGAATCCGCTTGAGAATAACGACCCCTCCAGTGTGGGTTGTCTGCTGCAGGATGTCGAAGCCCGCATCGGCGACAACGACGAGTTGCTGATGCGCAGCCCGGGTGTGATGCTCGGGTACTGGGCCAATGAAAAGGCGACGCGGGAAATTATTGACCCTCAGGGTTGGCTACACACGGGGGACAAGGCGCGTATCGAAAACAACCAGCTCTATATTACCGGCAGGTTAAAGGAAATCATTGTGCTGGCCAACGGCGAGAAAGTGCCTCCGGCAGACATGGAAATGACCATTTGCATGGACCCGCTGATCGACCAGGCCATGGTTGTCGGTGACAACCAGCCCTATTTGAGTGCCCTGCTGGTCATAAACCCGGAGCAGTTCGATGTCGCTTGCGCAGAGCTGGGGCTGGCACCCTGTGATGCGAGCGCCTGTGCCAGTTCGCGTGTCAACCAGTTCGTGCTGGAGCGGGTGGCGAAACGGTTAAGCTCGTTTCCTGGCTACGCGAGAATTCACATGGTGAAATGCATGCTGGAACCCTGGACGATCGAAGATGGGCTGATTACCCCCACACTGAAGTTGAAACGCGACAAGGTCTACCAGCGTTTCCAGGCGGATATCGACGCCATGTACCGCAACCACTAGTCAGCGCGTATGCGCAGCCGGGGCGCGCTGGCCGGCCGGCGACACGGGCCTGCGCGCCAGCCGCCGCCGTTCGCGCCGCTGGTAAAACAGCAGGTCCTGAATGATAGTTTGGGCAACAAAATCGTGCTCCGCGAACTCAAGCGCTACTTTTTCCTGGTCGAAACGTACCACCCGTGCGTAAATCTTGCGATACAGCGTTTCCCTGCCCGTCCAGATCCCGAAATTCAGAACGACTGAACGCTGTTGCCGCGGCACTGCACCTTCGCACAAAGTCAGCGATACGCCGGTCCTGCTGATGTTTTCCGCGTAACCTCGGCAACGACTGAATCCGGGGTGTGCGATTTCGATCTCGACCTGGATATGGTTGCGCTGTGCTTTTCTTCTTTCCACTGTTGGGCCTGCTTGCTAGTTAATCAGGTATGCGTGGCTTCACCATGATGAGGAAGACACGGGTAGAAGGGGCAGATTTCTGACCTCTCCCTGCATCGTCCTGGCGCGCCCCGGACATTTCATCTGTTCTCGGTGGACAGAGAGTTCAATTCCTGCGGAATGTCGTCATTGACCAGGAAATACCTCTCCTGGTTTACCTTTAACGACCGGAAAAAGCGCGGCTTTATAGCGAAACGGAGGGCCCGGCCACCGACCAATAATCAGAACTTGTTAAGAATAAGCTGTAAGGTATTATTTTGTATTCCCTAATTTAACTTAGCCCCCGGAAAAAGCTGATAGAAGTTCGCCGTCGTTACTTCCGCGACCTGCGCAAGTGATTCGTTGCGCAACTCGGCGATATGCTCCGCAACATAACGCACGTAAGCGGGACGATTGGTCTTGCCCCGTTTCGGCACTGGGGCGAGATAGGGGGAATCAGTCTCCACCAGCATCAGGTCAGCCGGAACTTTTCGCGCCACCTCTTTAATCTGAAGAGCATTCTTGAATGTTACGATCCCCGAGAAAGAAATGCGGAAATTGAGATCCATGGCAGCACGCGCCATTTCCCAGTCCTCGGTAAAGCAATGCAGCACGCCCCCGACCTCGGCCGCCTGTTCCTCCTGAAGTATCCGCAAGGTGTCATCGCGCGCGTCCCGGGTGTGCACGATAAGCGGTTTGTTGGCGGCCCGCGCAGCGCGGATATGACGCCGGAAGCGCTCGCGCTGCCACTCGGTGTCGCCCTCGGTTCGATAGTAGTCGAGGCCGGTTTCACCGATGGCGACGATACGCGGATGGGTAGCCAGCTCCAGGAGACGACTCTCATCGGGATCCTCTACATCGATACCGTCGGGATGTACACCCACCGATGCCGATATCTGTGGATGGGGTTCAATCAGCTGCATCATGGCCGCAAAACGCTCGAGACTGACGGATACGCAAAGCATGTGCTCAATGCCGGCATCGCGGGCCTCGTCCAGCACACCGGACAGTGGCTCATGGGCCAGTTTCAGCAGGTCCAGATGACAATGGGAGTCGACGAGCATGACATTTCCCCTGGGTAAACTCGCACCGAATCAACAGCACCGATACCGATAACAGCGCACTGCAGGGAATCGGTTCGTGCGCCGTCCGCCATAAAAGGCCGATCAGACCGTGTAAGGAGGTGCAGCCAGTGAGACTACATTGTATGGGTCGGGCGGTCAGCCGTTAGCGCCCCGGCGAGGTAGGTCTCAATCTTTTTCTGCGCTGTGCCGCCGGAATCACTGAACTGAACACCGATACCGGCTGCCCGCGAGCCCTGGGCGCCCTTGGGCGTTATCCAGATTATCTTGCCTGCAACCGGGATCTTCTCCGACTCATCCATGAGGGTAAGCAACATGAATACTTCGTCGCCCAGTTGATAGGTCTTGTTGGTAGGGATAAACAGACCGCCGTTTTTGACATACGGCATATAGGCGGCGTACAGCGCGCTCTTATCCTTGATGGTCAGTGACAAAATACCCTGTCGGGCTGCCCCACCCGGTTTCATCGACATAACACCTGTCACCCGTTGCCTGCCCGGTTACCGTTATTGCCCATACCGCCTATGCCGGCCCAGCTGATCAGCAGGTCTTCCAGAATCAATTGCCGGTTAAGCCCCGAGCCGATACTGTTCAGCGCCGCGTTTACCCCGTCTGCAAGAGCGCAAATCTGCCGCGAGTCTACCGATTCTGAGATTTTTTGCAATTTCTGCACCACGCCCGCTTCGGCGGGCTGCTGCCCGCCTATCTGCCAGCTGACCAGGTCT
>Ga0209536_100012892_pt1 | contig 12108 bp, 11 predicted proteins | sample DeeMarSeWOR28_12_FD_187461 | JGI IMG/M metagenome (GOLD analysis project Ga0209536, IMG submission 187461) | Marine sediment microbial communities from White Oak River estuary, North Carolina - WOR-2-8_12 (SPAdes) (version 2) | ecosystem: Environmental > Aquatic > Marine > Intertidal zone >...
AATTATTGCCCAGTGGTTTGATCCGGCAGCGCGATGATTGGACCGCAACGGGCGGTCGCAACCTGCAAAATGCGATCGCAGCTTATCTTAAAAACGCAAAAATCACCCTCAAGCCGCTCATCATCGACCGCCGGATCGCAGCGGAAATCGGAGAAATTCAAGCCCTGTACCGACTGGTGCATAAATCCATGCAACAGCAGACCTTCAGTACCCGGCAAGACTCACAGGCCCGGCGCCCGTTTGAATATTCGGTGGGTTCGATCAACGCCCTTTTGGACACGCTCGGGGCCGACTCCATAATATTTGTCAGCGGCTATGATCGGGTTTCCAGCGCCGGGCGCAAGGCCCTGATCGATATTGCCATTGCGGATGCTTCGGGCGCCATTCTCTACTACGCGGTCAAAGGCACCATCGATGGCCGCGATCTGCGCGATCCTGCCAGCGCAAATATGATGGTTCAGGAGTTGCTTTCCGGTTTTTCAAGGATAAAAGGATGAAATATTTTATAATAATTATCGCATGTTGCACCCTGGCGGCGGGCTGCATAACGCCGCATGCCGTGCCGCTCAAAGAAGGGCTCCATTCAGCTGAGGACGAGCAGCAGCTCTGGCGCCGGGTTCAAAAAGAACAGCAAGCCATCGACGGCAGTGGATTTTTGTACCATGAACCGGAACTCGAAAACTATCTGAACCGGATCGTCCAGAATCTCCTGGCCCATTCCATCGCCCCTGATTTTAAGATTCAAATTAAAGTGATCAAAGATCCGAATTTAAATGCGTTTGCCTATCCCAACGGGGTTATTTATATTCACAGCGGGATTCTGGCCCGGATGGACAATGAGGCCCAGCTGGCCGCTTTGTTATCCCATGAGATGACCCATTGCACCCACCGTCATTCCTTAAGGGTTATCCGGAGCATCAAAGATCGTCCGGCCTATATTGCGGCGGTCCAGAATACATTGGCCAAAATATCGGCTGTTCAGGAAGTCGCCCGGCTTCTGGGTGCAGCCGGATCGATGGCGGCGGTCAGCGGCTACACCCGTGAGCTTGAAAGTGAAGCCGATCAGGTCGGACTTGACCTGATGGCCAAAGCCAATTATGATTCTTCTCAAGCCTTGAGACTGTTCGAACACCTGAAACAGGAAATTGAAGTTGAAGGAATCGAGGAGCCCTTTTTTTTCGGCACCCATCCCAACGTGCAGCAACGAATTGACAATGTCAGCGACTGGCTCGCCGCCGATAATCAGGCAAACCGCGCCGGTGTGAAAAACACGGCCGAATTCCAAGACCGGTTGCAGCGGGTTGTCCTGGCCAACGCCCGGCTGGATCTGCGACTGGGCCGCTTTGACATTGCCCAAAAAACGGTGGTAAAGTACCTAAAGGTGCGGCCCAATGATGCCCGGGCCTACTACCTGTTGGGTGAGATATTGAGACAGCGCGATCGCCAGGCCGATGTCGCAACCGCCGTCAGCTATTATGAAAAAGCGATTGCACTGGATCCGTCTTATTCTGAGCCTCACAAAGCGCTGGGGTTGGTGCACTACAAGGAAGGCCAAAAGCAGCTGGCAAAAAAGTTTTTCGAAGCATGCCTGCGGCTTTCACCGGATACCAGCGACAAGGCCTATATTCAGGGATATCTGAAAAATTGTAAGTTTAGGGGAGAAGAATCATGAAAAAGTTAATGCCGCTGTTAATTTGCCTTTTTTTTCTATTCAGCTGCGTATCCGCAGCGCAGGAGCGCAGCCTGAAGGACTTGCCGGATGCCGATTTCGCCGTTGATATCCCGGACGGGTGGTGGAAACCGGAATACACCGGCAAATATCTGCTGACCAAGGACGGACCCTATCTGCAATATGTGCTCATCCAAAAGCGGCCGTTAGACAAGGCTTTTCGATATACCAAGAAAAAAATAAGATCCGGGATGCTGCCCCAGGAAGCAGCCGGCATCATTATTGACGAACTTGCATCCGACCGCTATCTCATGAACTTCAGCGTCATTGAAAACGCACCGGCCAGCGTGGACGGGCAGGCCGGCTTCAGGATCCTGTTCACCTACACCGACAAAAAGCAATCACAATTCAAAACGCTGTATTACGGTTTTATCAAGGCCGACTCCTTTTACAATTTACGCTACTGTGCCGCTGCGCGGCATTACTTTGAAAAAGACATCGCCGCTTTCGATCAAATCATCAACAGCTTTCAGCTGGCCAAGGACTAACCCCGCTTAATATGGGAATATTCGGTTATAGTGATTATCAACAGAAGGTACGTTAGCGACTGCTTATAACTCATTTTAAATTTTGGATTTTGGATTGGTGGTATCGCTGCGCTGTATCCATTTATAAAGTAGACAGAATTCCTTAAATCCAAAATCCGCAATCCAAATTCTAAAATCCACCCATAGTTCAATATCAATAAGAGATCTTGTGTCGTTCGGAATTCAGGGATGACCGAATCAGTGTATCGCCAGAAACTCGATCTTGCCGCCCCCGAATTCAACTACCGCATCGGCCGCAATCGTTAATCCTTCCTTAAGATGCGGTCGATCAATGCCGGGAACGGCGTAAGCGTAAAAGAGCACATTTTCGGTTGCCGGACTGACCCGGGTTTTCTCATCGGCCCCCTGGCAGAGCACGCAAACAATCTCTTTCTCATCGCGCAGCACGATCTCATTTTTTTGGGTGACAAACTCACGCCCGCCCATTCCGGCACAAATCTCATGTTCGTCGGCCACATCCAGGGTCAGATTTCCCTCAAACTTGTTAAAATCGGTAACCGCCACCAGGATGCCGGCACACATTTCAGCCATGAAATGCGCATCGACAAAAAGAGAATAGCGCGGAAATCCGCTGTTGATGGTTCGTTTGAGGTGCTGGGTCAGGGGGCAATCGAATCCGAATTGCTGAAAAAAATCAGCGTAGGTCCCAATGCGTTGGGAAATCTGGGCCAGCGTCGCGCGCTTTCGCATCTTGCGCAACAGCTTCCTTTTATATAGGTCAAAGCCCGACGGGTTCTCAGTGTCGCGACATCCGGAGATCAGGGTCAGGCCGAAGCCCACATCCGGATAGGCCGCCGTGTATTTCTGCGACATGGAAAATGCGGCGTTCAAATCACTACCCCCCTGGTGTTGTCTGATTGGCTATGCAATCAATTTTTGACTAAATAGTCAACTGGTGGCCCGCAACATTAGTTGACCGGCCGATAAGTGAATCAGGCTAACGTATATGCGCTGCAAAAAATATTTTATCCGCTGGACGATTGATATAGCAGATTTTTTTAGTTTTGAAAGAATTTAATGCAGCCCTGAAGGCGCTGTTTTAAAGCGCGGACAAAAATAACCAATGGCATTATTGACTATAGACGTCAATTCTGTGACTTTTAAATAGCAACGGGCCTTGAAGGGCCTGCTTGCAAGATAAGACAATCATCTAACTATTTGTTATTAAATAGCTAAAATACTTTAACTATATTTATGGCAAATTTTGGTATGGTTCTTGCTTTACTCACTAGTCAAAATTACACTAGTCAAAATTGCAACCCACCAAAAACCTAGTCAGAAGGAGATTGAGTCATGTTCAAAAAGTTATTTATTTTTGTCGCGTTGGGATTTTTCGTTGCCGGTTGTGCCGCAGTGCCGACTAACAGCACGCCGCCTCAGCCGCAGCAAGTCGTTGTTAAAGTGGAAGCCGCGGACCCGACCAATGTCAGCGTTAAAAAAGAGGACCCGCAACAGGACCGGGTCAACAGATCCATGGAAGTACCCAATCCCGAAGGCCGCCTGTCGCAGCTGTCCTTTATTTCAAAAGACAAAGCCTTTGTCAAAATCTTTTCGGGCCTGTCGGTGGCCGATGTTACCCGGTTGTGGAACGATCTGGTTGTGCTGGAAAACAATACCGATATTCGCGATGTGAACCTGTTCATCAACTCGCCCGGCGGCGATGCCTTTTCCGGCCTGGCCCTGGCCGATCAAATCGAGCGTGCCAGAAGAAAAGGTTTTAAAATCACGGCGCATGCCTCCGGCATTATCGCCAGTGCCGCGGTACCGGTGTTTGCGGTTTGCAATGTGCGCCTGGCCGCGCCGGGAACCATTTTCATGGTCCACGAAGCTGCTTTGTGGAAATGGCCGGGACGTGAGACCGCTTCTGATATCCGATCGCAGAATGAATTGATGTATCTGCTGCGTGATCGTTACATTGGAAAACTGGTTGACAATTCCAAACTGAAGAAAGACAAGTGGGAAGAGTTGGAGAAAAAAACCACCTGGTTTAGTGCCAACAAAGCACTGAGTTGGGGACTGGTGGACAAGATAGAGTAATCAATAACCCCGGCCATGGTGACCAACGGACAAACTTCGTGCCGAACTGACTCTAGTTGCTCTCCTAAATAAAAATCTGATCGGAATCCTGACGCGCCGGAGTTTATTGCATCGCAAAGGCCGTTAAAGTTGAAAAACTTTAACGGCCTTTGCTTTTTGAGTCACTAAGCTTTTGCCAAGACCGCTTTTGGAAAAGCGCCCGAGTGGGACAGCATTAGCTCAATTTATGGGTTTCAGGTGTCAGGTTTCGGGTCTCAGTAAACCGAGGTGCAAAATGCTGACACCTGAACACTGACACCTGAAACCTCTAAAATATTAACACCCAAGATAGCAGCGGCAATAAATTGCCACTGAATCTTCACTATTTACCTGGGGTTAAGAGGGAAAAATCTTCCCGGGGTTTAAAATGCCGTTGGGGTCAAACACCGCTTTAATCTGCCGCATCCACTGCAGGCTGGCGCCATGTTCGGCAACCATATATTTTCGTTTCCCCAGCCCGATACCGTGCTCGCCGGTGGCCGTGCCCCCCAGTTCCAGTGTTTTTTCGACCAGGCGATCCACGATTTCCTCGATCAGCCCCCATAGTTTATGGTCGCCTTTTTGGCACAGAATGTTCAAGTGCACGTTCCCGTTGCCGGCATGGCTGATATAATAGGTGACCAGGTCGGTCCCGGCAATTTCCGCATTGATGGCATCGATCAATTCCGGATAGGCGGAAATAGGCACGGCCACGTCCATCACCTTGATTCGTTCCTCCGGATGATTGCGCACGATCATCTCACCCAGATCGTGACGGGCCTGGAAAATTCGATCCCTTTCCGATCGGCCCAATCCCGGTTTGAAGCCGTGGCATCCCTGCTCGCCGCAGATCTCGGCGGCCATTTGCAGGATTTCGGCCAGCTGGCGGGTGGTGGCGCCGTGAAACTCCATGAAAATTGTCGGCCGAACCGCCAGGTCCAGGTTTGCTTCGCGGTTCATCAATTCAACACATTCCGGTCCCAGCAGTTCCAGGGCGGCCGGATTCAGTCCACCGCGCATAATTTCAAAAACCGCCTTGCCGGCCGTGGCGATAGACGGGAAGTTGGCAATGGCCGCCGAATACTCGGCCGGCAAACCGGCCAGACGCACCGTCGCGCCCACCACAACCCCCAGGGTGCCTTCCGATCCGACAAACAATCGAATCAGGTCATAGCCGGAAGACGTTTTGCTGGCCCGGGTGCCCAGTTCGATGATTTCACCATTGGCCAGGGCAACGGACAATTTCAGCACGTAATCCTTGGTGGATCCGTAATAAATGGTGCGGGTCCCGCTGGCATTATTGGCAATCATGCCGCCCAGGGTCGCCCGTGCGCCGGGGTCCGGCGGGAAAAAAAGCCCGGTATGCTTAAGCTTTTCGTTTAAATCCTGATACACCACCCCCGGCTGCACATCGGCCTGAAAATCCTCTTGCCGGATCGCCAGGATGCGGTTCATCCGGCTAAAATCAAGCACCAGGCCGCCTTTGAGCGGGATCGGATTGCCCTCCAGGCTGGATCCGGAGCCCCAGCCGGTTAGCGGAATCAGGTTCGCGTTGGCATACTTGAGAATTTCGGCCACCTCGGCGGCGGAATTCGGCCAGATAACCGCTTCCGGCCGATGGGGCGGGTGGCTCGACTGGTCTCTGGCATGTAAATCAAGAACTGAGTCCCCGGCCGAAAACCGATCCGAAGCCACCATAGCCTGCAAGTGTTCGATGTGGGTTGGATTGAGCGCATTGAATTTCAAATTAGCCTCCTAGGTCGTCATCTTTGAACAGGTGAAATATATTATCAACGGGTTTTAAATTGCTATTTTGGGGGCCGGCAACCGCGGCTTTCGTAATTTTTCAGGGTGCCGTCGTTAAGCAGGGCCCAATTCTTATTGAAGCCTCTCCTTACACCAGAATCCCCTGCGGGAAAAGGTTTTTTCGGTTTGATAACCGGATATAAGCGGCTGCTTGCCCAAAAATATTAAACCCGTATTATTTCTTGACTTCGTCACGAAGACTATATAGGAAATATTATTCAGGCAAAAATATGAATTCGCTTCAGCAACAGCACAAAGCCGGCAGCGCAAGCCACCATTGAAGCGCTTACGCGGTTGAACCATTCAGGGTGTTATCGGCTTGGCATTGGCGCAAACACTGCCGGGATTTTTTTTAATTAACGCAGTATAAACCGATGAAAGGGGGTTCGTTATGAAAAGGAAAAAAATAGACATTCTTTCCATCGCAGGCATTGCATTGATGGTGGGGTTTTTGACAATTGGCCTGACGTTGCTGCCGGTTGAAGCCCAGGCCAAAAATATTAAAGTCGGCATTATTGACTGTTACAGCGGACCGGCGGCCGTCTACGGCGAGGATGCGCTTAACGGGTTTAAATTGGCGTTGCAGGAAATTAACAAGAAAGGCGTGCTGGGCAAAAAAATCGAGTACAGCACCCGCGATACCAAGTTCAAGGTTGACCTGGCGCTGAATATGGCCAAGGAATTGGTATTGAGGGGCGATGTCGATCTTCTGGTCGGCACAATCAATAGCGGCGCGGCCCTGGCGGTATCGGAAGCCGTAGCCAAAAAGGAAAAGGTGCCGTTTATTGCCTGGATTTCCAAAAGCGAAAACATCACCGGGAAAAAAGGGCATCGGTATGTCTTCTCTACGGGAGAAAATACCGCGATGGCCGGCAAATCAGGCGGTGTTGCCTTGTCGCAAAAACCGTACATCAAATATTGGATTGCCGGCGACGATTATGAGTACGGCCATGCAATTGCCGATGCGGCCTGGCGCAATTTGAAAGCCCGAAAGCCCGAGGTTGAGCTGATCGGAAAATCCTGGTGGAAACCGGGTGAACCGGATCTAATTCCCTATATCACCTCAATCTTGGCGGCCAAACCCGATGCCGTCATTTTTTGCACCGGCGGCCGCAGCATGACCAATATCATGAAAGCCATCAAGGCCACCGGAATGGCCGAGAAAGTGCCGGTTTATGTTCATACGGCAACCGACCATGCCGTGCTGAAGCCGCTTGGCCTGGATGCCCCCGAAGGTGTTATGGGGACCATGGACTATCACTTTTACTATCCGGATCTTTCCGCCAACAGGCGCTTTGTCAAGGATTTTGAGGCGGCCTACGGCCATCCGCCGGGATTCCCGGCTTTTCATGGCTATAACACCGCCAACTTCATCGCGGCGGCCTATGAAAAGGCGGGATCGGTGGACAAAGAAAAATTTATCGATGCCCTGGAAGGTCTCAAAATCGATAGCCCGGTGGGAAAAATCGAAATGCGCGCCTGCGACCATCAGGTGATTATGCCCATGTTTCTGGGGGTAACCAAATTATCGCCCGAAAGGGGCGTCGCCATATCTTCGGATATCTATACCTTGCGCGGTGCTGAGGTCATGCCCTCCTGCAAGGAAATCATGGAGGCACGCGGTCAATAAAAATGGAAACCGGACAAAGCATAACCCTGGCGGCCTTGAGCAGCCATTTGCTGGTTGGCCTGAGCCGGGCCATGATTTTATTTATCGTTACTTCGGGATTGAGTTTCGTCCTCGGGGTCCTGCGGGTCCCGAATGTTGCCCATGGTTCCTTGTACATGATTGGGGCGTTTGCTGCTTTCAGCATCTCGACCGCCCTGGGAGGGGGCGCTTGGGGTTTCTGGCTGGCCTTGATCCTGGCGCCCTGCGTGGTGGCGCTGGTCAGCTTAATCGCCGAAAGATCATTGTTCTGTCATCTTTACGAGAGAGAGCATCTGATGCTGCTGTTGTTTACATTTGCATTGATGCTGATCCTGGGTGACTTGACCAAAATGATTTGGGGCGCCGATTACCGGTCGATTATGGCACCACCACTTCTCCAGGGTTCTGTTTCGATTTTTGATTCACCGTTCCCGAAATACAATTTGTTTCTGATCATTGTCGGGCCCATCGTCGCCATCGGGTTGTGGCTGTTTACCAGCAAGACCAAGATCGGGAAAATTGCCCGGGCGGCGGCCGTGGACCGGGAAATGGTGGGGGCCATCGGTATCAATGTGAGCTGGGTATTTGCGTTTGCTTTCGTTCTGGGTTGTTTTCTGGCAGGGCTGGGCGGTGCGCTGGTATCGCCAACCATCAGCGTGACCCTCGGAATGGATCACGACATTATCATCGAGGCTTTTCTGATCGTCACCATTGGCGGCCTGGGCAATATGTGGGGTGCCATGGCCGGGTCGCTGATTTTCGGCATAACCCAATCTTTCGGGGTATTGTTCTGGCCGCAGTTTGCCATCGTCTTTCCCTACGCGGCGGTGGTCATTGTGTTAACCTTAAAGCCCACGGGAATGCTAAAATCGGTCTGGTAAAAAGGAGCAGCGGTTGTTTCAGGACATGTTGCGGCAAAAATCGTTTGGCGCGAGCGCCGCTATCTTTATGGCGTTGCTGATTGCGCCGTTGATCATTCCGAAATTTTATACCTATATTTTGGCCGTTATTTTTGTAACCGCCCTGTTGGCCATGAGCCTGAATATGGTTGTCGGACACGGCGGATTGTTTCAGTTTCATCATGCGGCCTTTTACGGCGTCGGGGCCTACACCGCCGGCCTGATCCTGGTCAAGACCTCCTGGCCCTGGTGGATCGGCTTTATTGCAGGGCCCATCGGCGCCGCAGTGACCGGATTGGTGATCGGCCTTTTTTGTATTCGGCTCAATAAGCTGTACTTCGGCATGCTTCAGATTTCATTGGGATCGTTGATCTGGGCGATTGCGTTTCGCTGGTACCGTCTGACCGGCGGGGATGACGGCATCCACGGTATTCCGATGCCTGAATTTATTTCCGGGCTGAAAAGCTCCTACTACTTTGTTTTGATTTTAGTGGCCGTCTGCCTGATCCTGATGTATCTGATCTTGAAATCACCTTTCGGAACGACGTTGCAGGCCATTCGGGACAATCCGGAGCGCTGTGCGGCCGTCGGCATCAATGTCAGGCGCCACCAATTGATGGGCATCGTTGTCGCGACCTTCTTCGCCGGGGTCGCCGGCGTGCTTTTCATAACCGTTGAAGGGTCGATTTTTCCCGACCTGCTGTTTTGGGTATTGTCGCTTGAAGTATTTATCATGTGTCTGCTGGGCGGGTGGTTTACCTTTGGCGGCCCCATCCTGGGTGCGGCAATGATCGTCTCGCTGCGCACCTTCGTCGGGACGTACACCGAGTACTGGACCTTGATTTTAGGCGTAATACTCATTTTGCTGATATTCTTTTTGCCGGATGGCATTATGGGCTATAATTATCTGGCAAAATTACGCCGCAGATCCAAACGCCGGTCTGCCAGCAGGGCTGAATAGGTAAATCGCGATGCTTTATGTGCAGAATTTGCAAAAATCCTTTGGCGAGTTCAAGGCGGTAAACGGCGCCGATCTTACGATCGAAAAAGGTCAACTGGTGGCGGTGATCGGCCCGAATGGGGCCGGCAAAACCACCTTGTTCAATCTCATAACCGGCCAGTTGCAACCCGATGCCGGCAAGATCGTCTTCAACGATGAGAACATCAGCAAGTTGCCGCCTTATGCGGTTTGCCGCCGGGGAATCGCGCGCTCCTTTCAAATCGCCAACATATTTCCGCGCCTATCGGTCTTTCGCAACGTGCAGGTGTCGGTGATTGCCCAGCAACAGCTGAGCAGCAAGCTTTTTCGTCCGGCGCACCGTATCGCCGTGGCGGAAACGACCCGCATATTGGAAAGTGTCGGCCTGATTAACAGAAGCTTGGATGTGGCCGGGTCGTTGTCCCATGGGGACAAGCGCACGCTGGAAATTGCGATTGCGCTGGGCAATGAACCGGAGTTGCTGATTCTCGATGAACCCACCGCCGGGATGTCGCCGGACGAAACGACAACGACCATGGCCCTGATCCAGCGGCTGGCTGATGAACACGGATTAACTATTTTGTTCTGCGAACATGATATGGAGGTTGTTTTTAATGTTGCGCAGAGCATCATGGTCATGCAGCAGGGACGTACAATTGTGCAGGATACCCCTGAAGAAGTAAGAAAAAACAGCGCCGTGCAAGATGCCTATCTGGGAGGTGCCTGATGCTTGCGGTCGAGGGAATTCAGACATTTTACGGCCTGAGCCACATTTTGTTTGACGTGTCGCTTCAGGTCAATGAAAGCCAGGTGGTCTGCCTGCTGGGCCGCAACGGGGCCGGCAAAACCACGACCCTTAAAAGCATTATGGGTCTAAATCCCCCCTCTGAAGGCCGCATCCTGTTTAAGCAGGAGGATATTACCGGAAGCGCACCCTACCGGCTGGCCCGCAAAGGGATGGGCTATGTTCCCGACGATCGTCGAATTTTTGCGGATCTTACCGTCGGCGAAAATCTTGAGATAGCCGCCCGCAAAGGCCCGGGCGGCGAAAAATGGGACAAAGAAAAAGTTTATGCGCTATTTCCGGCTTTAAAAGATTTGGACCCTCGCGGGGCGGGATTGCTCAGTGGCGGTGAGCAAAAGATGCTGGCGATTGCCAGGGCCTTGATGACGAATCCGCAGTTCTTGCTTTTGGACGAACCGACCGAAGGACTGGCGCCGGCGCTGGTGAACTCCCTGGGAGAGCGCATCAAAAAACTGAAAGAAGCCGGATTGACGGTGCTGCTGGCCGAGCAGAATATCAAATTCACCCTCGGGCTAAGCGACTACGGCTACATCATCGACAACGGGCGCATTAAATACCAGGGAACGGTCGCTGAATTGACCGACAACGAGGCGGTAAAAAAAATCTGCGGCATCTAGCAAAAACCATTTTTAAAAGCCCGCTCAAAGACCCATAATTGTTTTCCAATCCTCCAGCCAATTTACAGCATTATACCTTTATTTTTATTGGCATAAATTTCTTTTGTTAATTCCGCAATCCGCAATCTAAAATCCTCAATCGAAATCCTCCTGCTGAAAGATTTCTGGATAAAGCGCATCCCGGCACTCCGGACAGATCCCGTGACTGAATTCATGTTCGGTGTGGCGGATCAGGAAGCGCTCAATCGGCTGCCATGAGCCTTGACTGTCACGGATCCTTTTGCAGTTGCAACAGATGGGAATGAAGCCGCCGATGGAATTAGCCATGATTTTTTCAAGGGCGATAAAGCGTCGATACAGTATGCGGAGCAATTCGATCGCAAGTGCCGGGTATTTTTCGATCGCTTCATGCAGGTTCCACTGGTCAAGGCAAAGCGTCTTGACTTTGCCCCGCGCCACCACGGTTGCCGAACGAACCATATCATCGATGAGGGCCATTTCGCCAAAATAGCAGGGTGCCGCCAGAATGCGCAGGCGCTTGGCCTTTTGGATGCCATAGCTCTTGATGACGTCAACCTTGCCGTCGATCAGGATGAACAGTCGCCCGTCACGCTCGCCTTCTTTGATAATCACATCGCCCATGTTATAAGAACAATAGCGGCTCTTTTGAGCCAGGCGTTGCAGATCTTCTTTCTTGAAGTTCGAAAATATGGATATCTTGGCAAGATAGTCCGCCCCGTTTTTCATCATGCCCCCCCCAGGTATGTTGAATGCCAATCAAAACGGCTTCAGACGGGCTCAGCCCCCCCCATCTTCAATGAACAATCTTTTTCCTTCAATCTGCCTTAGCACATTTGTCGAGCATAAAGCAAGGGCCGTTGGGAAATCAACGACCATGCCGCGTGTGGCCACGGTGTGACTTGAGTAACTCTGCAAATATGATGCAAAGTCCGGAGGATGTCAGTGCCCTGATCATAAATTTTGCGATCATGCCACGGCAGAGTTTTTGATGATTGTTATTC
>Ga0209536_100012893_pt1 | contig 12108 bp, 10 predicted proteins | sample DeeMarSeWOR28_12_FD_187461 | JGI IMG/M metagenome (GOLD analysis project Ga0209536, IMG submission 187461) | Marine sediment microbial communities from White Oak River estuary, North Carolina - WOR-2-8_12 (SPAdes) (version 2) | ecosystem: Environmental > Aquatic > Marine > Intertidal zone >...
CGCCACCGCCGTGGGGAATACTGAACGTCTTGTGGAGATTCAGATGGCAGACGTCCGCGCCGATAATCGCCGGATCGGTCAGGCCGACCTGGGCGTTCATGTTCGCGCCGTCCATGTATACCAGCCCGCCGTTCTTATGGATGATTGCACAGATCTCTTGAATCCGCTCCTCAAACACTCCGTGTGTCGAGGGGTAGGTAACCATCAGGGCCGCAAGCCGATCTCGGTGAGCCTCCGCTTTAGCCTTGAGGTCATCGACATCGATATTTCCCCCTTCGTCACACCGCACGATCACAACGCTCATTCCCGCCATGACCGCGCTGGCCGGATTCGTACCGTGGGCAGACGAGGGAATCAGTGCGATGGTCCGATCGCGGTCCCCCCGGTCGAGGTGATAGGCACGGATCACGGACAACCCCGTAAACTCGCCCTGGGCGCCGGAATTTGGTTGAAGTGAGGTGGCGCTGAAACCTGTGATCGCTGCAAGATACTGTTCAAGTGTCCGAAAGATCTGTTGGTACCCTTCCCACTGGGAGGCGGGAGCAAAAGGATGGAGCGAAGCAAACGCAGGCCAACTGACTGGCATCAGTTCCGCCGCCGCATTGAGCTTCATGGTGCATGAGCCCAAAGGGATCATGGAATGGACCAGTGAGAGGTCCTTGGTTTCGAGCCGCTTGATATAGCGCATCATCTGCGTCTCGGAGTGGTAGCCGGTGAAGACGGGGTGATTCAAGTACGCACTCGTCCGGGTGAACGGACCCAGGTTATCTGTTGCTGGGGTTTCCAGGAGGTTCGCAACGGCGCGCGGATCAAAGGGCACTTGGCGAACAGAGGCAAGCACCTCGAGGATATCCTGGACGTCCTTGACGGTTGTGGTTTCGTCCAGGGAAATTCCGAGTCGACAGGTATCGAGGGACCGGAGAGTCATTCCCTGTTTCAAGGCCCGGCTGAGGACGGCATCCCGCAGGGTCTGTTCGGCTGCGTCAATCTCAAGCGTATCAAAGAACACCTCGTTCTGTTGCCGGTAACCCATTTCCCGGGCCAGGATGTCCAGAACGGCAGCCAGGCGGTGGACACGTTGGGCGATCGCGCGGATCCCTTCCGGGCCATGGTAGACGGCGTACATCCCCGCCATGATTGCGAGCAGGGCCTGTGCCGTACAGATGTTGGATGTGGCTTTTTCTCGTCGGATGTGCTGTTCTCTCGTTTGCAGGGTCATCCGGTAGGCCGGATCTCCATGCGCGTCCACAGAAACGCCAATGATTCGTCCAGGCATCAGCCGAACAAATTCTTCCTTTGTGGAGAAGAACGCGGCGTGAGGGCCGCCGAAGCCCATGGGTACCCCGAATCTCTGGGCGCTCCCCACTACCACATCTGCTCCGAACTCTCCGGGCGGCGTCAGGAGCGCGAGGCTCAGGAGATCCGTGGCAACGACAGCAAAAGCCCCCACAGCATGCACCTGTTCGATGTACGCTTTGTATTCGTGCACCGCCCCTCGCTCACCCGGATATTGCATCAGCGCGCCGAAGAACGTTTGATCGATAACGTGCGTGCGGTGATCCCCCACCACGAGTTCAAACCCCAAGGGCTCGGCCCTGGAACGGAGGACTTCGATGGTCTGAGCGTAGCATTGGTCTGACACAAAGAAGCGCGTCTTGGGGTGACCATTTGTCACCCTGCTTGCCAGAGCATGGACCATCGTCATGGCTTCTCCGGCCGCAGTCCCTTCATCGAGCAGCGACGCGTTCGCAATGGCCATTCCCGTCAGGTCCGACACCATCGTCTGGAAGTTGAGCAGCGCCTCCAGGCGCCCCTGGGAGATCTCCGCCTGATAGGGGGTGTATTGCGTGTACCATCCCGGGTTCTCGAAGATCGATCGCTGGATCACAGGGGGGGTATGACAACCGAAATATCCTTGTCCCAGGAACGAGCGGGTAACAGTATTGTTTGCCGCGACCGTCCGCAGATGGGCTAGGAGCTCATGGTCACCCATCGGGTCCGGGAGGTCCAGCGGGGTAGTCCGCCGGATTGAATGGGGGATCGTTTGATCGATCAGCGCATCAAGGGAGCTCACCCCGATCGCCTGAAGCATAGACTCAAGGTCAGTCTCCCTCGGACCCACATGTCGCGACAGGAAGTCGTCATGGTGCTGGATTGGCATTATCACGCTCTTTCAGGATCTGGTCATGGTAGTCATGGATGACGCGCAGCGCTCCTTCGGCTGCGGATTGCTCTGCCTCTTTCTTGCTCTTACCCGTACCCGAACTCAAGGAGTGGTTCCCGACGGAGACTTCCACAGTAAACCTCCGGTCATGGTCGGGGCCCTCTTCAGCAACGACCGTATAGCGCGGGATCCCCAGGGCATGGCTTTGGGAAAATTCCATAAGTGCACTCTTGTAATTATCGTCCAGCTGTGCACCGTTGAGCACATCGACATCGGAGAGCAGTGCCCGATGGACGAACCGGCGTGCCTCCTCCGCGCCCCCATCCAAATAGATCGCCCCGACGAGCGCTTCGAAGGTATCGGACAGGATCGACTCTGACCCTCCCTCCAGCGATTGGAGAGCGCTCGGGCTCAGGAGGACAAACTCGTGCAGAGACAACCGTCGGGCCCGAGCAGCAAGGATCCGTCTGTTCACGAGTCGAGAGCGGACCTTCGTCAGATCCCCCTCTTCCATTCCTGGATGGTTCCGAAACAGGTGTTCTGCGACGGTGAAATTGAGGATGGCATCACCGAGGAATTCCAGCCGTTCGTTGGATTTCCATCGGGCGCCAGCGTGGGGAAGGTAGGAACGATGGAGCAAAGCCTCGAAAAACAAGTCCCACGTTTTCGGGCTGTAGCCGATGATACGGGTAAAAACTGCGGGATCGAATCGTCGCTCGGGGTCATCCGCGTCCCATGGGTGGTCCTGCCCCCTGATCCACCCGAGAGATCGCGCCCACCGACGAACGACGCCAAGAGTTTTTCCTATGCTGTGCGTAGCCACACCACCCGTACCCCGCGAAAATCATCTAGGAGGTATACTGACGAAAGAGAATGGAGGCGTTGTGCCCTCCGAAGCCGAAGGTATTGGAAATCGCTGTGCGAATCGTCCTCGCCTGCGCCCCACCAGGAATGTAGTCGAGATCGCATTCCGGATCTGGTGTTTCAAGATTAATGGTGGGATGGACCATTGCATGGACAATGGACAACACGGTCGCGACACTTTCCACCGCCCCGGCAGCCCCCAGAAGGTGGCCAATCATGGACTTCGTCGAATTGATCGCCATCGTATATGCGCGTTCCCCAAAGACAGTCTTGATGGCTGCCGTCTCGTTCTTATCGCCCACAGGTGTTGACGTCCCGTGCGTGTTCACATAGTCCACATCATCGGGCGACAGTCCAGCATCCCGTATGGCCTGCCGCATCGATCGCACAGCCCCCTCACCGCCTGGCGCAGGTTCAGTAATATGATGAGCGTCCGCCGTAAACCCGATTCCGGAAACCTCCGCATAGATCCTGGCGTTGCGCTTCAGCGCATGGGAGAGTTCTTCCAGGATGAGAATCCCAGCCCCTTCGCCCATGACAAAGCCGTCCCGGTTCTTGTCGAACGGGCGACTTGCGGCCTCAGGATTGTCATTGCGCGTCGACAGGGCGCGCATGGCATTGAATCCACCGATACCCATCGGAGTGATCGCCGCTTCGGCCCCGCCTGTTACCATGACGTCGGCGTCCCCCCGCTGGATCAGCATGAAGGCATCGCCGATGGCATGCGACGACGTTGCACAAGCCGAGGTGGTCGAGTAGTTTGGGCCCTTCAGCCCATAGCGCATGGAAATCCGCCCCGGCGCAATGTCAGCAATCATCATCGGGATGAAAAACGGGCTGATTCGATGTGGGCCCTTCGTCTCGAAGAGCGTCTCCTGCTGCTTGTGGTAGGTCCACATGCCACCAATGCCGGACCCAACGATGACGCCCACCATTTCGCGATTCGTGTTCTCGAGCACCAGTCCTGCATCTGCAAGAGCCTGTTCGGAAGCAGCGAGGGCGTACTGGGTAAACAGATCGCTTCGCTGGACTAGTTTTCGATCCATGTACTTTGTTGGCTCGAATCCCTTCACCTGTGCAGCGAACCGGGTGTCATAATCCGAGGCGTCAAAATACGTGATGGGTCCGGCGCCGCTCTTGCCCTTGAGAAGGCCGTCCCAGTATTCCTGAACGGTGTTGCCGAGTGGAGTAATGACGCCCATACCGGTTACGACGACACGGCGGCGTGAAGACTGTCCTGTCATACCAGATCCTCGTGATGATGAAAGCCGTCACGACAGTGCGCACAGACCGCCGTCCAGTTGAACGAAACGGGGTATGCCGCGCTCAGAAAAAAACCACGCAGACCGGGGCCTCTCCAGGCGCCGGATCTGCGCGGGAGAATAAACATATGAAGCCGTCTGGTCAGGAGACCTTTGCTGACAGATACTTGACCGCGTCTCCGACTGTGGAAATCTTTTCAGCATCCTCGTCGGGAATCGTGATGTTAAATGCCTTCTCAAACTCCATGACGAGTTCCACTGTATCGAGAGAATCGGCGCCGAGGTCGTTGGTGAAGGAGGCTTCGTTCGTGATTTGGGCCTCATCAACTCCAAGCTTCGAAACGATGATTTCCTTGACTTTGCCGACGACATCTGCCATGAGAGTATCTCCTTTGAATAGGTGATCGGGGGAAAAAGTAGAGAAAACGAATTTACATTACAAGTCCGCCGTCAACGCAGAGCACCTGCCCTGTGATATAACTTGCTGCCGGAGAGGCCAAAAACACTACGGCAGAGGCAATTTCTTCAGGTTTTGCTGTTCTTTTCATCGGAACCACCGTGAGAATCGCCTCTTTTTGGGCCGGTGTCAATTTTTCAGTCATTTCTGTGTCCACGAAACCCGGAGCGATGGCGTTCACGTGGATGTTGCGCGACGCCAGCTCCTTGGCCAGCGTTTTCGTCAGTCCGATCATCCCCGCCTTCGCCGAGGCGTAGTTGGCTTGGCCGGCGTTTCCGATCACACCTGCAATCGAGCTGATGTTGATGATCTTTCCTTCCCTCTGACCCATCATTTGCCGGCAGACGGCCTTTGAGAAGTTGAAGGCGCCTTTCAGGTTCGTCCCCAGGACCTCGTCCCAATCCTCCTCGCTCATGCGCATGAGCAGAGTATCACGAGTGATGCCCGCGTTGTTGACAAGGATGTCTAGCCGCCCGAATTCCTTCACGACGCGATCGACAACACCGGTCGCCTCGTCTAGTTTCTTTGCGTCCGACTGATAGGCAGCTCCTTTGACGCCGAAAGCCTCAATGGCTCGGACGACCTCCTCGGCCGCTGCCGACGCGCTCCGGTAGGTAAACGCCACGCTCGCCCCTTCCTGGGCCAGTGCCAGGGCAATGGATTTTCCAATTCCGCGAGACCCGCCTGTCACCAAGGCAATCTTATTCTGGAGTTGTCCCATACGCTCCCTCAGTCTACGATGTCGGTGGCCTTTTCCATGCCCGCCGTCTGTACGGCGGGGGCAATTCTCCTGACGAGATTCTGCAGCACTTTTCCCGGACCAAGTTCCACGAACCGTGCAGCACCATCGGCTACCATGTTCGTGACTGTTTCTTCCCACCGCACCGGGCTTGTGAGCTGATCAAACAGCAGTTGGCGAATATCTCCGGCGCGGGTCACGGGACGGGCCGTCACATTGGCATAGACCGGGATCTGGGCGTCTTCAATGGTCACGCTCTCCAGCGCGGCCTTCAGACCTTCTCGAGCCGGCTCCATCAGAGGAGAATGAAAGGCGCCGCTGACCGGGAGCTCCTTCGCGAGCTTTGCCCCCGCTTCCTTCGCCAGCTGCACGGCCTTGCGCACCCCCTCGAGCGATCCCGAGATGACGATTTGACCCGGGGAGTTGAAATTTGCCGGTCGGACGATCCCCGCCGTCTCTGCCTGAGCACACAATTCTTCAACGCGCGCCGGAGACAAGCCCACGACGGCAGCCATGGTGCCCGGCCGCTCTTGTCCAGCGTGCTGCATCAGCTCTCCCCGGAGACGCACCAACCGAAGCGCATCCTCGAACGAGAGCGCTCGGGCGTAGACGAGGGCTGAGTACTCCCCGAGCGAATGACCAGCCGCCATGGCAGCCGTGCCACCGCCCAATTCCGACGCGATGGCCATGCTATGCACGAAGATGGCAGGCTGGGTATTTTTCGTCTGCTTGAGTTCATCGTCCGGACCCTCAAAGCAGATCCCGCTCAAGTTGACTCCGAGGATTTCGTCAGCCCGTTCAAAGATCTCCTTCGCTTTGGGGCGTGACTCAAACAAGTCTCTGCCCATCCCCACATACTGGGATCCTTGTCCGGGAAAGATGTACGCGAGGTCCTTCACGCTCTCACTTCGCTCCCGGACTCTTCACCGACCAACGGATGAGCGCTGCTCCCCACGTATATCCGGCCCCGAAGCTTGCCAAGACCAGGTTCTGCCCCTTTTTCAATCGCCCGTCTCTCCAGTATTCGGAGAGGCACAGCGGAATCGTGGCCGCCGTGGTGTTGCCGTAGCGGTCGATGTTGATCATCACTTTTGACCGGTCGATGCCCATGCGATCGGCCGTGGCGTCAATGATGCGGAGGTTCGCCTGATGGGGGACCAGCCATGCGACATCTTCCCCTTTCAGGCCGTTGCGTTTCATGATTTCTTCGGAGACATCAGCCATTCCTACCACGGCGACCTTGAATACGGCCTTGCCGTCTTGGTAGATGTAGTGGAGTTTCTGATCGACGGTCTCATGGGTCGCAGGCCTCAGGCTTCCGCCCCCCTTCATATAGAGGAACTCATCCCCGGAGCCGTCACAGTACAAACGGTGGTCGATCAATCCCGAGCTCGGATCATCCGAAGGCTCCAGCAACACAGCACCGCCTGCGTCTCCAAAGAGAATGCAGGTGTTCCTGTCGGTGTAATCCACGATGCTGCTCATTTTGTCCGCGCCAACGACGAGAACTTTTTTGTGGGTTCCGCTTTCGATGAACTGCGCACCGACGATCAAGGCGTAGAGGAAGCCCGAGCATGCAGCCGATACGTCAAATCCCCAGACTTGCCTCTTGATGCCGAGTTTCTTCTGGACGAGACACGCTGTCGAAGGAAAGAACATGTCGGGGGTCACCGTGGCCACGATGATCAGGTCGATCTCTTCCAGGGAAACCGACGACTGTTCGATCAGCGAGCGGATGGCGCCAACGCACAGATCAGAGGTTCCCCCCTTTTCCAGGATCCGGCGTTCTCGGATGCCCGTGCGGGATCTGATCCACTCGTCATTTGTGTCAACGAGTTTCTCAAGGTCAGTGTTCGTGAGAATCTTGTCGGGGGCGTAGTGCCCTACGGCCGTGATCGCGGCCCTGATCTTGTCCATGCGGTCTATGCAGTCGTCTGTTGGGTGAAGGAGGTGCCATCAGGTCTAGGGCTCGAGGCAATCGCCCCGACGGCTCGTTCGATCGACACGTTGAGCTGACTCATGGCAACTTCATATGCTCTTAGAATCATGTTCTTGATGGCCTTCGGAGTCGAACGTCCGTGGCCGATGACGGACACGCCGTTCACACCAAGCACTGGCACTCCGCCCACTTCTTCGTAATCCATGTCCTTCAATGACTCGCGCAGGGGCGAGCGCACAAGACCGATTCGCAGTTTTTCCACCAGGCCCTTGTCCGCGTAGCCCTTGAGCCTGGCCTTCAGAAACGCCGGGATACTTTCGCCGAACTTCAGAATGATATTACCCACGAACCCGTCGCAGATGATGACTTGAGCCTTGCCTGCGAGAATATCGCGGCCCTCGATGTTCCCGATGAAATTCAGCCGGCTTGCGCGCAGCAGCTTGTTTGTTTCGATCGTCACCGCTGAACCCTTTGTATCCTCCTCGCCCACGCTCAGCAATCCGACCGTCGGATCGGCGTATTTCAGGACGTGGCTTGCATACAAGCTCCCCATCACAGCAAACTCCAGGAGATGCTGCGGGCGGCAGTCCACGTTGGTTCCCGCATCAAGGAGGATACACACTCCTTTGAGGGAAGGGAAAAACGCTCCGATGGTAGGGCGGCTTACCCCCCGAATTCGACCGAGGATCAGCGTCGAGGCAGAGAGCATCGCGCCCGTGTTGCCAGCGCTTGCGAACGCATCGGCTTTGCCCTCTTTGTGCAGCGTCATCCCCACGGCGATCGACGAGTTCCTCTTCGTCTTGACAGCAGCAGTCGGGGGATCGTGCATCGTAATAACTTCGGAGGCGTGCACCGTTGACACCGATGCGGGAACGGCCCCGTGACTCCCGAGTTCTTCTCGAATGCGGGACTCATCACCCACAAGGATGATTTCAAAGGCGCCGGGGTGCTCTTTCAGCGCGAGCAATGCTCCGGCGACCTCGTTGGCCGGAGCAAAATCTCCCCCCATCGCATCGAGGACGATTTTCTTCATTGGAAGAACCGCCATGGGACGCTTGCGGGTGAACGGAAGCTAGGATTCCTTCGGGAGAATAACGGATCGGCCGTCGTAGTAGCCGCAGTTATGGCAGGCCCTATGGGTCAGTTTCTGCTCGTGACACTGAGGGCATTCTTGGGTCGAGGGAACGCTTGCCTTGTAGTGGGTCCTGCGCTTCCGCCCACGGGTCTTGGAGTGTCTACGTTTTGGATTTGGCATGGGGCATCCTTGGAATATTGTTATTCACACACAGTCAGCGTCGAAGTTCAGTTCTTGCCGAGATTCTTGAGTGCATCCCAGCGCGGATCGGTTTCTTCCAGGGAGCAGTCACAGGACGACTGGTTCAAATTCGTGCCGCACGATGGACACAGCCCCGCACAATCATCCTTGCACAGCATCTTGATCGGGAGCTTCAGCAAGAGGAATTGCCGTGCATCTTCACCGATATCGATGATGTTCGTATCGGCGGACAGGACCACGACTTCAACATCCTCTTCCCCCGTCGATGGCTGCTCCTGGGGCGACAACATGTACACCTGCTCGTAGGTCGCATCCATCCGGCGACGAAAATCCTCGAGGCAGCGATCGCAGGTGAACATCCCCCCGGCACGGACCCGGGCGCTCAGGAAAATATCTCGGTGGGTCTTCTCCAACTCAACGGAGACCTCCACCGGCTCATCAAACCGTTCGTCCAGACCGATTTCGCTTGCAGGGCTGCTCAGAGCATACGAATGCTGCCCCTCAGAGAGCCCGGAAATGTTGATGCGAAGGCTGCTCATGCACCCCCCCCAAAACTGTACCCTTGTGGCAAAAACAGGCTTTCAGAACGGCAAAAACCTGCAAAATATAACCAAAGAGGGAAAAAGAATCAAGGGAGACAGATCACCCCACAGGAGGGTTGAATGCAGATCGGCCCCAACCGCGCGGGAATGCCCCGTCGGACAGACCGACCGCTTCACCCGTCAAAATGTCACGCGGGTTTTTCGACCGCTTCTTCCGTCTGGACGACATGCGGCAACAACTCCTTTTGCACGTAGTCCACTGTCTCGCCGAGCGCTTCACTGAATTTCTCAAAATCCTCCTTGTAGAGGAAGATCTTGTGCTTCTCATAGTCTTCCTCTCCAACCCTCTTGCTCTCGGTGATGGTGATGTAGAAGTCCTTTTCTGACTTGGTCGACTTCACATCGAAGAAATAGGTCCGTTTTCCGGCGCGGACGCGTTTGGTGAAGATTTCATCTTTGTAGCTGTTGTTCTCCAATGATCATCCTCCCTGATGATGTGATTGGTGTGCGATAAGTGTGTGAAGAGTTGTGTGGTTCACTGGCGAATGACGGCCACCTTGCCTGTTATGACTTGATTGCCATCATCAGCATACGCGACGACAAAATAGATCCCTGATGAGACGAGATCCCCGTTCGTATCCTTCCCGTCCCAGAAAGCTCTTCCTCCACCCTGCGCGCGAAACTCCACAACGAGGCTTCCGTCAACGCTGAGGATTTTGACCCTACTCTCGGGGACAAGATTCCGGATCGTGAGATTCTGTTCCTGCGGCACAATGAATGGGTTCGGGCCCAGCTCGAGCGTGGTGTAGCTCCGTTCCGCTGCCACTGGGGCGATACCCAGGATGGACAGGCCCTTCTCTGTTCCCGCATACAGGATCCCTTGCACTTGGTCGATCGCCAACGCGCGGACATCGTTGCTCAGGAGTTTCCCGGTGGTCGAAGCAACCGTGTATTGGGACAGGAGCTGCGATCCGTCGGGACTCACGACAAAAATCCCCTCTTTGGTCCCAATCCACTTGTTGTTGATCCCGTCGACAGCGATCGCTTGCACAATCTGTTCGCGCAACGGAAACGACCGGAGGTTTCGCTGCTTCGGGTACAACGGATCGGTCACAATCATCACTCCGAGATCCGTGCCGACCCAGACCTCCCCGTCCCGGTCGACCGCGAGCGACAGGACGGTCATGTTCGGCAGACCGTCGGATTGCGTCATCAGCCCCCATCCATTTGTGGATTCCGTGCCGGGCACGCGTCGTTGCTCATTGAAGAAATACAGCCCCGTGCCGGGCTTATTGAACGGCTCTGCGTTCGCAAGCCACTTCGTTCCGTTTTGGTCCACGACCATTGCGGTGAAACGCCCTTCGCCGGGTGTTACCCCGTTCGTGAAGTACTCGAACGTCGAATCATTCACCAAGCGGGCAAGGTAGTTACCATCCACGGCAGTGCGCGCCACAAACCATGCCGATCCGTCTAGGTCCAACGCCACGCTCCCGGCCACGACAAAGGCCGGATCGTTCGGGACCGCCCCCATGAGTTTAGGCGTCGTTGTCGAATTGATGATCCGACTGATGGTGTCCGCCACGATCTCTACCACCCCCCTGCCCCAGGAGCTGACCCACACGCTTCCGTCTGAGCCGATCGACGTCTTGTAGAAGTCGTTGAAGCCCATGAGAGGGTAATTGGCCGCTTGGAAGCTTTTCCATTGCTCTCCTTGAGGCCGCGACGGATCGTACCGGTAGAAACCCTTTCCGCTGCCGTTGGCTCCTGTACCGCTCCAGAGGACTCCCGCTTGGTCGACCGTCAGGCTCACGAAGAGGTTTGAAGCTGGTCCGTTGGGAAGCACCATTGCCCAGTCGTTCCCGCCCCAACGCAGCGCTCCCTCGGAGGTGGTCGCGATCCAGATCGATCCGTCGTCGATATCCAACGAGAGATCCCTTCCGGTCCCCTGAGACGACGCTATCAGATTGAGAGGCCCAGTGATCGATGAAAGGGTCCCGATGTTGAGCGATCCTCCTTGGTTCCAGAGCACCAGGAGATCTTGGCCTTGATTCTGAAGGGCGACGATTTCCGTCCCCTGCGCTTGGCCGAGGAGTTGAAAGACGACCCCGTCGAAAAAGGCCATGCCGGAAGCCGTACCGACCACGACGGTGTCGTTCAACACAGCCACGCTTAGAACGTCTTTTGACGGGAGTCCCTCGGCCTGGGTAAACGTCGCCCAACTTGAAGGTGCTGCCAGGTTCGGGGCTGAGCGGAGGGCCTTCGCGACTCCCTCGTTTGTGGCCGCCCAGATTGTTCCGTTGTGGATGAGCTGTCCCTGCACGCGAGCAGTTGAAGCAAATCCAAAGTTCGCGTAGGTGTCTCCGAACTCGGATCTCGACCTCAGATAGACGCTGATTCCAAAATCCGACCCGATGAGGACCGAGTCTTGTTCCGCAACGAGCGAGCGGATTCCCTTCTGGATCCTTCCAGAGAGTGCAATGTCCGAGATGACGCTGAACGTGTTTTTTTCAGGAGATTGGATCGTGACGTAGCCATTCAGGCTTCCCGTCAAGAGCGCCCCATCAGGACTGGAGGCCAGGGCTGTCAAATCATTTGACGGCAATCCATCGGCGACCGTCTGGACCCGAATGGTCCCGTGGGCATCACGGCGGTAGAGTCCCCCTTCGGTCGCGATCCAGACTCCGTCCGAGCGGGCATCGACCGCGCGTGCGTTGCGCATGTCCGTGGCAACTCTCCATTCGCCGACGCTGGGTGGGCTCTCCTGCGCAGGAGCGTTCCCCGCAGATGCCACAGCGAGAGCCAGCAGGAGCAGTCTGTGTGCGAAGTCCCTCACCGTCTGGTGCTCCCCCTCGTGCGTGTCCGTCT
>Ga0209536_100012894_pt1 | contig 12107 bp, 10 predicted proteins | sample DeeMarSeWOR28_12_FD_187461 | JGI IMG/M metagenome (GOLD analysis project Ga0209536, IMG submission 187461) | Marine sediment microbial communities from White Oak River estuary, North Carolina - WOR-2-8_12 (SPAdes) (version 2) | ecosystem: Environmental > Aquatic > Marine > Intertidal zone >...
CGAACTTGCGCTAAATTTGGAATTGATGATGCTGGACGATGCCGGATTCTGGCCGGAAATCAAAAACGAAGACTACCAGCCGAATTTCGATCCGATCTATCCGTTTGAAGCGGGTCCAACGTTTGGCGAGTTGCCGCACGGCGTCTGGCCGTCGAAGAAAATGAAACGAATGCGGCACGCGCCGCTGCCCAAGTCGGCCAAAGGAAAACGGAATGCAGGTGCACGGCGTCGAAGCTGCCACACTGTTCATGCAACGCACGCGCCATTGCTGAGGAATAGTACAACCGCCGCAGCCAGTGCGAGCGGAAGTAGCGCACGTTCACGCCATCCATTAACCCCGGAACGCCGAGCGGCACTGCGGACTCACCATGGCCGTCTACGTTGGTGGTAAATACCGCCACATCGCAGCCGCGTTTCGCCAACGCCGAACACAGGGCGTGGACGGCAAACACCGGTCCACCGTACCTCACGGCAGGCAGATATGAGGGAACCACATGCAACAGGCGCATCGTTGATATCGATCGGCAGAACCGACGGGCTGCTAGCGTGCTCTAGTTCGATGCATTGGCTTGAGGGGCACCGGCTTTCCGCCCACACAGTGCAGGGCCTCCGGAGTACCTTCCGCGGCTGCCTTGCAGGGCATACGCCAGTTGCCAGAGAAACCGGTGCAGTACGGTCGGGACTCTGAAGGGCGGAGATGAACTGTCTACCGTCGGCAGCATGAGGGCTAGCCGCACGATGCTCTCGGCAATCCAAGTATGAAAATGAGGGTAGTCCCTCATAAGCGAGCCCCGATACTGCGCCATTGCAAGGAAATCTCGAAATCGTAATGGCGGATATGAACCCCAATATGCGAGCTTCTGTTCTCTGAACCAGGTCAGCGTTTCACCCACCGTGTGATCGCTCTTGTGAGGATGGCAGTATTGGTCGTAGAAACCCGCAATCTCGGCAGGGGTCATCTCCGCAATCGGCTTGTCGCCGTATAGCCGATGAGCAATTTCAAAGCGCTGCTCGATGTCTGGGCCGGCAATCCTGCTAACCCGTTTCTTTTGCATGTTGTGGCGCCAATGGTTCCATTTGTTGTAGAGAAAAATGTTTACGAAACCGCCTGGCCTGCAAATCCTGACAAGCTCCCTGAACCCGCGGTAGGGGTCGCTAGTGTGGTGCAACACACCCTGGGAAATGACGACGTCGAAACTGCCGTCGGCATATGGCAGATTGAACAAGTCGCCTTCGGCAAAGTTCGCCCTCCGGAAATCCAGTTCGCGTGCGAGTTCCCGGGCCACGGCCAGCGACGCAGTGGAGTGGTCTACGCCGACGTATTCCTTGACGCCGAAGTGCTTCGCCAGCGGAATCACCCGGTGGCCGGTCCCGCATCCGACATCAATTACACGCGCACCGGGAAGTAAGTTCTCAAGACCGAGATACCGGTACCGGCACAGCTCAGCCGCGAAAATGTTGCGCCGCTCTTTGTTCGAGTAGTTCGGATACGGATGCGACATGTACATCTTCAGCACGTCGCCCTTCACAGTATCCATGTGTTCGCTCACAACGATTAGTTCGTAACGAGAAATCGCGACAGCGCTTGTCGAACGCTTTCGACGGGATCTGCGGCAATGCGCCATTGGCGCAATATTTCGGGTGTGGCAGAACGCATGCGCCGGTTGCAGTCCGCGTCGGTCACTTCCAGTAACGCGTTTCGCAGCACCCCGACGTCGCGAGCGGGCACCAGAAATCCATTCGTGCCGTGGCGCACCAATTCCACAGCCGCGCCCACGCCCTCTGCCGCCACCACCGGCAGGCCAGCTGCGAGTGCCTCATTGATGACTAAACCCCAAGGTTCGTACTCGCTCGGCATCACCAATGCGTCGCAACTGTGGTAGCAAGCGACAAGCTCGTCGAACTGCAGAAATCCAAGCCATTTAATCCTGCTCCTGATCCGCTCGGCCACTTGCGCTTCGAGCGCCCCCCTCAGCGGGCCATCGCCTGCGACTACCAGATCCCAATCTGGACGAAAGTCCGCAATACGCTCAAATGCCTCGAGCAGCGTATCGACGCGCTTAACCGAAACCAGGCGGCCGCAGAAGAGCAGCCGCCGACGCTCAGGATCTAACGCATGTCGCAGTGCAAAGGCCTGCTGCGAAACTGGATCACAGGAACTTAACCGGCTGTAATCCGGCTCGTACGGGAAAAGGAATGAGGGTTTATCGTAATCAGCGTACTGCCTGAAGTAGGCACGCCCGCACGTTCCCATGGGCATCAACCCCGAAATCACCTGCAAGACATGACGGATGTACCAGCGTTTCGCCGTTTCCAGCACTACGCCACGTCCGCTGTCGCAAAAAATGTTGGAATCGCCGCTAAGTAAAAGCGGCACGCCCTGCCGACGTGCCCAATGCATGAGCAGCAAATGCGTAAGCCCGTTGTAGCCAGAAAGGATGACCAGTCTGATACGTTGCTCCACCAGGTAGTCCCTGATCCGGCGGTAAAGAGGCAACGAATGTCGCGAGACCGGCCACGCCGTGAGCGACAACCCGGTAAACATTACCGGACGAATGTCGCTTTGGGGCTTAACCTGCCATGGCATGGTCAGCCCTGCGTGCGTGAAGATGCTATGGAGACCCGCCTGCGGAATTTCGCGGGAGATTCGACGGAGCACATGCAACCAGTAAGGCGTAGCCTCTGCGGCGATGACTGCGAATTGCGGCCGGTCATCGGCCAATTCGCTGCCGCCAGATTCCGCGTATGGTTTTCTGCTCAAGCTCCAGACGTCCGTCCGACGCACCGCGGTATCATAACCGTACCTGAGTTCGCGCAAACTGGCCGGAGCATTTTCGCGGTCCAAGGAACTTCCCGCGATCAACCATGAATCTGGCCAGAATCATCCCCGCGGCACGCGCGGACTTCGCTGCGGCCGAAGAGTACTTGCGGTCTAGCGATCGCGACAACGCGGACCAAATCTCCGCCATTCAGTTGGACCGCGTGCGTACGATCTGGGCCGACGCAGTAGCCGACGTACCCTTCTACGGCCGCCTGGTGGACGAAGGCAACGCACCGCGGCGAATCGAATCATGGGACGATTTCCGCGCGATTCCCACCCTCGATCGAGCGACTATTCGAGAGAACCAGGATCAGTTTATCCGACGGTCCTCCCTCCCAGATCAATACATGCAAACCGCCGGCTCGACCGGAAATCCGATCCGCTTCGGCGTGTGGCGCGGCGAGGGTGCACCTCAGCGCATCGTCAAACAAGCCACCTGGATTGAGTGCGGTTACCGACTCGGCGACACGATCCTCCTAATCTGGGGCCACTCTCACCTTCTGGGTACCGGATGGCGCAGGTGGGTGAATCATGCTAGTCGTACTACTAAGGACTGGCTGATCGGCTACCACCGCGTCAACGCATATACGCTAGGGCCCGAGGCGTGCTGGCGCATTGCGCGCTGGATCGTGAACGCGAGGCCAGTCGGCGTAATCGGGTACGGCGCCGCGCTGGACCTGTTCTCGCGCCATGCGAGCGTCCTGCGCGACGAACTGCGTAACGCGGGTGTGCGCTTTGTGATCTCGACGGCCGAACCCCCACCTCGTGCTGACACCTTCGATCGACTGCGGAATCTTTTTGGCAACTGCACTATCGTCGAAGAGTTTGGCGGTGTGGAATTCGGCCAGATCGGTGTGCGCGTCGACCAAAGGCCATGGCACATTTTCCCTGAACTCAACATTCTCGAAGCATCGCGCGATCGCGACGATCGAGAGGGTCACCAGCTTCTCGTCACAACGCTTTACCAGCGCTACATGCCGTTCGTTCGCTACCTGCAGGGCGACGTGGTGGACGGGCCGTATTGGCTGAACGACGGTCAACTCGGCGGATTCGAGCGGCTTGCGGGACGTGCGGCCGACATGGTCTTGATGCCTGACGGGCGCAGCGTACATTCGGTCGCCTTCTTCCATTGCACGCATCAGGAGCCGGCGGTCCTGAACATTCAGATGGTGATCGAGGACGAGGGGCCGCGGGTTAAGCTGGTTGTGCGCGGGAGACCTGACCCCGACTTCGAGGCACGCATCCGGGCACGGCTGCGGCGGGTGCATCCAGCGCTAGAGATCGCGCCGCTCGAGTACGTGCAGGACCTCGCGACGAACGCGGCGGGCAAGCGCCGCTGGTTCGTGGACCAGCGCACGCGCTGACCGCCAATCCCTTTAAATTAAGCGTCCCATGTGCGGCATCGCCGGTATCGTGAACCTCGATGGCGCGCCTTCCGATCCCCGCATCGTGGCAAGGATGCTGGAACTTCAGGCGCACCGTGGACCCGATGACAGGGGCACGCGCCTATTTTCGCTTGCCACCGGCCGGTCCTTGGAATACGTCGCCGGCGCACCAGCGCGAACGGATCACTCGTTCGAAGGCGCGCTAGGGTTCGTGCGATTGAGCATCCTCGACCTCTCAATCGAGGGCCACCAGCCGATGTGCAACGCGGATGCAAGTCTGTTTATTGCGTTCAACGGCGAGATCTACAACGCCTTCGATTTCGTGCCGGAGCTTGAGGCCGCCGGTTTTCGCTTCCACAGCCGGACCGACACCGAGATCATCCTCTACCTTTACGAGCGCTACGGCCTCGAGGGTACGCTCAAGCGCCTGAACGGCATGTTCGTAATCGTCATCGTGGACCTGCGTAAACGCGAGGTCTATGTCGTGCGCGACCACATGGGCGTGAAGCCGCTGTACTGGACGCAGGCCGGCAGCGCGCTGCTGTTCGCCTCTGAAGCCAAGGCTTTCCTCGCGCACCCCGAGTTCAAGGCGCAGCTCGACGAAGCCTGCCTCGACGAATACCTGGCGTTTCGCTACTGCGCAGGCGACCGGCACCTGCTCAAAGGCGTGAAGCAACTGCGTCCCGGCCACTGCATGCGCATCGCAAATGGCGCCGTTGCCCTGCGCCGCTACTGGGAAATCCCCGATGCGGCGGACAGGTTGCCGATCTCGCGCGCCCAGGCAACCGACCAGCTCGAGGAACTGCTGCGTCGGAGCGTAAAGTCGCAGCTGCTCAGCGACGTCAAAGTGGGTTGCCAGCTTTCGGGGGGAATCGACTCATCCCTGGTGAGCGTCGTCGCGCGATCGTATTTTGATGCCGACATGGACAGCTTCTCCATCGTTTTTGACAACCCAACGTATTCGGAGGAGCGGTGGGCCCGGGAGGCGTCAACGGTGGCCGGCGCCGTCGGCCATCGCTACCCGTTCACAGACGAGGACTTCTTCTCCGCACTAGGCGTAGCGACGTGGCACCTCGACCAGCCGCTCAACCATCCCAACTCGTTGGGCATCTTTCTGCTCGCGAAATGCGCAAGAGCGCACGTGACGGTGCTACTCAGCGGCGAGGGTGCCGACGAACTGTTCGGCGGATACCACCGACACTACTATGCGGGAATTAGAACCAAACTACTGCCGTTCGTACCAATCCTGCAACATCTGCCAGGGGTTGGCCAAAAGATAGGGTCCGTATTCGGCTCCGACCAATCCAGTGCAGGCGACGCTTTCATTGCGGCTTCCCGGTTCCAGTCGGCCGAGCAACTGCGGCAGATCAGGCCCGACGCTAACTTAGCGGCTGCGATAGCAGAACGCCGCGAGCTGTTCATGGAAGGGCGCGACGGCCACCTAAAGAACTGCCTCAAGTACGATCAGCAGACCTACCTGGTTGACCTGCTGGTGCGGCAAGACAAGATGTGCATGGCGCATTCGATGGAAAATCGTGTGCCATTTCTTGACCGGCGAATCGTGGAGTTCGTACGCAGGTTGCCGGACGACTACCTGGTCGGCCCGAGCCTGACGCTGCCCCAAAAAGTTCCGAAGAAAACTAAAATTGTGCTTAAGGATCTCTCCCGACGGACGTTTAGAGACGCATTTGTCTATCGCCAGAAATCAGGATTCGGATTGCCGTTGATCGATTACTTCGCCGACAACCGCTTCGGGCAGCTCATGATGGAATCTCTGCTGCCGGGCATGAAGCGCCGCGACCTACTTCGCCACGAAGGCGTCGAGCGCCTATGGCGCAATCTAGTGCATGGGGGCCATGGCGCCGACGAGTCACTCTGGATATCTATCGCCCTTGAAATCTGGGCGCAACGCTTCGTGGATGCGCCGCCTGCGACCTCTCTTGACTGAGCCTGATAGACGTCGCCTCGTACGTTGCGCACGGCGCAGCAGCGCCATTACGCCCAACAAGGCCATAATCGCGTAACTCATCAGCACCAAGTCCTGCAGGGAGCGTAACGCGGCGAAGATCACCATCAGACTAATTGCCGCAACAGCGGCGTTACCGCCTTTTCGCGAGCGAACCACGACCAAGTTGACGGCCGCGCAGAGCAGGCCCATCGCCAACCCACCCAGCAACACGGTAGGCATTCCCCACACGAGGTACCACTCGCCGATCATGCTCGTCGAGAGTGATACGCCGGTGATGCCGATCAGTTCAGGAAGATTGAATCCCGGATCAATCGGTTTGCCTTCCCAGAAGTATCGCGGAATGGGCCGGATGACGATAAAGAACAGCTGCTGCAGGTAAACATACGGGTGCTCGGCAGGCACCAATTCGATAATCTGGCCAAGCCGGAAAAAATTGTCGTCCACGTGCAAAGTCTTAAAATAACCCGGTCGACTGTCCTCCCCAAACCAGCCTTGGTTTCGGTGTTCGAGGATAAACTGCATGGCCGCCAGGAGCGCGGCGGAACCGGTCAGAAGAACGGCGATAGTCCTCAGATTCAGCCTTCGCTGCATGAACACCCAGCAGAGCATCGCGGACCCGACGGTGACACCCACGATCCTGCGTCCCCCGCTCTGGCTCAGGAACAACACCATCACCACCGCGCAGGTCAGAAGCATCACGGTTTTTATACTGTACCAACCCCGCCGCACGCCGTACGCCACAGCGAGCGTGGGGACCACGTAGCCAAAGTACTGAAGATGATCCCAAAATGCATCCAGCCCGCCGAGCTGCCCTCTTCCCCAAGGCGCGCTCCAGCGCGGGGCGCCGATAAAACTCACTGCCTCGAAGATATCGAACTCGGTTGGAATCAAAAACTTCAGCATACCGAGCGCGAAGCAGAGAACCCCGGCGCGAAACAGCGACTCGTTATCCACCGAGTTATCGAGCATGCGACCAATGCGCGACGGAAGGCGCCGCGGGCCGAACGCGGACCCGATCCAGATTCCGACAGCTGTCAAGACAATTGCCAGAAACGCCTGCTGCGTGACCTCTTGCGATAGGTCGACATCTTCAACGCCCTGAATGATGTCGAGCAGCAACCAGTAGAAGAGCCCGATACTGACAATATGCTCCGCGCGAAAAGCTCGTTCCGTACCCCGGTAGGCATAAACCACGGGCACCAACAGCAATCCGATCGCCATGACGATTCCGGCCGCAACCAGTTCGCCAGCAGGCCGCGGATCGGCCGGAACAAGATCGATTGCCAACGCGCCGAAAACGCTGACCGCGAGAACCCCGGCCGCAATCCGGATCTTCTGCTTTAGCCGGCTTTCGATTGCAGAAGAGTTAGGTGCGGCAGGACGCAGGTTCGAAACGTGCATGCTCAGTCGGCACCCATGCCGACAGGAACAGACTGCTCAAGGAGCGCCCGGCCATAGTCTTGCACCCCCCAACGCTGCCGCGAAGGCGGGGAACTCAACTGTTCAAGGCGCCTTGGATTCACGCATAACTCCCTCAGCATCATCGCGATCGACGGACCAGTCACGGCATCAAGCCGGACGCCGCTGACGCCGTCTTCGACCACGTCGCCGCAGAATCGCGACGCAATCACCGGCAAATCCGCTGCCAGGGCTTCGCTTTGCACAATGCCGAAGCCGTCGCACATCGAAGGAAACACGAAAACGTCGGCGTCGCGATAATATTCGCATGCCTTCTGATGGGTCACGCGGCCAGTCCAGCGAATATTCGGCGCCCGCAGGAATCGCTCGGGCACCTGCACACGCAGCGGCCCAACGATCCGAAACTCGATTGGCTCATTGAGCAGCATCGCGCTCGCTTCCAGCAGCGCGCCGATACCCTTCGCCAAGGCCACTTGCCCGAGGTAAAGAACTTGCATTGGCCGGGGCCCGTCGAACCGATCAGGATACTTGCGCCTAGCCGCCGAACCCTCAGGCGGGGATAAATCAGGCAATGGAATCACCTCGACCTTGGCATCGTCCACGCCCGCAGCAGCGAGGCAGCGCTTCGCCCACGCTGAATTGACGACGATACGGTCAGCAAGGGCACACTCCTCGTGCCAATCGTCCCAATAACGGGCAGGTGGCGCCGTGCGTGGCTCCGGCAACCAGGGAAACTGCGCCGCGAGATCACGCCTTATTGTTTCATGCTCGATTCCACAGTCCATCTGGCACAGGATGCAGGCCCAACCCAGCCGTTTGGCAAGCCTGAATGCCGTCAATGCGGTATAGCTGTAGGAGAGCAGCGTGACCGCCTGGCCCGGGGGAAACTTATTCTGCAAGCGCTCGAGCGCACGTACTGAGAAATCTTTGAACCAGTCGTTCCTGCGTAGCGTCAAATCCCAGTCGTCACGCCCCCGGAACCGCTGCAGGACCTCGAAGCCGAGATAGCGCATCGTGGCATGCTCGACCGGAACGCCCGCCAGGTCCGCGTGATAGCGGCTGCGCAAGCCCGGCGCCATTCTTGCAAGCGCTGCTGCAGCAAATCCCGGTGGCAACCATGCTTCGGTCAACAGCCGTGCGGTCTGCCCATGCGCGCGCAATGCTCGCGGCACCAAGTAGCTTTCACGTCGACCAAGCTGACAACACAACCAGACGCTACTCATCGGCCCGCCGTCGAGACACGCGGCTCAACTTCTACGCACCGCATCCACCACCACCAGTTCCGGCGTCTTACGAAGCGCACGCGCCCGGCGCATACCTTTGAAACTGACCGGCGCTCGATACTGACGATGTTTTAGAAGATATCCCGGAATCATCACGATCCCGCGCACAAGTCCCCGTCTGCGCCCCACCCGGCACAACCAAAAAACTCGACTTGCAAGTTGCGCTACACCAAGCCACCAATAAGCCGGCGGATAACGCAAATAGGCAAGCAGCGCGATATTAGCGATGCTTGCTGCCGTAACTTCAGGATCCGCATGCCTTGCCAGATCGGTATCATGAAATACTCTAAGCGTAGGCGCGTGCAGGATCAGTTTTCCTTGATCAATTAGACGAAGCGCCAGATCGACCTCCTCCATGCCATATGCGATCGGCAGTGGAACGTATCTCATGCTGGAAAACAACATGCTGATCCGGTAGGCACAACCTCCTCCAGCGAACGAATCAACCCACTGCGGCGTCAACGTCGTGGGCTCGGCTATCTTCTCGCCCTTATGAAAAACGTCCGCGGCCAGAATCGCAGCTTGCGGGTACTCCTCAAATTGCCTGACAACGCGATCGCAGAAATCTGCATCGACAGGATACGAATCATCATCCAGGCTAACAGCATACGGGGCTCGGCACTGCGCTAGCAGTATGTTGCGCGCACCGCCGGGGCCAACTTGCCCCTCACTAACCGTCACCCGAACCTGTGGGAATTGCTTTGCAATTTCTTTGGCAATCTCCAATTGATTGCCATCGACATGGACAAGGATTTCGTCAGGAGGGGGTGCTAGCTGCGACAATTTGCGAAGCGTAGTCAAGGTCGCCTCCGGGCGCAGATACGCGGTTACGAGTGCAGCAACAAGCACGGTTTTCTACTCTTCATCTGCGCACTGATCATCAAGCGCTCTGCACGCCAACGGTCTGAAAAAGATGGTCGCTTAACTTTTGTCCGATCAACTTAGCTCCAGCCATGTTTGGATGAAATCCATCACGGTAGAGCAATTGCTGCCAATTCAGCGGATGACCGAGAAGCTCTTCCCAGTTTATGAAATGGGCGCCACAACGTTCGGCGATTTTCCGTAGTCCCTGATTGATGTTGCGGAAACTCGCCGACGATCCCGGAAAAGTTTTGTCACTAACCGGAAGCAGGCCACAGACAGCAATATTCGCGCAGCACTCTTTCAAACCATCGAGAAGCGTCACGTAGTTCTCAAACACGCGATTCGCAGCGTGCATCGGAGCGCCGCCGTCTGCCAGCATCCTGAGACGTAGACGCTGTTTGATTAAATCGACAGTTCTCTGCTTAGTGACTCTCCACCATGGCCCGCTGAAGTAACACCGCGGATCCATGGATACGCAATCACGCCACGTAGATGGTACCCACCATGGCCAGCAACCGCTCTGCAACGACCTCGGACGAACGATGCTTTCTAGGGCGCCGCGCATCACCACGATCAATTTGGGGTTCAAAATCTTGAGCAACGTAAGCCAACGAATATCGTCGGCCGTCGTCGTGGCTTCTGCTCCTAGGTTCCACACGATCAGATCAAATTTATCGTGACCGGCTGGCGGTTCCCACAACCCCGCAAAATTCACGGAAATGTACTTGTTGAACGCGTCCGGTTGAACTTTTCTTACGCGAAAGTAACCTACGCGTATCGGCGACGTACTCAAAGGTGCCATTTTCCCGCGCAGATTCTGCGCCAACTCGGACACGTAGCTGACTCGATCGCGACCGATACCCTCCGTCAAACTGTCTCCCAGAAACACCCAGTGCTCAATTCGCCTCAAAGCACGAGCCCTCCAAATTCTCTCTGCCAACAAGTCGCTATCGGTGTCGCACCGGCTACACCAGCACCCATCGGCGCACTAATGAGTAAGGGAAATGACCGCACGGGCGAGCCCTTTGACACGCCCAAAAGCTCGTGCAAACAAATTCTCAAAGTTTCCCCGAGCTAGACCTCCCGCAATATTGCTCGTGGTTTCTATGGAGACGTAGGTCAACGCATGAAAAAAGGCCTTTACCGCCCCGATAGCCATGGTGTTTCTCATAATCTGAAACCTGTTATACACATCGTCTTCCGCCAGTATCGCAACGGACTCGCGCCCCGCTGCCGCGTGATAGTGGGCCAGCTGCGCAGGAGGCCAGAAAAGAATCGTGCCCTGCCGCCGCAGCTTGATGCCAAGGTCGACATCCTCATTGAGGGAGCTCCTGTGCAGGAAAAAGTCGGAGAAGCCGCCGCACCGGTCGTATGCACCTCGTTCGACAAGCGTAGTGCCGGTGCCAATCCATTCCATCATGGCGGGGCGCTCACGCAGTTCATGAAACCCATAACGAAGCAGCGGACCTACCACCCGCCCCTCCCACTCGCCGTCTCTCAACCCCAGCACAACGCGCATGTAGAGCCGCCACGCGCGCGTTGGGCCGCTCCAGCGCTGATTGGAGATATCTGCGACAACCGCCACTACATTAGGTGCCGATTGCATCCCGCGCAGCATCTCCTCGATACGGTTCGGCTCGAGCTCGACATCATCATCAAGTAGCAGCAGGTAGTCACCGCGGCTCGCGTTGATTGCGGCGACCCGCTGACTCACTGCGTTCGGGGGTGACACGCACAGGTGCCGGATGCCAAGCCCGCGCTGCAACCATACTGGATTCGACGCGACGCTTGCTGTATCGCCCGTGGCACTTGCATCGGCGATCAGGATTTCACGGGGAACGGCGGTCTGCCGCACCAAACTATCGAGCAATCTGCCAAGCGACTCAGGCCGGCCGATCGTGGGGACAATCACGGATACCTGAGCGGCCAAACTTCGGATTTCATCCACCATAAGGCATCAGCCCGTCCGTGACAGCCACAGACTTGCGGGGTCAGCGCCGCCTTCGCCATTTAGATTCATTCTTCCCGCGATTTCCGGGTAATCGGCGGCTAGCCAGCAATTCGAGAACCGGACGGCAAAGCGCTCATTGAAAGTCAGGAATGCCTCGACTGCGTATTGCTCGTTGAATGCAATACGCTGACCAATGACCCAGTCAGCCGGGTAATCGAATGGGAAAAACATGTCGTGGATGTGCACCCATACGCCCGGTTTCAGCCGCGGCAGTATGTTAAGCAGCTCCGCCACCACATCACCGCCGCACCGCAGCACATGGCTTGAGTCTATAAATAGAATGTCGTTGCGATCGAGGACGGCAAAGGTTGCGGAATCCAGGTTCTCGACCCGTTCCTCGATGAGTTTCATCTCG
>Ga0209536_100012895_pt1 | contig 12106 bp, 12 predicted proteins | sample DeeMarSeWOR28_12_FD_187461 | JGI IMG/M metagenome (GOLD analysis project Ga0209536, IMG submission 187461) | Marine sediment microbial communities from White Oak River estuary, North Carolina - WOR-2-8_12 (SPAdes) (version 2) | ecosystem: Environmental > Aquatic > Marine > Intertidal zone >...
AGCTATCCTGCCCGCCGTCGGTGACCGGCAAGAGTATGTCCTCGCGGACCAGCACGCCGTCGTGCTGCAGCGTCGCCTCGAATATGGGGCCGCGGAACAGCGACGTCATCAGTTTCCGGGTTTCCGCCAGGGCCGGTCCCAGGCTGCGGCCGGCATACTCGATGTAGACGCCCTCGCCTCCGCCGTAGCTCTGTATCGCAGCGTCGCCCACTTCGTGACCCAGCGCGAACGCCGCCTCCGTCGCCTTGGAATACCGCGCAAGTTCGGGTCGATTGACCTCCAGGTGCACGCGCTTGAGGCACTGCAGCGAAGACATGATGCGGGATTTGGAGAGGCGGGCCACCGGGTGATTATAGCCACACAGGGACCCGGTGCCGCCGTCGGCGCGCAAAAAAATGCCCCGGTTCCGGGGCATTTTTCCACGCGGCAAAACCGCTCATTAATCCACGCGCTAGAAGTTCGGCTTGTCCTTGGACAGGTAGAACGACTGCGTGGAACTGCCGATTCGGGTGCAGGTCAGGTTACCTGCGCCATCGTCCTCCCACGAAAACGTGACGAACGAAGAATCCGCGATCATCTGGATGCCGTCGAGCAAAGCCTTGTTGTCAGTGAAGCAGGTGTAGGTCACCCCTTCCTCGAGCGAGGCCTGGCAAAAACCGGTATGGAATGCGCCGCCCGCGCCGTCATCGAAGGCACGCATCCCGCACCCGATGAATTCAAAGTCATTGGCGGAATTGCGCGCTGAAACCATGTCACCGGCCGCAAATCCATTAAGTCCGTCGATCTCGATCATCACCGGGGCGGGTTGGGTGAAGCCGGCGTAGCCCGAAACCGAAACCATCATCGCGGCCGCCAGAACAAACAAGCTTTTTGAACGCATTCAGATTCTCCTAGTCAGGTTAATGTCAAGTCAAACACTACAGTTGCCCCCTTATTTCCCCCCTGTTCAAAGCCTGGTTCAACAATCCCAGCATCTCGGTGCGTGCTTCCGGATCGAGTCTGGCGATATCGCCCATGAGCCGGTCGAGTTCCCCGGTCGACACGTCGCCCTGCTCCTTCAGATACTCCAGCTCCATCCTGACCAGATCACGCCGGTAGCGCATTTCGGCCTCGTCGACGATCGGGCCGGGAGGTTCTGCGGCGGGCTCCTGCTGCGCCGCCAGGTCGCCACGGAATGCCTGGAGTTCCTCGCGGATGATGCGCCGCAACTCCGAGTGGTCCGCGCCGGTCCGCATGCCGGCCTGTCCGCCGGACGCGCCTGGTTTCTCCGCCGCGCCTGCCAGCGGACGCAGGTCAGCCGGTGGCGCCGATCCTGCCGCCAGTTCGTCCACTTGGCCTTCGATGGAGTCCAGCCTCAGGAACAGGAGTGAAATCAGGGCAACTTGCAGTAGCGCCAGCAATCCTAGGAATTTCATCAATCGAGCGACCTGAGAAGTTTCGGGGAGAGTGCATGGATTCGGCCAATGGTACTAGGCGCTCCGACGCGAACTCAAGCAGAACCGTCGCGTTCAGCCTCAGCGATCGCCTGTCTGCCCCGGCGGCCTCAGGGTGGAGGTCGGGTAAGGCTCGGGAATGGGCGGCTGCGGCCGCTCGGGCGGCCTGGGCGGTTTGCCGTAACCCGGCCGGTCCCACCACCAGGGCGGCAAGGCGTAGCCGACCGGCTGGGCGCTTTGGGCCGGCGTCCGTTGGGCCGCATTGCGCTCTCGCTCGAGGCGCGCTTCGCGCCGCGCCTGCATCTCCTCGCGCAGGGCCTGCATCCGTTCGGCCTGGGCCTCCACGTTGTAGATGTCCGCCTCGGGGTCGTAATCGCTGGGGCGCGTGTCTTCGACGGCGACGGTGCTGACGCTTCGCGACCGGGCAGCGGGCGCGGTGTCGCTGAAGTTGACGACGCCGTTCTCATCCACCCAGCGGTAAATCTCCTGCGCCGGCACAGCCGTGGCGGCCAGGCCCCCCAGCAATAACGTCACCAGGAACGTGATTAAATGGACTGCTCGTTTCATGGCCACTGCTGATCCGTTGCCCACCGGCCGGATTGCCGGCCGGCCCTGACCCCAGTATATCCAAAAAGCAATTCCGTGCTCACGCCGCCGCCCTGGTCCCCCGGTACGAGTGCCGGGCGAAATCCACATCGCGAACCGTGGGCCGCAAACCCCGGGCGGCATGCAGAAATTGCTTGAAATAAGGCGCGTAAAAGCGTAACTTTGCTTCCGTCAGGCCGGATTGCGCAGGATGTTCCTGTTCGCTCGTGACCTGAATAACGGATTGGTTGCATGCCCCAAGGTTTTCTCAGAAGTCCAGCATCAGTACCCCTGCATTGTCACTACTTAGATACCTTTGAGATCTGCGATTAATCAGTAATTGGTGTTTAATTTTTCAAAGGTATTTCAAAATGACGACAGGTACTGTCAAATGGTTCAACGAATCCAAGGGATTCGGTTTCATCTCTCCCGAAGACGGCGGCAAGGACGTATTCGTCCATTTCTCCGCAATCCAGGGTGAAGGCTTCAAGTCCCTCGCCGAGGGGCAGACTGTGACGTTCGACGTCGAAAACGGCCCGAAAGGCCCCCAGGCAAGCAACGTACGCGCTGGCTGAGCGGCAAGCTCAACCGCGTTTCGAAACCCCCGCCCCGCGCGGGGGTTTTTCGTTGGGCCCTACCCGGCCAGCGCCCGCGCCAGTTCCTCGATCTCCGTGCTCTCCCGCCGGGTGGCCGCGCGCCCTTCCTCGATGCACTCGTTCGAGCGATCGAAGTCCATCAGGCCGACGTGGCTGAGCTGCGGCGTAATGTGAATGTCGGGTGGTTCACCCGCCATGCGGGAACGGGTGATGCGGTCCTGCATGATATCGATGGAGCCGGCGATTACGTCGAACAGGCCGGGATCAGGGCTTTCCTCCTTGCGCAGGGACGAGATATAGGAATCCAGCCGGACGCCAAAGCCGGCCTTCATCTTGGCCGCCCACCTGGCGATCGTCGAATCCTTGTCCTCGATCTCCGCCAGCAGCCGCTCGCTGTCCTCCTCGCTGACTTCCGCCTCTTCGCGATGGACGAAGAAGTGGCGGCCGATGAGATCGCCATTGAGGTTGACGGCAATGACGACTTCACCGCCCATGGCCCGCGCCAGCGAGACGGGTACCGGGTTGACCAGGCCGCCGTCCACCAGCAGCTTGTCTTTCTTGAAGCGCGAGGGCGCGAACATGCCGGGCAGGGCGATGGACGCCCGGCAGGCGTCCAGCAGGGAACCGTCCCGCAGCCAGACTTCGCGGCCGGTGTCGAGTTCGGTGGCGACGCAGGCAAACGGAATCCCGAGGTCCTCGATGTTGGGGTTGCCGATCCGCTTTTCGATCGCGGCCATGAGGCTGTTGCCCTGCAGGAAACCACCGCCGGTCATCTTGGCGTCCAGCAACCGGATGATATCCACCCTGCCCAGGCTCGAGATCCAGTCCTCGAAAGGCTGCAGGTTGCCGGAGGCATAGGCGCCGCCGACGACGGAACCGACCGAGGTTCCGACGACCATGTCCGGCTCGATGCCCATCGACTTGAGCTCGTGAATCACGCCGATATGAGCCCAACCGCGCGCCGCTCCGCTGCCCAGCACGAGCGCGATGACGGGTTTCTTCGCCTGTTTCATTAGGGCCTGTTTACACTACGCGGGCATGAGCTGCCGCGCTCCGGTTGAAGAAAACGGCCGGGAAGCCTATCGTGAAAGCTACCACGTCTCACAGGAATCCTCCATGCCTTCTTTCGATGTCGTTTCCGAAGTCGATCACCACGAACTGAGCAATGCCGTCGACCAGGCGAACCGCGAAGTCGGCACCCGCTTCGATTTCAAGGGAACCGGTTCCCGTTTCGACCTGAACGACTCGCAGATCACCATGCACACGCAGTCGGAATTCCAGTTGCAGCAAATGTACGACGTGCTGTGCAACAAGCTGGTCAAACGCGGCGTCGACATTGCGGCGCTCGAAATGGCCGAACCCAACGTCCAGCTCAAGACCGCCACCCAGTTGGTCACCGTGCGGACAGGCATCGACACCGCCGAGGCCCGAAAAATGATCAAGCTGATCAAGGACCGCAAAATGAAGGTGCAAGCCGCCATCCAGGGTGAGCAGTTGCGGGTGACCGGCAAGAAGCGCGACGATTTGCAGGAAGTGATCGCGCTGCTCAAGGAAAACCGGTTTGCGGTGCCGCTGCAATTCAAGAATTTTCGGGACTAGCGGGCCAGCGCGACGCGCGACCATCCCCGGGATATCGAATCCATGAAAACAAAGATGCTGTTTGTAGTGCTGACCCTGTTCTGTCTGCCCGTCTCGGGGCAGGAGCCCCTGTCGGACACCGTGTCGGCCGTTGCGCCGGAGAGCGAGGAGGTTGCCGCCACCGAACCCGAGGTGGACCACTTTGCACGCGACAGCTACCGCATCGACACCCTGGTGTGCCCCTTCAAGGGCCAGATCGAATACGAACCGGGCGACATCGAATGCGGCCTTCTCGAAGTGCCTGAAAACCGCGAAGACCCCGATTCCCGCTTCATCGAACTGCACTTCGTCAAGCTGAACTCGCGCTGGGGGAAAGAGGACGGCGACGAGGACAATGAAGACGAAGGGGAAGACACCGGCCCGGCGCCCGGCAAGCGCGACGACCCGGTCATCTACCTGACCGGCGGCCCCGGCGCCAAGGTCACCTACTACGTCAAGCGCTTCAAGGATCACGGCCTGCTCGACCACCGTGACCTGTACATCCTGGAGCAGCGCGGCATCGGCTACTCCGAAGATTTCTGCCCTTACTATTTCAGCCGCAAACCGGCGACCGACGACGTGGAGACCTTCGCCGATGGCCTGGAAGCTTCGCTGACCCGGATCGCCGACTGCGCCCGCAACGCGAGCGCCGCCGGCGTGGACATCGCGGCCTACAACACCATCGAGAACGCCCGCGACGTAAAGGCCCTGCGCCGCGCCCTGGGCTTCGAAAAATGGAACGTCTGGGGCATTTCCTACGGCTCGATCCTCGGCCAGGCCTACATCAAGGAAGATCCAGAGGGAATTCTCGCGGTGGCCCTCGACGCCATCATGCCGCTCGACATCCGGGAATCGGAACTCTACTGGCGGGTCGCCCACTGGTACCTGCGCGACCTCGAAAAGCTGCAGGAGATCTGCGACCGCCAACCGGCCTGCGCGGAGCACTATCCGGACATGGTCGGCCGCCTGCGCCAGGCGATCCTGACGGTCGTGGACAACCCCATCGAGGTCGAGGTCAAGGACATCGAGAATTACCCGTCGGGCAAGGCGCGGTTCTTCCAGGACATCGTCGCTTTCCTGCCCTTCATGTTCCTGTACGAGCAAGACAACTATCCCGGCATCCCCGGGCTGATCTACGCCTGGGCCGACGCGGTCGAACGGCGCGATGAAAAGCTGTTCCAGGCCATCGCCACCACTTCCGGCGAGAGCAGTTTCGGCGATATCAGCCAGGGCATGTACAATGCGATCGCTTGCACCGACGGCGACGCCGAAGCCCAGGCGCGGGCCGGCCGGCGGGACAGTCTCGACTACCCGGTGATCGGGGCCGCCATCGGCACCGCCGAGTCCTGGACACGCCGCGCGGCCCTGTGCGCCGAGGTCGGCCTGCCCCAGCGCCCGGCCGAGCAGTACCGGCCGGTCCGAACCGACCTGCCCAGCCTGATCATCGAGGGCGACATGGACCCGATCACGCCGCCGCCCAACGCCAAGGTCATTCTGCCCGGCTTCGCGAACGGCACCTACGTCGAGTTCCCCTTCGCCGGCCACGGGCCGTCCCGCTCGGTAAAATGCGCCGGTGACATGCTGAACAAGTTCTACGACGACCCCACGGCCGAGCCGGACCTGGGCTGCGTCGAGGAGATGGAAGAGCCCCAAATCTACGCGCCGCTCTACACCAGCAGCGTGGTGCCGCGCCTGGCGGTGCTGGCGGCGGAAGACAAGAAAAAACTCGCAATCCCCGGCGCCTGGGCCGGCGGCTCCGCGCTGGTGACGATCATCGCGTTCGTGGTGCTGACGTTCGGCCCGCTGGCGCGCCTATTCGATGGCCGCGTGGCCAGCAGGGCGGGCACCGCCCGGCTCTTCGCGTGGCTGGCCGCCACCGCATCCGTTGCCGCGACGGCGACGCTGGGCGCGGCCGTCGCGGCGACCGCCAAGGCGTCGGAACTGCTGCCCATCGTCGGATTCGTGCCCTGGGCCCGCTACGGCGCCTGGGCCGGCCTGCTGGCCGGCGTGCTGGGCCTGTTCACCCTGGTGGCCGCGTTCCGCGCCCGCAGGCGGTTCGGACTGCCGGGCAGCCCCCTGCTCGGTTTTGTCCTTACGGGCCTGGCGGCCGTCGGCCTGAGTTCGTTCCTGTTGGCCTGGGGACTGGGGCCGTTCTGATCCGCACACGGGAGACAGTATCCGAATGACTGGTTTCTCTGCCCGGCTGGCGACCGTCCTCGCCTTCACCCTGGTCGCGGGCCAGGCCTTCTCGCAGGAGCTTCCCCGGGGATACTGGAGCCAGGAACAGGCTTCCGAAGTCCTGGCGAAGACGCGGCGGGTCCACCTGGGCCCCGATCTTTCCGCGCTGAGTGCGCCGGAACAGGCAGCGGTCGAAAAACTCCTCGGCGCCGGCCGCATCATGAACCGCCTGTTTGAGGATTCCATGCACGCCGAGGCGCTGGCCTCCCGGCAGGAATTGGCCGGCCGATTCGGGGACAGCGACCACGGCCGGGCGTTGCTCGACCTGTACTACCTGTTCAGGGGGCCGGTGGCCACCACGCTGGATAACCGCCGCGAGGCGTTTCTGCCGGTAACCGGGGAAACTCCCGGCAAGAACATGTACCCACCGGGCATCAGCCGGGGCGATCTGGATCCGCTGCTGGAGAAACGGCCGGAATGGGCGGCGTTGCTGCTGGACCTGCGCCACGTGGTGAGGGCAACCAGCGCGGAAAACCTGGCGCGCGACCTGGCGGCGCTGGATCGGCATCCCATGCTGGACGGATTGCATCCCGGCCTGCGCGACAGGCTGGAGGCCCTCTCATCCGGGGAGGATGATTTTCCGGTGTACGCCTTGCCCTATTCCGTCAACTGGGCGGATGACATCACGCGGGCCTACTCCCTGATACATGAGGCTTCGGAAGCATTGGCATCGCACGACCCGGATTTTTCCGATTTCCTCGCGCTGCGGGCGTACGACCTGGTGACGGACAATTACGAGGGCGGCGACGCCGCCTGGGTGCGTGGGCGGTTCGGCGCGCTCAACGCTCAGATCGGCAGTTACGAAGTCTATGGCGACGCGCTGTACGGGGTGAAGTCCCTGTTCAGCCTGAGCCTGCTGGCTCGCAATGAAGGCAAAAGCCGTGAGCTGAGTGCCGCCCTGGAGGGCCTGCAGTCCATCCAGGACAGCCTGCCGCACGGTGCAGGACGCAAGATTCAGCAGGACATCCCCGTGGGCGTTTACGACGTCATCGCCGATTTCGGCCAGGCCCGTGGAGCCAACACGGCGAGCATCCTGCCCAATGATGCAGCGCATTCGCGCAAGTACGGCCGCACCATCCTGATGCGTTACAACATCATGACGCACCCGGGGCTGTTCAGCGACCAGGAACTCAGGTTCACCACGGCGGTGGCCGCGCACCACGCGGGCGACCTCAGCCTGGAGGGCCCCTTCTACCGAACGCTGTGGCACGAAGTGGGTCACTACCTCGGCGTGGACCAGACCGATGACGGCCGCGAACTGAACGATGCGCTCTCGCCCTGGGGCAGCCATTTCGAGGAAATGAAGGCCGACCTCGTATCGCTGTATACCGCCGCGCACCTGAACCGGGAAGGCCGAATGAGCGACGGGTTGCTGCGCTCGGTGCAGGCCGGGGGCGTCCTGCGGGTGTTGCAGAGCAACCGCCCCCGCACGGCCGATCAGCCATACGAGACCATGCAATTGATGCAGATGAACTACTTCCTGGCCAACGGCCTGCTGGCTTTTGACGAGGTCAGCGGCCGCCTGGTCATCCACTACGCGGCGTACGACAGGGTTGCGGCCGGCATGTTGGGCGAAGTCCTCGCGATCCAGGCGGCGGGCGACAGGGAGCGGGCCGGCAAATTCATCGAACGATACACGGAATGGACACCCGGGCTGCACGAGCGCATGGCCCAGAGGTTGCGGGAGGCGGAGCAGTACCGCTACCGCCTGGTGACTTACGAAGTTCTCCAGTGAGGTCCCGCAGCCCCGGGGAGAGGCACTCCGCGCCGACCGCGCCCCGGATCCGGGAAATCACAGCTCCCTGAGCAGATCTCTCGTTCGCTGGTCCGGCTCACCGCCGAAATACGCGTCCAGCGCCTGCTGGAACAGGGAGCCCGGGCTGGACATCTCGGCGAACAGCGTCATCGACGAGCGGAACTTGAGGTTGTCGGGGTAACCGAGGATGTCCGACACGCTGCGGTCCGCCACCTCCAGCATGGCCGCCGTGCACTCGCGGAGCCTGGCGCCCAGGACGGGATGCCGGAGATAGGCCAGCGCCTCCGAGCGGCTCTTGATCGCGTAGTGGTTGGCCGTGGGGCTGCGGCCGAGGCCGACCAGCTGGGGAAAGATGAACCACATCCAGTGGCTGCGCTTGCGGCCGTTCCTCAATTCGGCAAGGGCTGCCGGATAGACTGTTTCCTGCGCGGCCAGAAACCGATCCAGGCCCTGATCCATGTGCATGCCCCACAAACTACGTCGTCAGCGCACAATGTACAATCAACTGAAGGTCCATGGAGACGCCACCGGGCGGTATTCGCAGTGAAGGGCATCAAATCGAGGGTAATTTCCTACCTGGAATCGCTGCGATTTCCGGTCTTGCTCATCGTCGCCTTGGTGCTGTTCGGGGTGAACGTCTTCGTGCCGGACGTCGTTCCCTTCATCGATGAAGTCCTGTTGGCCCTGGTCGCGGTCATCCTTTCCCGCCTGAAACGCCGGCCGGACCGGCCCGGGCAGGGGTCCGCCCCGGGCGACGATCGCGCGGAATAGCCTGCTCTGCTACCTGGCTTTCAAAGGCAACGGTTTCACGTCGTCGGCGGCCGGAAGCGGCCCGAATTCCACCTGCGATTCGGCCGCGAACCAGAGAAACGTCACCCAGGCGGCCACGTTGAAGCGCAGATCCTCGGGATCGACCTTGTCCAGCGTGTCGTTGGCGGTGTGGTGATAGTCGAAATACCGGGTCGCGTCGTGGTCGAGGTCGATCGCCGGCATGCCAAGCTTGACCATCTGGCCGAAGTCGGCGCCGCCGAATGCCGGCCAGCGCGCCTCGTAGGGAATGCCCAGTGGCTTCAACAGCTCGGCCAGATCCCCGATGGCAGGCGCCGCGGCATCTCCGACCCGGCTGCGAAACTGGAAGACCCGCCCGGCGCCCAGGTCGGATTCAGCGCCGATTGCATGCCGGGCGAGGTCGTCGGCATGGGCGGCGGCGTAGGCCTTGCCGCCGTAAACGCCCTGCTCCTCGTTGGCGAACAGCACCACGCGGATACCGCGGCGCGGCCGCGGCGACCTTTCGGCCACCCGGCGCGCCGCCGCCAGCGTGATGGCGACCCCCGCTCCGTCGTCGTGGGCGCCGGTGCCGAGGTCCCAGGAGTCGAGGTGGCCGCCGATCGCCACGAAACCCGCGCCGGGCTCCCGCCCGTCGAACTCACCGATGACGTTGTAGGAAACTGATGTTCCGTCGAACCCGCAGTCCAACGCGAGTTCGAGCGTGACCGTCTGCCCCGCGGCGAGCAGGGCCTGCAGCAGGTCGGCGTCCGGGTTGGAGATGGCGGCGGCCGGAACCGGCTGCCCCTCCTCGCTGGTGGACATGTTTCCCGTGTGAGCCAGGCGGTTGTCGTCGGTGCCCACCGAACGGATGATCAGGGCCGCGGCGCCCTTATTTGCCGCCACGTAGGGCCCCTTGCTGCGCTGCGCCACGACGGCGCCGTAGCCTCTGCCCGACTGGCTCCGCTCCATCCGCGCGGACACGAACGCGATCCTGCCCGCCACCTGCTCTGGTTCGGCTGCCTCCAGCGCCGCCAGGTCGGCGAAGTGAACCACGTCGGCGCGCAATACGCCCCCGGTGGCCGGGCTGCCGCCAAGGGCGGTAACGGCCAATGGCTGGCGCCGCGGAGAGGTGACTTCGGCGGACTCGGAGCGCCGCTGCCACAGCGGAAACTCGACCGGCTCCACCCACACCCGGTCGAATCCCAGGCTGCGCATGCGCTCCTGCGCCCAGGCAACCGCCAGGGCGTCGCCGGGTGACCCCGCCATCCGCGGCCCCACGTCGGTGGTCAGTGAAGACAACAACTCCCAGGCGAGGTCGTCCTCCAGCGCCCGGGCCTGAAGCTCGGCGACGGTCGCCTGCAGTTCGGCCTCGGCTCCCGCCGCCCAGCTCACGGGCGACCCGATCGCCAGCAACAGCGCGGCCAGCAGCCGCCCTGCGGATGCGCGCAATCCAGGGGGCAGGAACTCTTTTTTGATCACTCGCATGGAACCAGAGCCTGCCGAATTTGCGCCGGGCCGTCAACGGCCGCTGGCTTCGAAGGACCGGTTTCTCTATGCTTCCGGGTTCGAGCCTGCGCCGACGTCGGGGAGTGAGCGGATGTACAGATTGAATTCAACCATGGCGGCGGTGTGCCTTACCGTTGCCGCAACCGCGGCGGCGGCCGGCGAGGCCGGGGACCTGCCCCATGCCTTCGAAGCCGGCTGGCAAGGCCAGCAAACCTGCACGCTGTTGTTCGAGGACGCCTCGGTGCGTGTCGCGCGCTGTGAATTTCCTCCGGGCGTCGGCCACGAGAAGCACTATCACAATCCGCATTTTGGCTACGTGCTGGAAGGCGGCGCGCTGCGCATCCAGGACAGCGGGGGCGAGCGGGAAGTCACCACGACGGCAGGAGCCCGTTGGTCGACAGACGAAGTCACCGTGCACGAGGCCGTGAACGTCGGCGCCACCACGACCAGTTACCTGATCGTGGAGCCCGTCACACGCTGAGGCGGACGTCCGCCTTACCAGCCTTCGAGCAAGCCGCCGTCGGCGAAATCCCAGATGAAATAGACGTAAGCTCGCCAGTCGTAGCGGTCGCGGTCGTTCAGCGGGAACTCGACGCCGACGTTGAGCGCGATGTTGCCTCTCTTGTTGAGCCCGATGCGGGCTTGCGGCAGGGCCGACCACTGCACGGCCTCTTTGCGGTTGGGGCCGGCACCCCGTTCGAAGGGCACTTCCGCGACAATCTCCAGCGCCGGGAAGACCCAGCGCGGCCGGGGCGCGTTGGTCCAGTGCACGATGCCGGCGAACTCCGCGCTGCTCTTGTCCGAGTCTTCCAGGTCCAGTTTGAGGCGCCCGTGACCCTGCACGATCCAGGACTCCGACAGGATCTTGCCAAACGCCAGGTACGGCAGGAACTCCCAGTCGGCGCCACCGTTCAGCGGCACGCCCACCTGGGCGGCCGCGGTCAGGATGAAGCCGGAACGCCGGTCGTGTTTCAACACGTACTTGAAGCCCGGTTCGAAGTGGCCGAATTCGGACTGGCTGCCCTCGACTTCATGCGTTACCTCCAGGATGCCCTGCCCGCGCTGGCCGACGCGAAATTCGTACTCGAGCGTATTCTTCCAGGCGTTGTCGCCATCCTGCCCCGTATAGCGCTGCTTCCACACCCACTCGTCCTCGGGGAAGGCCTTTTTGGTGCGGATCGGCAGGAACAGGTTGAGGTCGCCGTCGGGGTAATCATGCTCGCCGCCCAGTGTCTTGATGTAGGCCAGCACTGCGTCGATATCGGCCTCGGAAAGGGACTCGCCAAACGCCGGCATCTGCTCGGAGAAGCCGAGCGCCGGGCCGCCGTGGGTCACCACGATCTTCCAGTCCGAGCCGGGCTCCCGGCTATTGAACAGCGGATCGGAGAAATTGGCCGGCACCACGCCCAGGCTCTGCACCAACGCGGAATCGGGATCGGGCCGGCCCGCAGGACCGTGGCAGGTGGCGCAGATGCTGGTGTAAACCTCCTGGCCACGGTCCAGGCCGCCGAGGAACTGGTCAAGGACGGCTTCGACGTCATGGTCTACACCAACGACGACCCCATCATGGCCAAGCGCCTGGAGGAGATCGGCTGCGTCGCCGTGAT
>Ga0209536_100012897_pt1 | contig 12105 bp, 10 predicted proteins | sample DeeMarSeWOR28_12_FD_187461 | JGI IMG/M metagenome (GOLD analysis project Ga0209536, IMG submission 187461) | Marine sediment microbial communities from White Oak River estuary, North Carolina - WOR-2-8_12 (SPAdes) (version 2) | ecosystem: Environmental > Aquatic > Marine > Intertidal zone >...
GAATGCGGTCTCGACGTCAATTTCTGATTTACCTATGATTTCCGGTGGTGAATAAATGAGGCTTATTCCATTCTCAGAAATCGAATTATATATCAAACCGGCGATGATGGCGAAAATCAAAATTATAATACTTTCCGAAATGGTCTTTTTCCTGTTCATTCAGAGCCGACTTTCTTTAGCTGCTAAGATTTTTCCGGTCACATTACCCAGGCCAATCCGATAACCATCGCCCTGACACCATCCTTTCAAAATAATGGTATCACCATCTTCTAGAGCAAAACGGATTTCACCAGAGTCAAGTTTTATTGCCTGTGATTTGTTCCAGGTAAGTTCAAGCATACTTCCATATGATTCGGGATCCGGACCACTGATCGTACCTGATGCTAATAAATCTCCTGTCTGTAAATTACATCCATTAGATGTATGGTGGGTTACTTGCTGAAGTAGATCCCAGTAGAGATTTTTCGTGTTAGTACGGGAAATAATTTGTGCTTCGGCCATTTTTTCAGTCTGGATGGCTACCTCTAAATTGATGTCAAAGGAGAAAGGATGTGAATTTTGCAGATATGGCAGCGGTTCCGGCGTCTGTCCAGGACCCTTACACCGAAAAGGGTCCAGTGCTTCAAAGGGTACAATCCATGGCGAAATTGATGATGCAAAACTTTTAGCCAGAAATGGACCCAGTGGTTGATATTCCCAAAGCTGAATATCGCGGGCGCTCCAGTCATTGACAAGCACCATGCCAAAAAGATGTTTTTGCGCCTCAGACATCGGGATTGGCTGGCCAAGTTCGTTACCGCATCCGACAAATGCACCGATTTCGACTTCAAAATCAAGGAATTGGGTAGGGCCGAATGTTGGAGATGCCTGGTCCTTGGCAAGGATTTGACCATACGGCCGATAGATTGAAGTGTGGCTCAGAACGATCGAGCTGGCACGACCATGATAGGCGATTGGAATATATTTCCAATTAGGGAGCAAACTTTTATCTCTTCCACGGAATATCTCCCCAACATTGCGGGCATGATGTTCCGAGGAATAAAAATCGGTATAGTTACTGATTTGTACCGGCAACGACAAGCGGGCCTCCGCTTGTGGAACAAGTACCTGGTTCTGCAAATTTTTATTATCACGCAAGACGGGTTCGTCTTCGCGCAGCAGACGTGTGATGACAGCACGAGTAGCATGCCAGACCTCAGGGCCCTGTTCCAGAAATAAATTCAGAGTCGGTTTGGAAAAAATATTTGAAGGCTGACCTACAATTTCGTAGAAAAACCCATTTTCCTCCAACACAGAAAGATCAAGAATCCACTCTCCAATTGCAACGCCCCCACGTGGTTTACTTAAAGCATCGGGTTGAAATATACCATAAGGGAGATTTTGGATTGGAAAATCGGAATCCGGTGCAATATTCAGAAATGATTTTAATCCCGGATCAGTAATTTCTTTCATTTTAATTTCCGAATTCTCGGCAGGTATGATTCTTAACCTTTCAGGCCACCTTTGGCAACAATTAATTTAAAATTTTTAGGTTCAATCACAAATTCTTTTCAATCGGTAATAATATAATTTGAATTTCACTAGGATGCATACACATCGCAGCAAAGTCATGCGTCTTATTGTCTATCAGGGCAGCCGGATAGAAATAGTGTTTATCAGGTGGTTTGTGGTCTGCTAATCTGAAATGCTCTGAAATCTGCTGCCGGGCGTGGAACCGCTGTGCGATACGTGCAGACCTACTTGCTGTCTTTAAGATGTCGCGATATTCAGAAATGTGATAAGAAATCATTCCGGAATAATTAAATTAGGATTGACTGCGGATACATACTATCCAAAATAGATGTTTCTTCCGCTAAATTTAAAGTAATGAATTTAGTCAGAATTAAAGATTGATAAAAGAAAAAATTGTTACCTGGTTGGCGGTTATCGCAATAACACCATCTTTTTGGATGCTGTTAACTGTCGAAAAGCATACCAGCTTAAGATGCGATAAAAATAAAGCCCGGAAGGCAAAGAGCGGTTCTGATCATCCCGGCCATTCCAAGAAATAGTAAAGTAACCTTCGGGATATGATTCGCTTTTGCTATAAACTTTTTGTCCTAAGGTATTATAGATCTCAAATTTTATATCACCCGGGTCAGGCATAAAAATATTTATCTTGGTTTCTGCATTAAATGGATTCGGATAATTTTGTGATACCTGAAATTTTGCAGGCACAGGTATATCATTGGTGATTGTTTTTAAGATCCAGTTATCCGGATCAAGTACGACTTCTTTTGGAATAAAACTTGAACTGAACGTAAATTGTTGATATTCTTCACTATTCCAGATTCTGATGGTCGTATCTTCTTCTACACCACGGATATTAATTTGCATCGGCATTTTATATGCAGGCAGATTGTGTTGATAGATCATAATATCGGTTTGTGCCGGTATTTTATTCGTAGTCTCCCAGGCCAGGCTGTACACCGGTCGACCGGGTCGGTATACCCACTGATTAAAAAACCAATCCAAATCCTGACCGGAAACTGTTTCACAGATTCCCTTGAAAGTTTCGGTTACGGCTGTTCCGTAACGTACATGCTCATTCATTGCATATGCCTTCAGGGCGGCGAAGAAATCTCTATTGCCAATTACACCACGCAGCATATGCAGAACCCAGGATCCTTTGTCGTAAACGGTTCGACTAAATAGTGCACCAGAATTCAAGGAATCTGTGATAAACAGACTGCCTTTAAATGATTTTAACCACTGATTTTGCATATAATTATGATAGGCTTCCCGGCCATAAATATGCTCGAACCATAGTGCCTCCGCATAGGATGCGAAACCTTCGTTGAGCCAGATGTGCGACCAGTAACGCATCGTTATTAAATCGCCGAACCACTGGTGAGCCAGCTCGTGGGCATTAATATAGTCATAATAGTGATCACCGCGGATCAAATTCGCACCGTAAGACGTAATGGTCTGATGTTCCATTGCGCCACCCCAGCCAAATACGGCGATACCATATTTTTCTTTAATAAAAGGATATTGGCCAAAGACGCTGCTGTAAAACTCGAGCATTTCAACCGTTATATTAAAATCTTCCCGTGCCTGATCTAAATGTTCCGGAAGTACATAGTATTGGATTTCCATCGAATCCTGCGGTGAATAGTGGTACCAGTCGGAAAACCGGGCGTAATTACTGACAGCCAGTGAAACCAGGTAGGTGCTTATCGGATACCTGGTAATCCAGTGGTAGGTTGCCTCCTGACTATTAGGAAAGGTAATTGATTCGAGGAGGCCGTTACTTGCCACATAAAGATTTTTAAGTACGGTAACCTTAATCCGAACCGAATCGGCTTTATCGGCAGGATCGTCCTTGCAGGGCCACCAGGCCGGTGCACCATAGGGTTCACTTAAGGTATAAATTAAATAATCATCATTCGGCCCGTGTGAGCTCCAGGTGAATGACTTATGGGGGCTATACGAAGGATTGCCATCATATGTTATGCGTAACTTGAATGATTCGCCTTTCTTTAACTTCCTGTCCAGATTAATTTTAAGGATATCATTTAAGTGGCTGAAATTTAGGTCTGTGAGGTTCTGCTTAACAGACGATACCGACATACGATTCTCTATATTAAGCTCAATTAAATTCAAATCAGAGGTATTGCTAAAACCCTCGACGGTAACAATGCCGCTTAAATATCTGCCAAGCAGATCTAGATGCAGATTAATCATATAATAAGTTACATCGAATAAATACTGGTTTTCGGTGACAGCCGGCTTAAGCATCCGGCTTTGATGGCGATTCAGCTCATTTTTTCTTAATTGATCATGCGATTGTGGTATATCGTACTGATGCTGGGCCTTAACCGGCAAGAAAGGCAGATAAATCCACAACAGAACAAGTAAAAGTCTCATAATATAATACTATTTGACCTCTGTAACGGTGTAGAAATAAAAATGTTCGTTAGTAATTTGAGTTATTAAGGTATTTCTGACAAATATAATAAGTAAACAGATCAGGTGAGAAAAATTTTATTCGGAAAAAAAATTCATTAATACAAGATAGCATATTGCCGTTGTGATAATTAACTTTCAGAAAACTTTACTGGTAGAAAAAAATATCATGAGTCCTTTTGATGATGTAAAAAAATGCCGGATCAACGGTAAAGAAATTGCTTATCATAGATCGGGCAGCGGTGAACCAGTGTTGCTGGTCCATGGGATCACCACGCACTCCTTTATCTGGCGCAGTGTTGCCGAGTTATTGTTGTCCGAATTTGATGTTATTGTACCTGATTTGCTCGGCTGTGGTGCTTCCGATAAACCTCTCGACATTGAATATTCTCTGATCAATCATGCCGAAATGCTAAAAAGAGTGTTAGAAAAGCTTGAAATCCGGAAGATTCATTTTGTCGGTCATGATGTGGGCGGTGGAATTGGCCAAATTTTTGCTGTGCGATATCTTGATAGCCTTTATGATTTGTCACTGGTCAACACAGTGGCCTATGATTTCTGGCCAGTGCAACCGATTATTACCATGCGTACACCATTTCTAAGGCAGCTCGCTATGGCGACGCTCGATTTTGGATCGTTTAAACTTATTTTACGTCGGGCTTTTTACCATAAAGAAAAATTAACTCCTGAATTATTTGCCCATTTTACACAACAATTGCAGAGTAGTGAAGGACGCAAGGCATTTTTACATTTTGCTAAATGTCTGAATAACCAACATTTACTGGATATTGCAGATGAATTACGCCGGTTATCTCTACCCGTCCTGATAGTCCGCGGTGCAGCCGATGTCTACCTTAAAGAGGTTATATCAACTAAATTACACAGAGAAATACCGGACAGTAATTTGCGGATTTTAGAAACAGCCGGTCATTTTATTCAAGAAGATGAACCACAACAACTAAGTGATATTTTAACAAAATTTTTCACTGCAAGATCTAATCTGGCATAGAACGAATGAAAAATAATTATGCTTTAATTTTGGATTTACTTTTCACATCGTTAATTGCATTTTTATCGGCTGCCGGATCATACTCTGACTAGTAAATCTGTTTTATGCTATAATTGTTATATTTGGCCCCCAGGCATTTTATTGCGATTGTGTTTCTGGTTATTTACAGGCTTATTCAGTCTTTTGCCGGAACAGTTGTTCACAATTCACCATATATTTAAAAAGAAAAAACGTCCAAAAAAAATGCAAATTATGGCAACAATTTATTTTTTAAATATAATAATAAATCTAATGGACTTGATTCAGATGCAGGGATTAATTATAATTATTCGCTTAAAAATGATACTGATTATTTTGGGAGATAAAAATGACGACTAAACCGAAACGTATGGCAATCCTGGTTGGTGGCGGCCCGGCTCCGGGGATTAACAGTGTAATTGGTGCTGCAACAATCCGGGGAATTTTGTCCGGGGCCGATGTAATAGGCATACGCGATGGCTTTAAATGGATGATGCGCGGCAATATTGAGAATATAACTCCATTAACGATTGAGAGAGTTAGCAGGATACATTTTCGCGGTGGTTCATATATCGGTATCGCGCGTGATAATCCAACCAAAGAGAAAAAACATCTGGAAAACACGGTCACATCACTCCTCAGACTTAATGTCGATAAATTGATTACGATTGGTGGCGATGATACGGCTTATTCGGCCTACCGGGTACAGCAGGTTGGCGAGGATCGGATTAGTGTTGTGCATGTGCCCAAGACAATAGATAACGATCTTGATCTACCTCATGGGATTTGTACTTTCGGCTTCCAGACTGCACGCCATATAGGTGTGGATATCATAAAAAATATTATGGTTGATGCCAAAACGACGACACGCTGGTACTTTGTGGTTACTATGGGTCGCAAGGCCGGCCATCTTGCACTAGGCATTGGCAAAGCAGCAGGTGCGACGCTTACCCTGATACCTGAGGAGTTCAGGGAAAAGAAAATAAAACTGCAGAAAATAGTCGATATTCTGGTTGGAGCGATAATCAAACGTATCAGTTACGGGCGTCCCGACGGTGTGGCGGTAATTGCCGAAGGTCTTGTGGAGCAGCTCGATGAGAATGACCTGAAAGAGCTCGTAGATGTCGAACGGGATGAGCATGATAATATTCGTATTGCAGAGATTAATTTTGGTGAGATTTTGAAGTATCGTGTCCAAAAGCGGTTAAATGAATTTGGCCTTAAGATGACCATTGTGGCTAAAAATATCGGCTATGAGCTAAGATGCGCCGATCCCATTCCTTTTGATATGGAATATTGCCGTGATTTAGGCTTTATGGCGGCAAAATTTTTATTTGATGGCGGCAGCGGTGCGCTAGTTTCCATCCAGGAAAGCCGTTTTGTACCCATGTACTTTAAAAAGATCCTCGATCCCAAAACAAAACGCATGAAAGTGCGGATGGTAGATATCGATGCCGAAGGATATTATACGGCTAATCGATATATGATCCGGTTACGTAAAGATGACTTCGATGATCCCCACGAACTGGCCCGTTTCGCCGCTACGGCAAACATGACCCTGGAAGAGTTCCGGGATAAATTTTTCTATCTGGTCGAAGATATAAAAGAAGACACACAATTTGCAGATGGATCCGCACTGCAAAAAGCACAAACCGTTGATGAGAATCTGGCGAAAATAAATGCATCTGAATAGGTTTTTTTTGCCGGGTGATTTGGGCACTACTGGGCGTATCGTCCGATGAGTCAACAATTATGATTTCCGCTGTTATACTTGCTGCCGGAGATTCAGTAAGAATGGGCGAGCCCAAAGCGCTGCTCCAGCTAAATGGTCAATCATTTATTGAAATTATCATTACTAGATTAAAAGACGCCGGATTCGAGGAAATCATGGTAGTTGCAGGTATACATTATAAAAATATCACGCAGCACCTGGCCACAGAACGGGATATAAGACTCCTGAACAATACCAATCCCGAACAGGGTCAACTTTCTTCACTGCAGTTAGCCATTCCTGAGCTGAATACAGTGACCACCGGGATGCTGATGGTGTTAGTCGATCATCCGCTGGTAACCCAGGCCTCGTATCGGAAATTTTATGAATCAGCCCACTCTCATTCTTCAAATATAATTGTTCCAGTTTATAATGATAAAAAAGGCCATCCAGTTTACTTCAGCCGCCTTTTCTTTGAACCTCTGTTAAAAGCGCCTCTGTCCGAGGGAGCGCGGTATGTGGTTCGTGGCAATCCTGATGCGGTTCATTTGCTTCATTTGGAGGATCCGGGTATTCTAAAAGATATTGATACACCGGAAGAGTACGAGAGATATATAAAAAATACTGTTCGATCATGAATGACATATATGAAAAAATCGTTGAGTTAAAAAAAATAAGAATGCCGGCAGCTCTGGTCACAGTTATTGATGCCCGGGGATCCACACCGCGTGGAACGGGAGCGAAAATGCTGGTATACGGTAATGGAAAACAATTCGGCACAATCGGAGGTTCAGCGGTAGAGGCCAAAGTTATATCAACAGCCCGCGCCTGCATCCAATCCGGAGAAGTCAAGAGGGTAAAACATAACCTGAACGATCCAGCCAAAGAAGATACCGGTATGATCTGTGGCGGCACAATGGAATTCTTCATAGAACCAATTCAGACAGCACCGCATATCTATATTTTTGGTGGCGGGCATTGTGGTCACCCCCTGGCACAACTGGCAGGAAAAGCAGGTTTTCAGTATACCCTGATCGAGGATCGACCCGAATTTGCCGGTCATGAACGATTTCCGGATGCCAGTGATATTATGATCGGTGAGCTGGAACAGCTTGCCGAATCACTCGATCTAACAGATCACGATTATGTGGCTATTGTAACACGCAACCATGAGCTCGATTTTAAAACCTTAAAGAATATTTTAAAGAAACCGGCAAAATACATCGGTCTGATTGGGAGCAAATCCAAACGAACTCAAATATTTTCGCGACTTAAAAAAGAGGGTTTTTCTGCTGCGGAATTAGAGCGTATTCACACACCAATAGGCTTAAACATTAATGCCGAAACACCGGAAGAAATTGCAATCAGTATTTTAGCAGAAATGATCAGTGTTAAAAATGGATAGGAATCGGGACTCGAAACGGCCAAGAACAACGATTTTTGGATTGCCAACAGACAATTTTATATCCTTGTATATCGATGCGTTTTTATAACCTTCTGAAAGATTACCTTATTCGAGTAAAATTTATTTTTTAGAAATGGTATTATGCGGTGTGCTTAAACGATAAAAATATATGCTACTGGTAACATCCCGATCATCCTGGCCTATCCCATCCCAAATTGTATCATAATCACAGGCACTCTTGGATCCTTTGATCGGAATACGAATACTGCGCCCGCGAATATCTCACTAAACATCATTAATACCGGCAAATGCACCAATATTTGTCATAAAATTAGTAATGCCTGTTTTATTTGATCCTATTTATGGTCTGACGGCAATAGCTGGTTGATTCAGGTCTATTTTCAAATATCAGGTATTCAGCGACGGAGAAATTCTGTTACTTTCATATAAGAAAATCCCCTCTGACAACTGGTGAGTCACAGGTGCGTCCTCCCAGGTAATTTGCTGGCCACATAAAATTACCCATAAAAAGCGATTGATGATGACTATAGATACATACATCATAATCTGGCATCGCAAAACTGACTGAAATATAATGTGTAAAGTAGAAGATTAAATGTAAAAATAGATTGATTTAAATCTTGGTACTATGCATATTTTCTAAAAGGAGGACTACAAATGGGTTTGCCTTTTCAGTATGAATATCCACGCTATTTTACAAGATACACCCGACTGGTTCCGGAAGGTGAAATATTAAATATACTGGCCGGGCAACAATTGGATACACTTCAGTTTTTGAACCGATTAGGTGAAGAAGTCGGTGCCTATCGCTATGAAGCCGATAAATGGTCGATTAAAGAAGTTATAGGTCATATAATAGATACGGAACGAATCTTCAGTTACCGCGCACTCTGCATTGCCCGCGATAAAACTATACCATTACCTGCATTTGATCAAAACGTTTTTGCGGCCAATGCAAATTATAATGATCGCCCTTGGTTGCAAATCAGTGATGAATTTCGTTTAGTTCGTGAAAATACCATCGTACTTTTCCAGAGTTTTAGTGATGCCGCTTTAAAAATCCAGGGTTTTGCCAGTGATTATAAAATTACAATCAGGGCCATCCCCTATATTGTTGCCGGTCATGAACTGCATCACAGGCATGTAATTACAGAAAAATATTTAAAAAGTAGTTTTACCTGAAATAGCAGGATCCGATAAGGGGATTTTTATAACGACATTAGTTCCGAAAGATCAGAATTATCATATCGATAAATAGAATCTTATCTAGTATGCTTATACCTTGAACTATTAAAGCATTCAACTGGTTTGGCCTTTATCAGGTTAGGAAGTGACTATGAATATCTCCTTTATTAAAAAAATCGAATTATTTAAATCATTCAGTGAAGAAGAATTAGATCTGGTTATGCAGGTGATTGAAGGCGATTTTCTGGAGGCCGGTTCCTATTTATTCAAGGAAAATACCCACCGAAAAAACCTATTCATAATATATGAAGGTGAAATTGAGTTATTTAAAAGTACACCCTTTGGTGAAGAGAAAAGACTTTCGCTTTTTGGAAAATATGACTTTTTGGGCGAAGGGGCGTTGATGGACGATTATCCCCACTCTACTTCCGCCCGGGCTTTGGTGGACACGCAGGTATATAAGATCAGCCGGATTGCTATTAATGCGCTCTTCAGGGAAAATCCTGAATTTGCCGCCCGTATGTTATCGGGAGTTGCCCGTGTTATCTCACGCAGAATGCGTCAGGCCAGCACTCGTGTCGTAAATGTGGCAGCGCAATATATTTCCGGTCGCACCCGAAAGGAACATGATTTGCTTGGTGAACGCGATGTACCTTTTGAATATTATTTTGGGATCCAAACCTTACGTGCGCTGGAAAACTTCAACATAAGCGGGATTTCACTGACACAGTTTCCGGTTCTGATAGAATCGCTGGCCATGGTAAAGATGGCCGCTGCTTTGGCTAATTCAGAATTAGGTCACCTGCCTGAAAAAATTGTTGATGCCATAGTCGGAGCCTGTCGCGAAATTATTAATGGAAAGTTGCACACACAATTTGTAGTCGATATGATTCAGGGGGGTGCCGGAACGTCAACCAACATGAATGCCAATGAGGTGATTGCCAACCGGGCCCTTGAGTTACTTGGTCATGAGAAAGGCCAGTATGAATTTTGCCATCCTAATAATCATGTTAATTTATCTCAATCGACAAACGATGTTTATCCTACCGCCTTAAAACTGGCACTTTATAAAAGCAATCAGAAACTGATTGAAGTCCTGGTCGACCTGGTTGCTGCATTCCGCCATAAAGGAAATGAATTTGCCAGTGTTATTAAGATGGGCAGAACACAGCTGCAGGATGCTGTGCCAATCACACTGGGTCAGGAATTTGAGGCTTATGCCGTTACTTTGGATGAGGAAATCGACCGTTTGAACCAGAACGCAAATCTCTTTCTGGAGGTGAATCTGGGAGGAACGGCAATTGGGACGGGCATAAACGCCGACCCGGAATATAGCGCCAGGGCAATTGCACAATTGCAATTAATAAGTGGTGTCAACATCACGACGGCACCCAACCTCGTCGAAGCAACTCAGGACACCGGATCTTTTGTCATGTATTCTTCAGCTTTAAAGCGTATGGCAGTGAAGCTATCCAAAATCTCAAATGACCTGCGGCTACTCTCGTCAGGTCCATGGGCAGGATTGAACGAAATTAATCTGCCTAAAATGCAACCTGGCTCGTCTATAATGCCGGGTAAAGTTAATCCCGTTATTCCGGAAGTTGTAAATCAAATTGCTTTTAAAGTTATCGGTAACGACCTGACTGTAACGATGGCGGCAGAAGCAGGGCAATTGGAACTGAATGTCATGGAACCGATAATTGCCCATAGTTTGTTCGAATCAATTGAAATCATAAAGAATGGAATCAATACTCTGAATTCAAGATGTATCACGGGTATTACTGCCAATGTGCAGCATTGCCGGGAGCAGGTTGAAAACAGCATTGGCATTGTAACCGCACTGAATCCGGTACTTGGGTATGAAACTTGCACATTGCTGGCCAAAGAGGCATTGGAGACTAACAGGGGTGTGTATGAAATTATCCTGGAAAAAAAATTGCTCTCAAAGCAGAAATTAGATAAGCTATTGATCCCGGATAAAATGATCAGACCTGATAAGAATTGAAAACTTTTTTAAAAAAAAGTTGAAGTGGACTACCTAAATTGATATTATCAATGCAAAACAAATTCTCACCCGAAAAAATTATCACAAATAATAAATTGAATTACGAGGAAATCGATGGCAAAGCAAACATCTGATAAAAAAAACAATAATTCCGGCATATCAAGACGTTCCTTTTTAAAAGGGATGGGATTTTCTTCAGTTGGAGTGGCGGTGATTTCCGGGGAAGGTATGGTAGGGAAATTACGGGCCGCCGGATTTATGCCACAAAATAAAATTATCGGACCGGATGCCGTTGAGGTTGTGCTAAATGTCAATAATAAAGAGTACAAAGTTGTTGTTGAAACGCAAACAACCCTCGCTGAAACACTGCGCATGAACCTCGAGTTAACTGGTACCAAGATCGGGTGTGACCGGGGTGCTTGCGGTGCCTGTACTGTGTTGATGGATGGCAAACCGGTTTCTTCCTGTATGACGCTGACCCTTGATGCGGTCGGTACCCAGATAGAAACTATTGAAGGTCTTGCGTTGAAAGAACAATTACATCCGCTTCTTGTCCAAATACCAAAGCACGAAGACCGTTTGCTTTCATAGCTTTGTTCTCTTTACCTTTAAAGAATTTGATATTACCTGATTTTGATGGAATTTGTGGCATATTGATTTCTCGGTGTACGACCCAAACCGTATCTCCATTACTAAGGACAAACGAACCCGTGAGTTGAGTATTCATCCCATTTTTTCCAGGCCATTTTGAAACCTTAGTAACCGCCTCACAAATTATTAAGTCGAATTCTATAGCTCGACCT
>Ga0209536_100012900_pt1 | contig 12103 bp, 13 predicted proteins | sample DeeMarSeWOR28_12_FD_187461 | JGI IMG/M metagenome (GOLD analysis project Ga0209536, IMG submission 187461) | Marine sediment microbial communities from White Oak River estuary, North Carolina - WOR-2-8_12 (SPAdes) (version 2) | ecosystem: Environmental > Aquatic > Marine > Intertidal zone >...
GTTGATCAATTCATCATCTCGCCAGCCAGGTGGGATGTTGGACAGTTGCCATATCCTCAGGCCAAATGCCGCCAGGGTGATGAAGACAATCCACAACTTTGGATCCTGAAGGATAGCTTGGCCAGTGCCGGTAGAAGTGCGTTTCATGGTGTGACGGTCAATGGTGGGAGCTGGAGGTGATCGTCGATGACCTTCCCTCCTACTGTAACGGGCAATCGTTGCAAGTTGGTGGGATTATAAATGCCAACTGATAGGAGGTATTCACCGCCGGCCGTTGAGTCGGGCACCGTCATCTCATGAAGTTGGATCAACAAGTCGCCGTTTACCCAGAATGTACTGGGGGCATCCAGCCGATCGGCCTGAGCGATAGGCTGCCCATCCGGGCCGACGATGTGGGTATACATCACGGCTTCCTCTAGCGGGTGGTTTAGTCGCCAAAAGGTGGCCAGTCGAACCGGCTCGCCCGGCGTTACCATAGGGGTTTGTAGATCATAACCTAAAAACTCCACCGCATCGCCAAAGTGAACCGGAACCTCTACTTCGGCTGGGCTCGCCAACTTATCTTCGATCTGTTGGTGCCAATGGTCCAAAAAGACCTGACCATCGGCCGAATAGACGGTCAGGGGTCGGTCAATTTCCGACGGCCGTTGTGGCACTTCGTCGATATAATCGGCGACAAAATACCCTTCCAAATAGGGGCTCAGCGGGGCAAAACCACTAAAGATCAACCCACTTTCATTTCCATGAGGGACTAGAAGGCTGTGCTGCCCGTCGAACCAGCGTAATTCTACTTTTGGGTTATGCAACGTTAAGAAGGCGACGGCCGGGCTGTGATATTGACTTGGCGTCGTGGTCGAGATGGCCAACATGCCCTGGCCATGTTCGTTTAAATAATCTATTGTCGATATCAAGGCTGCCTCGTACTGGACCTGGACCTCAGGGGCATTAGCCCAAACGAGGAAATAATCCCTGACCGTGAAAATGGTAAGGGCTAGGTACAGGATGGCGGTGAGGACCTGGGCCAGCCGTTTGGGTACGGCCGGGACCTCGAAGGCAGCCGTCAGAGCGATGGCTGGGAAGATGTAAAGCACCGGTTGCAAACCGACGATGCGGGTCGTGCTCAGATCTAGGCCTGTCAGCAGCACGGGGGTGAAACCCAGTAACAGCCAAACGATGATGAAATAACTGGTTGTGGCTTCCGGCAAACGCTGCCGATCCTTGATGCCGGCCAAGGTCCGCCACAACGAGATACCTAATCCGGCGAAGAACAGAATGGCCATGATGGGGGACAAGATCGGACGGCCGGGGATATTGTAGCGCCACTGGCTATCTCCCCTGAAGGCTAAAACCAACGAGCTTTGGGTTACATTTTCCAGCAACGGCTGGAGATCACCGGCGGCAGCCGAATTCAAAGGAGCCTTGAGTTCTGCCAGACGCACCTCGGCCGATGGATTGCCGGTCAGATACAAGATAAGCGGCAGGGCCAGGATCCCAGCCACCAGCAAAGTCAATAAGGTGCCGGCCCAGATTTCTTGAAAGCGATTCCGGTCGAACAAAACCAGGAACAGAAGCAAGGCTGGAAAGAGAAGCCAAATGACTCGCGCCGGAATATAGGTGTAAAAGGTAACGCCCAACAAAATCCCGGCCACCAGATAGTAGGCGACCGGTTTATAAAAAAAAGGGAATGCCGGATATTCTTGCTCCTCCTGGTTGAAGCTGGGACTTTTACTTTTTTCGGCCGCCCGCCAATAGAAGTAGACAGCCAGAACGAATATTGCCGGCAAGGCGATGGAACGCAGGGCCTGCCGGCCGGTCAGGACCGCCCAGAAACTGACCGCCAATCCGGCTGCAGTCAGCAGGGCGGTTGTATTGCCAAAGGCTCGGCGGCTCCAGACGTAAGTCCCGGCGATCAGGATGAGGCTAAGGTAAACGGCCGTTAGCCGCCCGGCCAGATAAGTTGGGCCGAGAAAGGCCATCAAGCCGGCTGTGGCATAATCAAAAAAGGGTTCCCGGCCGTAGCCGACGGTGAAATAAACGGGCCGGATGCCTTTCACCACCCCCCAGGCATCCAGGCCATGGTCGGCCTCGTCGTGGGTCAATCCCGGTGGAATTTCGCTCAGGCCCACCAGGCGCAACGAGGCGGCCGCCAGGAGTATCAGAATCAGCCAGGTATATCGCTTGGGCATGACCAGCGGATGATACTGAAAGGAAATTGGAGAGGCAAGACATATGGCCTCTTACCCATGGATCTTTCATTGAGTCTTTTATTCAAAAACAAACCACGCCTGGTCCTCAGGCGTGGCGCATAAATAACTCACTGGACAAGCGCTGTGTAAAACGTTCGGTTTAGGTCAGAGCTCCCCTAGCGACGTCTACGATTTTTGCAAAAGCCTCTTCATCGCGAACCGCGATATCGGCCATCACTTTGCGGTCTAAATCTACGTTAGCCAGCTTCAGTCCGTGGATGAATTTGCTGTAAGGCAGGCCATTGGCCCGGCTGGCAGCATTGATGCGGGTGATCCATAATCGTCTGAAATCCCGGCGTCGGGTACGTCGATCCCGGTATGCATACCAATAGGACTTCATCATGGCCTCGTTGGACCGGCGGAATAACCGGCCGCGGGTCCCCCACTGGCCTTTAACCATCTTGATGACTTTCTTATGACGGTGGTGCCTGACCGTCCCTCTTTTAACTCGCATGATTTTTACCTCGCATTTTGATTGGGCCTGATCGCTCCTGTCGCGATGTTAAATGCCTGTATTTCCCACACCATCGCCGAGGCCAGGCAGCGAAAACAGATAATTCAAATCTCCCCTTACTTTGGCGGATTCGCCTTATATTTCTTCAGATAAGGAGCCAGACGTTTGATGCGCTTCTTATCGCCCTTGGCGGTTACCTCAACATTCTGGCGCAGATCGTACAAGACACGCTTGGATTTTTTACGGCGCAAATGGCTCTTGCCACCCTTCATGCGCATGATCTTGCCATTTTTGGTGACCCGGAATCGTTTAGCAGCGGCTTTGTAGGTCTTTAGCTTATATTTCTTCTTTGCCTTGGCCATGTTCTCTCCTTAAGGAACAGACAGGATGAACAAGATTGAATCGATCTTAGCCGTCTTGTCTGTCATAATTCTTTCATCCTTGATGAGTTTTCGCTCTTGTCGTCCGTTCACAAAAAAGCCCCCGATGGGCTTTTATTTATCTTCCAATATCAAGTTTTCAGTGTCAAAGATGATGAGGGCTCAGTCTATTGGGGCCAGCATCATAACCATTGACCAGCCTTCCAGGTTGGGTTTTTGTTCGATCGTGCTGATATCTTCCAGTTCTTTCGCCACACCGGCCATCATCTCTTGGCCGAGCTCAGGATAGGTAATCTCCCGCCCTCTGAATCGAACCACAACCTTTACCTTTTTCCCTTCTTCCAGCCATTCTCGAGCGCGGCGGAGTCTGATGTCGCGATGAAATTCGGCGATCTTGGGACTTAACTTAATGGTTTTTATCTCTATTTGTTTCTGATGCTTGCGCGCCTCTCGTTCACGCCGGGTTTTTTCATAGGTGAATTTGCCGTAATCCATCACCCGGACAACCGGGGGGTTCGCATTGGGAGCTACCTCGACCAGGTCGAGATTGGCCTCCCGCGCAATATCTCGAGCTTCCTGGATGGTCACGACACCCCGGTTTGTACCGTTGTTGTCGATTAACCTTACTTCTCGGGATCGAATACGATCGTTTACACGATAGTTTGTGCTGATTGAATACCTCGTCGCTGATAAAGAAACTTAAACAACAAAACGTTCCGGCCTGCAGGCCGGAAAGCAGGCAAATGATAACACAAGGGATAGGGGGCGTCAACCACCTGTAGAATCAACTTGTCGTGCTTGATAAAGAGCCGGCCGAAGCCAGGTCGGCGAAGATGACGATCCGTTTATTATTGACTAAATATGGATAACAAGAGATCAACGTGGTGCTGGCATGTTCTGAGGGGGCCATCACCGAAACTTCAGTTGGTTCTACCACATCAATGTCGTTAACCACATAGGTATAACTCTGTCTTTCGGTTGAGATGATGATCTCATCCCCCGGCTTCAATTCGTCCAAATCGCGAAATATCTCCCCATAGATATCGTTATGGGCCGATAGGACGAGATTTCCGGGTTGGCCTGGTAAGCTAGAGCCGATGTGTTGCCCAACCCCTTTCTTCAATTGCTCCCAATCATCTCCCTGGACGATAGGTTTATCCACGTCGATGACCGGAATTTGGATCCGGCGCGCCTGTTCAGGTCCTGGTGTGGGAATGGGTGGGGGGACATAGGCGTCGATGATGGGCAGAAGATGGGCTGGGATCTCGCCCGCTTCTCCGGGCTCTGGCGGCCGGCCTTCGACCGGTGGTTTGTGCCCGCTGGGCAAGATGGCCACGCCGATCACCGGCGTAGGCGCAATGGTCGGCAGGGCCATGCTTTCCGTTTGAGTCTGTTGTACGACCGCGATCTCTTGGTTAAGCTCTCGCGCCGTGGTCCATACCAGCAGTGCTATGACAACCAGCCCAACCACGGTCCCGATCTCAATGAATAGCAGGAATCGATTGGCCACCCAGCGCCATTGAATCCGGGACATGATGCCCGGCTTTTTGCTTGGATCATCGGCCGAATCGAGTTCTTGGTCATCCGAAACCAGCTCCTCGGGTGGCGTGTCAACAGCCCTACTTTCCAGCTCGATTGGAGGGGGATGGCCGTTAATTTCAACCAGGCGGCCCTCGCCCTTCAAACGCCGCAATCTACCCAGTCGTTGGGCACGTTTCTTGCGGTATAGAAGCTGCTCAAGCTCGTCGACTGTCAGGTCGTCGAGCTTATCTTTATCGTTCATTGACACTCAATGGTACAACAAAGGCGCGATTATCGACAATCTCGCCGGCCGGATTTAACAGTGGTAATCGTTCACCCGAACTTCGATCATAGATGCCGACAGTGGTTTCGTACAGACCTGGTGGCACACTCTCCGGGATGGTAATCGGATGCACTTGAATGAAAACGTCATCCGCCTGCCAATCCCAGGAAGGTGCTTCCAATGAATCCTGCTGGACTATGATATCATCGGTTTCATTTATGACATGAGTAAATAGGACCATGTCCGTCTCGAAAGCTGGGGGAACGACGGGTCCAGCATTTGCCGGATCGGTAACCTGCCAGATCGTCATCAACTCGGCTGTTTCCCCAGGAGTGATGGAACCATCCAGCCATCTGGCTCCGATCAGGTTAAGGGCATTCCCGAAATTTAGTGGTGTGTCCGGTGAATCCCAGACCTGATCCAGCAAGTCATACGAGGAAAAAACCGGGTCCAGGTCATCCGTCCGCAAGTCAATGGTATCGACCGGCTGGACCAGGGCGGCAAATGCTGGATGAAGGGGTGTAGACGAGGGCAAAATCAATTGGGCCGCCTGGCCGCCGGGAAAGATCATGGCCTGGCGAGCATCCACCCACCGCAGACCGGCCGTGTCATCAGATAATAAAACTCGGGCAATTGATGGATCATGGGCCGGACCCGGATAAACCGTGGAGATAACCGTCGTTTTGGTCGGGGATTGGCTGGCCAGGTAATTAAGGGCTTCTACCAATGTGTGTTGGTAGGCTGCACGCACGTCCGGAGATTGGGCCCAGCGGATATAATAATCTACGATGGTGGTCAATCCCGCGAAAAACAGCCACAAGGCCAGTATGGCGGCCGAAGTGATCCTGGCTGGATTGCCCCATCGTTTTGTGGTTAAGGTCGCACCTGTCATGAAGCCGATGGCGGCCAGGATATACGTTGGGGCGAGTGCCGCCAAATTTCGCGTGGTGTTGGCTTCTGGCCCGGTTATCAATGATGGGATAATGCCCATACCAAACCAAATCAACACGAAGGCATAGGCTGGTTGTCTAACTCGCCAGAGACATGCGACCAGGCCGCCGAGGAAGAAGAGTGCCGTGGCAACCTCCAACACGGGACGGCCGGGGATGTTGTAGGCCAGGAAGTGATCCCCAAAACCCTGCCAGAAAAAGGCCAGCAAAGCTTCCCAGGCATTGGTAAATATCGGAATTAAGTCACCGGACAAAAAGCTTTGTAACGGACCTTCCAGCATCTGCAACCTGGTTTCCGCTTCTGGGTGAGCCTGAACGTAGGCGAACATCGGGATAACCAATAAGCCAGCCAGGATTAACCCGGCTATAACTGGCTTCCAAATCCTTTGGAAACTAACTCGATGGCTTAAGGCCAGGTAGGCCAGGAAAATCGGATAGAGGAGCCATAGTACCCGGGCAGCCAAATAGGTGTGTAATGTCGCCGCAACACATATGGCAAAGCCGAATACCGCCCACCAAATCTTATGGTTTTGAATAGATAAACCTGGCGAATCGTCGCGACTACCCCAGCGAAGTATCAACCAGAAGAAAATCACGGCCGAGATAGCTAAGAATGGCAACATGCCAGCCCGAAGAGCCTGGCGGCTTGTTGCTACCGGCCAGAAAGAGACGGCGATCAATGCGGCGGTCACCAGCGCTGTACGATGGCTAAAGGCCCACTTGGTCCACAAATAGACAGCCGCGATGGTTAACATGCCAAACATCACGTTGACCAATCGCAGCGCCAGTAGATTCTGGCCAATTAAGGCCATGTTGCCGGCCACCACATAATTATAGAGAGGCTCGCTGCCATAATTGAGGGGGAAATAGAACAACAGGACACCGTCGAGCACATTCATGGAATCCCGGCCGTGATTGGCTTCATCATGGGTCAATCCAGGCGGTATCGCGGTCAAATCGTGGGTACGATATATAAAGGCCAGCAATAATATGAATATAATGGGGAGGGTTTTCTTAGCCATGAAAGGGCTGGTTACCGAACGGCCGTTGCTGGCACTCTTCCATTCATCCGGTCCAACGAACGGGGAATGGCCGCCAACCTCTTTACCGTTTTTGGGCTACTGCAAACACTTCTCGTTCGAAAAACCAGCGAAACGGCGGTAAGTTGAAGGCTATCCAATGCAAGCTTGACATGATCGCGCCCTCGCTTCGATTTTGAGGTGGGCTGTCGAGCCAAACTTTCCCTCTAAAATTAGCCGCCTTCAGGTTTTGGTTCATGCTCAGTATATCTTGTTCATTGACATGAACATCCTGATTGACAGGGATGATAGCCCTTGGATCCCTAGGATAATTCTGGCCTTGTCCCAGCATTCGCCTGAAGGTTCGGACAACAGGGTAGGCATACTTGTCATACCATCGATTAGGGGCCGTATGGATGATAAGGCTTCCGTCCTCACGGAGCACGCGATAGATTTCGCTTAGTGAAAGGTGTAGTTCCCAGGGATAAAGATGCTCCACCACGTCAAACAACAAGACACGATCGAAGTAGCCGGTTGGAAATGGCAAGTACTTGGCATCGGCCATACAAACGCCGCTAGGCGTCGATCCCTTGGTGCCTGTTTGATTTTCCTGGTTTATCACATCGCGGGTCATGAGCGCCGCCACTTCGGCGTAATCGATGCCAAAAGCCTCGACGCCCATTTGTATACAATGCCGTATGATCTCGCCCCGACCGCAGCCGACGTCCAGCAACCGCATTCCCGGTCTTACATCGGCCATGGCAAAAGCATCGTTAAGGCGGCGCGATAGATGCCGCCCTTCTGATTCAAGGAAGACATCGTATCCTTCACAGGCGGTCAGGAAATATTCCTCAGTATAGAGGGTGGAAGGCAGCGATTTTTTTTCCCTGGTTTCCATAATTGCCGGGCATTATAAGGCAGCGCTAGGGTCAAGTCAACGCGACGCGACCGGGTGTTAAACATCTTGTATTAGCTACAACTTTTTTTGTTATACTGCGTAAAGACCTACAAAGTGTCAGGAGATGACTTACCAGGGTTTCGAAGAGGAACAGATCTGGCTGGAACAGGCTAGACGTGGGAATAAGGAAGCTTTCGGTATGCTCATAGAAGCTTACCAGGCGCCGGTATTTAACCTCGCTTACCGGATGCTGGGAAATGCGGATGAGGCTGAGCAAGCGGCACAGGAAGCCTTCATACGGGCCTGGACCCGTCTGGATAGTTACGATCCGGCCCATAAGTTCAGCACTTGGCTACTGTCAATAACATCAAATTATTGTGTTGACCAGCTTCGTAAGCGACGGGCACAGCTATTGTCGTTGGATGGACCACTGCCGGCACATCCGGCACTAATGTCCGAGAGTGCTTCTGGACCCGAAGCCCAGGTGGCCGACGGCGAACAAGAGGAGTATGTACAAAACCTCTTAGAGACACTCCCGGCCGATTATCGGCAGGCCGTCATCCTCCGTTATTGGTATGACATGTCTTACGACGAGATCGCCGAAGTGATGGATACAACGGTGAGCGCCATTAAATCACGACTTTTCCGCGCCCGCCGGCAATTGGCCGAAACGAGTATGGAATTGGAAATTGTCCCGGCCGCGCCGGTCGAGACGATCTCCTAGCTAATCAAGAGATGACAACGATGGTTGAGTTTATCGGAATGATTGATTGCCAAACTAATTTGCAAAATGGACGATATGGACATGGAGCAGCGTATCATGGAACACGATGAGATATATACCCTGATGATGGAGGCCCTGGATGGGGAGCTCGAGGAGAGCGATCAAGGCCAGATGATGGCCCATTTTCAAGAGTGCTCAACTTGTGCCCGAGAATGGGAGACAATTCAGGCCATCCATCAACTGCTTCTGCAAGCCCCGGTTCTGAGCCCGGCGGCCGACTTTACCCAGCGTACCCTGGCCCTTCTGCCCAACACCAGATATCGCATCTATGCCATCAGTGCTATTTATGGTTTCCTCCTTTTAGTGGGCCTGATTCCCTTGGCCGTCATCATCTGGTTTATTCTGCAAATCGGGCCTGCCTTTAACCAACCAGCCTTTATTCGAGGTTTGCAACAGGGTGGTGGGCAACTTTTGGAGGTTATGCAAACCGTGGTTCAAGCCGGTTGGCAAGGGTTGGGCACATTCGGCGAATTGTTGGGCCAGCAACCATCGATATTGGGCTGGTTGTTGGTCTTAGTTGGTGTCGTCTTTCTCTGGGGCGGCGTTTACAGTCAATTGACTCGGCCGCAGAGAGTATGAGAATAATGGGTGACAGTCAATTTACAAAGTGACTGTCACCTCAGAAAAAGAGCTACTGGAGTATATGATGAAGAGGAAAACAAGTTTTTTTGGTTTACTGATCCTTTTATTGGTTTTTGTGCCGGCCAGCGTCGCTTATGCTGACCCGAGCTTTGACCGGGTTATCGGCGAAGGTGAAACTGTTCAAGAAGATCTAGTCATTTTTGGTGGTTCCTTGATAGTCAAGGAAGGGGCAACTGTCGACGGCGATGTCTCTGTTTTCGGGGGCACAGCCAAATTGGCAGGGGATATTATTGGCGACGTGGCTATCTTCGGCGGTGTGGTAGATTTGACGGGCACTGTCGACGGCGACATGGTCGTCTTTGGCGGCTCGTTGCACGCCGGAAGCTCGGCCGATATCGACGGCGATTGTGTGCTCGTCGGCGGGACGGTTTCTGGAGATGGAAGAGGTGCGGTTAATTGCGTTGAGGTAGGCGAGTTTCCAAGTGTCGTCTTCCCGGCCCTGGTTAACCCGCCATCGCCGCCCGATATACCCGAGATGCCCGAACTACCAGAAGTGCCCGACATGCCGGCGCGGCCTGCGCCACCCATCGTTCGCCACGACAGCGGCCGGGGCTTCTTCGGCATCATTAGCTCCTCCGCAGGTTGGAGCCTTTTGTTAGGCATGGTGGCTCTGGCCGTTGGTTATCTGGCGCCGAACCAACTCAATCAGGTCAGCGATACTTTGCGTAAGAAGCCGGCCGCCAGTGGCGTCGTGGGCGTACTCACCGTGATCGCCATACCGACTTTGGTAACCATCCTGTTGATTCTGTCGGCCATCTTAATCATCATTTGTATTGGCTTGTTGGGCTTCCCCATCGCTTTGGCGCTGATGATCGCCTTCGCCTTTGGCATGGTCCTGGGCTGGATCGCTGCCGGTACGTTGTTAGGCCGGCGGTTGGCCCGCTGGTTGAAGTTGTCAAACCGTAGCTTGCCGGTCATAGCCGCCTTAGGCACGGCCATCCTGACCCTGGCGGCCGGGCTTTTGAGCTCGCTGCCCTTCTTATTGGGTGGTTGGTTCTGGACCTTGGCCGGGATTCTGATTGGCTGTGCTGGACTGGGTGCGGTTGCCCTGACCCGATTTGGAACCCGTTCTTATCCTGTTGTGGCTACGGATAACGAGCAGAAAGTTGAAGTTGTATTAGAAACATTGCCGGTTGAAGAAGAGAGCGAGACAGTTCATAAACCACCGGTAGACGAAGGATAAGTACGAAAAACTTATCTGACCCTCAGCGTATTAAACCAAAAGGCAAGCGGCGCACTCAACAGAGTGCGCCGCTTATCATTCATTAGGCAGCTACAATCGTTTGATTAATATCCTAATTTTGTATCTATCGCCGAAACATGTCCAGTGTCACATGACCGGTTTCGCTGCACCACCACTGCTCTTGGCTGCTATCTGACCATAGAGATGGCCAAAGGCGAACATCAACCAGGGGCTGGCTGCCGCTGTGAACACAAGGGCTAAGATGGTTCCCAGACAGGGGATAACCTGCAAAACACCGTTGACGACGCCAATCACCAGCCCGGCCCCCAGACCAACGGCGACGGTAATCACGATGTCGCCGATATTGTCTCGGGTTAGTGCGTAAACCTCGCCAAAACGAAATAGAGCCCCGAATTCGTTGGTGCGAACGTATTGGATCAGCAGTGCTGGCGTGACCAGGATCAAGAAGATCCACCACAAAATCGCCAGACAAATAATCAGGCCGAAGCTTGTAAATAAGCTGGCGACTGCCAGGTCCTCACTTACTTCGCTCAGCCCGGCTGAACCAACCGATATGACGGTGCCAATGCACATTAAGATCCAGAAGGGCAGCGTATAGACAAGCTGGGCTACGACGATGTAAAGACCGTCCATAAACAACTTGCCGATATCTTCACCCCATTCCGGCAATGGTAGCTTATCGCCATTCATCACGTTGCGGGCGATGCCGGCCGTGTAGCCCACCAAAAAAGGAATGGGTATTAACAAAAAGCTGAAGAAGGCTATAACCGCCGCGATGACCAATTTCATGACCCATTTTGGGTCTTCTGTTATGTAGGTGAATGCTTTGCCAATGTCCATCAAATTTCCCTCCAATTTTGTTTATGCTGCGTAAGAAACTTCAGCTTCTTTACCACCTGTCTTAGCCCCAATTTGGCCATAAAGATGAGCTGATGCAACCATGATCCAGACAGTCCCTAACGGGGCCAGAATTAACCAGCCGCAGATCGGGATCCAGGTTACCAGGCCTAAGACGATGCCGGCGGCAATGCTGGCAACGATGACGATCAAAATATCTACGAAGTTTTCGCGGGCGATACTGATGACCTCGCCGACTTGGAACATGGGACCGAATTCACCCGTTCGCGCGTACTGGACGTACAATGCTGGTATGATGAAGGCTAGGGCGATGGCAAAAAGAAACACGAGACAAGCTAAAACAACTAAGCCAAAAATGGCTGCGCCACTTAAGGCGGCTCCGATATCACCACCTGGATCTGTCGCTGCTGGAACCCAAATGAAAAATGAGCAAAGCGACAACAAGACCACTGGTAATGCATAAACAAATTGGGCCACCCAAACCACCAAACCATCCATGAACAATTTGCCCCAGTCGTCCCAATCGGGAAGTGGGTGTTCTTCGCCGTTCATCACTTTCTTGACCACGGCGACCTGGTATCCAATTAAAAAGAAGATGGGGATGAACAAAAAGGAGAAGAGAGCCAATACACCGCCGATGACGGTCTTCTTGATCCAGTCATCCTCCTCGGGAATAAAAGTATATGCTTTACCAATATCCATTTTTACCCTCCTCTACTAAACGACTTGCCGAATCGCTCTACGCCAAGGTGCGTGGATGTATAGACCATAACCTGATACGGCGACGAAAAACTTCAGCAAACAGAAAACAAATATCCAACCAATAAGGATGAATCGTGGTTGGGAATCGAATGGATCTCGATC